>OLSH01000143.1_pt1 | contig 77732 bp, 83 predicted proteins | sample 1643221 | NCBI WGS metagenome assembly OLSH01 (sample SAMEA3136681, study PRJEB25190) | human gut metagenome | biome: human gut; feature: human-associated habitat; material: faeces | place: Austria | collected 2013 | reverse complement strand
CTAACATGATAAATCCTCCATAATTCTTTAATGAATTGTTATTTTTTTCACATCACACTTATTATATCTTATTTGTCCAAGTTTCGCAAGTCACAGCTTTTCCATTTATAGGCGGATCAGAAGCATATATAAAATTGTCCCGCCCGCAATACTTAACAAGGTATTCCTCTTCCAAAGATGCAGAAAAACCACTGCGGCTCCCGCCGCCAGACTGCACAGTCTGTCTGAAGCCGCCTGGACGACCAGCTCTTTAAAGCAGTACACAACAAGCGCCGCAATGATGGCTGCCGGCAGCACCCTCCCCAGATAACCGATCATTTTCGGCATACCCTTTTTCCCGCCGAACAAAGCAAAGGGAAGAACCCTTGTAAAAACAGTCACAAATGCCACTACTGCCATGATGCAGATTCCATAAACAATATTGTTCAAGATCTCTTTCTCTCCTCTCTGATATATCCAATGCACATCACCGCAGCGATGACCAGCAGCGCAGGCAGCAGAAACCGGTTTGGACCCAGCAGTACCAAAAAGAAAGCAGACACAGCCAGTCCTGCGATTGCCGGGCTGTGTCCATTTGAACCTTTCCACTGGTCCAGAAAAATCACCAGGAACAGTGCGGTCATGGAAAACTCAATCCCTTGAAAGTCAAAGGGGAGCAGTCCTCCGGCTAACGCCCCAATCAGGGAGCCGGCGGCCCAATAGCTCTGGTCCAGAGCCGAGATCCAGAATAAGATCCGGGGTTCCTGCTCTACTTTTTCTTCCGGACAGGAACAAAGGACAGAGTAGGTCTCATCGGTCAGGGAAAAGACCATGTAGGGGTAATATTTCCCCATCTTTTTAAAACGGTCCACAAAGGATAACCCGTAAAAAATATGTCTTCCATTGATGAACAGCGTAGTCAGGGCCACAAGGCCCAGAGGCGCCCCGGCTGCCAGAAAGGACACTAAGACAAACTGCATAGATCCCGCATAGATAAACAGGCTGGCTGCCAGAGTCCAGAGCGGCCCGTAACCGGCCTTGGCCATAAGGATCCCAAAGGCGATCCCTAAAAAGATATATCCGAAGAAAACCGGAACGGATTTCGCCACAGCATATCTGAAATTCTCTTTCTTCTTTTGACTTTTATCACTCACTGAAATTCTCCTAATTTAATACTATCTGGCAGACACTACGTCCATGTTCTACATGATTGGAGTGAGGCATTCTAAGAGACGAACGGAAATCAGGTAGAACATGTCATATAAGTTTTTCTAGAAGCGCCACGGACGCCATGGCGTCCTCCGCATAATAATCCGCTCCGATATTCTTGGCAATGTCTTCTGTAAGCACCGCTCCCCCTACCCAGATCGGGCAGGTGCACTGTTCCTTTCTAAGACTTTCGATGGTCCTTTCCATGGAAAGGACTGTGGTCGTCATCAGCGCGCTGAGGCCTATAGCTTTGGGCTGGTACTTATGCCATGCCTCCACCACTTTTTCAACTTTAACGTCCTTTCCCAGATCAATGATACGGTACCCATAGCTCTCCAGCACCACTTTGACAATATTTTTGCCGATGTCGTGGATGTCTCCCTCCACAGTGGCCATGAGCACAGGCCCTTTCTCCTGGTCCGCGCTGCCGCTGAAGCACTGTTTTACCGCCTCAAAGGCTTTTTTGGTCGTCTCTGCCGACTGGATCAGCTGAGGCAGAAAAATCTTTCCGGTCTCATAATCCTTGCCCACCACATTCAGGGCCGGAATGATGACTTTGTTGATCAGTTCCAAAGGTTCTGTATTCTGGAGTTCTTCCTTTGTCTTTGCCTCCACCTCATCCTTTAACCCATGGATGATAATATCGTGAAGAGTAAGTTCTGTCTTCGTCTCCGACTTCGTCTGCACGGCATCAGACTGATTTAAAATATACCGCTCACTATCAATGTCCTTGTAAAACAGCACATGGAATGCATCAATGGTGCTCATAAGCTCCCGGTCCAGCGGATTGATGATCGGAAGATCCAGCCCTGCCTGCATTGCCATGGTAAGAAATGTCCGATTTAAAAGAGGCCGGTTAGGCAGTCCGAAGGATACATTGGACACACCCAGGACTGTGTGGACCCCCAGCTCTTTTACCATCTCGATCGCCCTTAATGTCTCTTTGACTTCCTTTTGCTGGGCTGAAGCTGTCAGGGTCAGGCAGTCAATAATGATATCCTCTTTGCCGATGCCGTATTCCGCCGCTTTCGCAATGATCTTTTTGGCAATGGCAAACCTCTCCTTTGCTTTTAACGGGATTCCCTCGTCCAACGTAAGACCGATGACCACTCCCCCATATTTTTTTACAATCGGGAAAATGGCTTCCATAACTTCATCCTTGCCATTGACGGAGTTGATCAGTGGTTTTCCGTTGTAGTAACGGCATGCCAGTTCAATGGCATCTGCGTTGGAACTGTCGATCTGCAGCGGCAGTGTGATGACCTCCTGAAGAAGCCTGACCACATGCTTCATGGTGGCTGGTTCGTCGATGCCCGGCAGCCCCACGTTGACATCCAGCACATCGGCCCCTGCCTCATCCTGTTTGATGGCCTCCGTCACAAGCTCATCGTACCGTTCTTCCTTTAAGGCCAGCTTCAGTTTTTTCTTTCCTGTAGGGTTTAACCTCTCTCCGCAGACAATAACCCGCTCCCCAAAGGTCACTGTTTTTGTCTGGCTGGACACCCTGGTCTTTTTTACAATCTTTCGGGGAGCTGCCTTTAACGGAGCTGTCTCTTTCAGCTTTTGGATAAACTCCGGCGTGGTCCCGCAGCAACCGCCCGCTATGGAAACGCCGTCTTTCAGGTAACCCTGCATGAGCTGAGCATATTCCTGGCTGCTCACATGGTAGTGTGTCTCCCCGTGTTCCAGGCAGGGAAGTCCTGCATTGGGCTGGATCATCACTGGTATGGATGCAGCGCTTAAAATTTCCTCAATGATCGGTCCAAGCTCCGCCGGCCCCAGGGAGCAGTTCACGCCCAGAACATCGGCTCCCAGTCCCTGCACGGTATTCACAAAGGTGACAGGGTCGTTTCCGGATAAGGTCCGCCCGTTTGACTCAAAGGTCATGGTCACAAAAACCGGCAGGGATGTGTTTTCCTTTACTGCCAGTATCCCGGCTTTCACCTCATACAGATCGCTCATAGTCTCAAACAGAACCGCATCCACATCCTCCTTCACCGCCTCCACCTGTGCAAGAATGATGTCATATGCCTCATCAAATGTAAGAGTCCCCATGGGCTCCAGCAGCTGCCCGATGGGCCCGATGTCCAGAACAATATAGGCATCCTCTTCACGGCCTGCGTTTTCCCTGGCCTGTCTGGCATTGGCTGTGGCTGCCTTAAGCATGTCCTGAAAGCTGTATTTGGACTCCTCCATTTTCAGTTTATTGCATCCGAACGTATTGGTGGTGATAAAATCAGCTCCGGCGTTAAGATATCTCTCATGGATGGACCGGATCAGCTCCGGCTGTTCGATATTTAATTCTTCTGGGATATCTCCTGCCTTCAGTCCCGCTTCCTGGAGCTGAGTTCCCATGGCTCCGTCAAATAGTAATAACTCTCTTCCGATTCTATCTAGTAACATCTCTGGCCTCTCTTTCTAAACGGACAGTCTTCTCTCATTACACACTGTCCGCACTGTTTCTTTCGCTTTGGCGCCCCGATCCCGATAAGTCCAAGCATGGACTTCTGGGGGATCATCAAATTGTCCGGTGTCAGAGTGATTCCAAGTCTCTTTCCAATATCCAGGGCCCTTGCGATTTCCCGGTTGAAGGACAGAGGGATATCGCCGTACCCGGGACAGAGCCGGAACGTTCTGTTGGGGTATCCGAGTCCCTCCTCATACTCATCACAGTATTCCTCCAGATAAGCGCTGCTCACTGCGTCCATCACAGCCGCCTTGGTCATGTTGATTCTTCCGTAGTATTTGATCTTCCTCTCCAGAGTGATCCCAAGCGTGGCTCCAAGCAGCAGGCAGTGGGTGCATTGGGCGAAAGCATCCTTTAACTGCTCCCCCGGAAGACAAAGATCCAGATCTTTGATCTTAAGAGGCTCTGCCGACAAGTCAAACCGCTGTGAAATGACCTTAGGCTGTGAAACCTGCCTTACCTCTTTTACGCACTCGTCCAGCAGCCTTTCCATATCCTCTGTAATATTCTGTCCTGTATGGCCCAGATATTTCAGTGCCGTTTCTTTAATCATGGTTCAGCTCTTTTAAGACCGTAGGAATATTGGCGAAAATTCTCTGCGCAATCTCCGGCCTGTTCATTGTATAAATATGAATACCATCCACGCCGTTTGTGATCAGATCGATGATCTGGTGGGCCGCATAGTTGATCCCGATCTCTTTCATGGCCTCCGGGTAGTTGTAATAAGTCTCGATCATAGTTGACAGCTGGAACGGGATGGAACATCCGCACAGCTTTGCTGTCCGGAGAAGGGATTTGGCGTTGGTCACTGGCATGATCCCTGCAAGGATCGGAACTGTGATGCCGATCTTTCTTGCCTCTTTTATCAGCCGGTAGTAATAATTGTTGTCAAAAAATATCTGCGTGATCAGATATTCTGCGCCGGCATCCACCTTCTTTTTCAGTGCCTGAAGGTCATCCTGAAAGCAGTCGGCCTCCTGGTGAATCTCAGGATAACATGCACCGGAAAGACAGAACGTGTCCCCGAAGTTTTCCTTAATGAACTGGTTCAGTTCGCTTGCGTAATGAAATTCCATCTCCTTTTCCCGGTATTTCTCTTCTTCCCCGGCTGGATAATCACCCCGCAGGGCCAGGATGTTGTCCACATGGTGCTCCTTTAAAGCCCGGCATTCTGTGAGGACATCTTCTTTGGTGGATGTGATACAGCTTAAGTGGGCCACAGATTCGATCTGATATTGGTTTTTTATGGCTGAGGCAATCTCCACGGTCTTTCCTTTGGAGGAGCCCCCTGCTCCGTAAGTAACACTGATAAAATCAGGGTTAAGCTTTTTAAGCTCCCCAATGGTATGATAGATGGATGAAATATCTCCTTCCTTATTTTTCGGCGGAAATACTTCAAACGATATGGTTGCTTTTTGTTTTAGTAACTCTGATATTTTCATCTGCTTCTCCTTTATCCCTGTAATACATTAAAGCAATTTTATCATGTTAGAATTTTCCTGTCTACTCTAGAACAAAGTAGGCAATCCCACTTCATCTCCCCAACCCCTCACTCTTTGAGGGGCTTGACAACTTTGAGCGCCAAATGCGATTTGACGTAGTCAAATAGTTTCCTTACGCATTTGTGTGCATAGTGCCCGTAGGGCTTTTTTGTTCCATAGGGGGAACTTTCCTATGGAACAAAGAAAAGCAACGCCATTTCAGACGCTGCTTTGCTAAACCCTTCTATTCTCTGACTGCTTTAAAAGCCTCGCTTAAGTCTTCCAGGATATCGTCTATGTTCTCTGTTCCAATAGAAAGCCTGATGGTATTTGGTTTCAATCCCTGTTCCTTCAGTTCTTCCTCATTCAGCTGTGAATGGGTGGTGGATGCCGGATGGATTGCCAGAGATTTTACGTCAGCAACATTGGCCAGTAAAGAAAAGATTTCCAAATTGTCTATAAATGTCTTAGCTGTCTGTGCGTCTCCCTTGATCTCAAAAGTAAAGATGGAACCGCCGCCGTTTGGAAAATACTTTTGATATAACTCCTTTTGCCTTACATCCTGGGTAAGAGACGGGTGGTGGACTGCTTCCACCTGTGGATGATCATTTAAAAAGGAAGCAGTTCTTAAAGCGTTTTCTACATGTCTCTCCACTCTCAGTGACAGTGTCTCCAATCCCTGCAGGAACAAAAAAGCATGGAATGGTGACAGGGTGGCTCCCATATCTCTCAGCAATACAGCGCGGATCCTTGTGACAAACGCTGCTTTGCCGACCGCCTGGGTAAAGCTGATCCCGTGATAGCTTTCGTTTGGTTCTGTAAGGAACGGGAACTTTCCAGAAGCCTCCCAGTCAAAATTTCCGCTGTCTACGATGACCCCTCCGATGGCTGTGCCGTGGCCGCCGATGAACTTGGTGGCAGAATGGACCACAATGTCAGCTCCGAATTCAATAGGCCGGATCAGATACGGTGTCCCGAATGTATTGTCAATGACCAGAGGGATCTTATGCTTATGAGCAATCTCAGCCAAGGCCTCGATATCCGCCACATCAGAGTGGGGATTGCCCAGGGTCTCGATAAATACGGCCTTTGTATTTTCCTTTATAGCCGCTTCCACTGCCCCGTCTTCAAAAATGTCCACAAACGTTGTCTTAACTCCGAACTCGGGCAGAGTGTGGGCCAGAAGATTATAGCTTCCTCCGTAAATATTTTTTGCTGAGACGATATGGTCGCCGTTTCGTGCGAGATTCTGGAAAGTATATGTAATGGCCGCCGCACCTGATGCTGTGGCCAGAGCTGCCACTCCTCCCTCTAATGCAGCCACACGCTGCTCAAACACATCCTGTGTGGGATTTGTCAGCCTTCCATAAATATTCCCTGCATCACTCAGGTTAAATCTCGCCTCCGCATGTTCACTGTTGTGAAACACATAGGAAGATGTCTGATAGATGGGAACGGCCCTGGCATCCGTTGCCGGATCTGCCTGTTCCTGCCCCACATGCAGCTGTAATGTCTCAAATTTCAAATTTCTTTCATTCCTGGTTTTTTTCTGATACATGGCGCTTCTCCTTATTTCCTATATGATTACTATGAATTGTTGTGTTGTATTATAAAGATAATTTCATATAAAGTCAATAGGAAATTGGAATTTTCTTCATCCCTCTTCCAATGATTCTTTAGGGCTGATCAGTCTTGCGGCTTTGCTTAGTCCAAATTTCACCATGTGATCCCGTACAAAATCAAGGATATGGCAGAAGCACAAAGACATATGCTCTCCAAATTCTTCTGCGCTTCCGTGCTTCAACTTCTCATAGGCTTTTAGGCTCTTTAATGTGAGCAGGTCAGTGCCCGACATACCCTCATTGAAAAAAGAAAAGTAATAACCCCAGTGAAGGAGATTTCCTGTCTCTTTAAGGATCATCTTTAACGGATCCAGTTCCAGGTTCCTTACCACACAGCGGACCAGCCCGTCCAGCAAAATGAATTCAGGGTCTCCCAGCCGATCCTGGATATACTGTGTTCCCTCTTCTTTCATTCTGTCAAAAGCCATGACCGCGGCGGGCTTTATGGCAATGGCCATGAGCTGCAGACCGCTGAGATAGACCAAAGTGTCTCTTTGAAAAGCTTTATTTCTGAGACACTGCGCAGCTGAATCATCGTTCTGCAGAATGACTCTTGTCCCCTTTGCATTCATCGTCTGTCCGAATCCCAGCTCATTCAGCATGGAAAGCGCATTGCGCATAGTTGCAACACAGACACCGTACTGACTGGCAAGCTATGCCTCTGGCGGCAGGAATGTCCCTTCTTTGTATCTGCCTGTCCCGATTTTATCAATGAGATCCCGGGTAATCTGCATATAATAATGATCCCTTCCACAGTCAGCTGCCCATCTGTAACCATAAACCGGGTCCTCAGGTATATTAACGCACTGCTCGGATAATTCCTCCATAAACTGGCCCACAGCCGGTACGACAGACTGAAACAGCAAGCGGAACCGGGAGACAATCTCTGCCGGCTCATTTGCCGCAAACGCCTCCAGCACCCATTCAATACTGTGAAATTCATTGTATTTCAACACTAACTCTACAAAATGCTCATAGTTCTGGAAGAACGGCATCCGCGCATAGATTTCAAGACTTGCGAATAAATCACGGAATAAAAGATTCTCTGAGTGGTCCATCATTTCATAAATACAATTGACACAAATACGCCCCTTTTCTTCCGGACTTTGTTTTTTTGTATTCATATGCCTCCGGAACATGGAATCCAAATCTTTTTTACTGTAATGTTGGGCACAAAAAGATAAGATCGGCGGCACAAGAACGGCAATGGTCTGATGAACCGCGAGGATTGAGGTCTTCCGTTCCAGAACAAACCGGACCGCAGTATCTGTTCCAGCCTGCCTGTAAATGACAACAGCAGCCTTTCTCTCCTCGGTTTGGATGTAGCCTTCTTCTTTCAGACGGAGCAGCACATCCTTCACTGTGCGTATTCCCACATGGTAAAATTCGCAAAGGCGGCTCATAGACGGAAGCTTTTCCCCGTGCTGCAAACGCCCGGAAAGGATCTGCTCTTTCAAATTCTGGTATACATAGTTAAACAATGTCTGCTTTTGTTTCATACGTTCCGCCTCCCTTTTGCCTGATTTCAATAAATTATACAATAATCAAAAAGTTCCAACAAGCTATTTGTATACGTACACAGATTATTTATTGCTGGACCTATGAAACAATGATATTATTTTTTTATTAGAAGGGGTTATGAATGGAGTGATAAGGATGAAAAATAACAAAAGAATCGTAAGGGATAAAGGAGCTTTTGCTTTTCTTAAAATCCGGTCTGCCTGCGTTTGGATTGTGTTGGTTTCTGTTAGTTTTCTTATGATCTCAAGCACTTTCAAACTAAAGACAGTGATAATATGTTCTGTTTTCGTGTCACTAGTCCTGTATTACAGATCAAGATTCAGACAGCTTAAAACCGCTGCATTGACGGACCCGTTGACCGGCGGCATGAATGAGGCAGCGTTTTGCCTGGCATATGAAAAACTGGCCGCCCATATGAAAGCAGGAACATATGCCGTTGTATTTATGAATATAAAAGGCTTTAAGCTGATCAACGAAAATTTTGGATCTTCCGCCGGAAATGCCACCTTAAAGTACGTATCCAGTAAACTGGAGCACTTTATCCGCACCGGCGAGACCGCAGCCAGAGATAACTCGGACTGTTTTTTCCTCTGTCTCAAGGAACACAGCGCCCAGAACATCACACGCCGTCTTCTGGATTTGTCTGCGGATATTAATTCTTTTAACAAGATTACTGATATAGAATATGAACTGACACTTTTATATGGCATCTATCTGGTGGATGATCCAAGTTTAGATGTCACCATCGTACAGGACCGGGCCAGGAGTGCCTGCCGGAAACAGGATGGTGCTGGTCCCTGTTATATCTACCATCCTGGTATGGCAAAACAACTACGGATAGAATATGAGCTGAACTCTCTTTTTGAAAGTTCTATTAAAAACCGTTATTTTCAGGTCTATCTCCAGCCCAAGATCCGGTTGTCTGACCGGACAATAACCGGAGCCGAGGCGTTGGCCAGATGGATTCATCCGGAGAAAGGAATGATCTGTCCTGGCGATTTTATACCTCTCTTTGAAGAAAACGATAAAATATGCAGGCTTGATCTTTATGTGTTTGAAGAAGTCTGTATTTATCTGCAAGCCCGTATCAAACGACAGAAGGAGCTGTTTCCTATATCCGTCAATCTGTCCCGGGCACATTTTAAAAATCTCAATTTTCTAAGAAAATTTTCAGAGATCAAGAAGAAGTATCAAATACCCGACGGGATCATTGAGTTTGAATTGACCGAATACAGTTTTCTGGATGAACAACAGCGGAAGCTGGTAAAGAACTGTATCACAGAGATGCACAGGCTTGGATTCCAATGTGCCCTGGACGATTTTGGCGTTGGTTTTTCCGCACTTGCCCTGTTGAAGGACTTTGACATAGATACCGTAAAATTGGACCGCCAGTTCTTTGCAGATATGACAAATGTAAAAGCTGTACATCTTATCTCTGGTTTTATCGAAATAGCAAATAAACTGGGAATCCAGCTTGTAGCTGAGGGAATAGAGACACAGGAACAAATCCAGATCCTTGAGAGTGTCCACTGCGAAACTGTCCAGGGTTATTATTTTTCAAAACCGCTGTCGGTCCCTGACTTTGAACAGTGGGAGGATACCATATAAAAGTGGAAGGCAGAAAAAGCAAATCTTTGATCATTGCTTCTTCTGCCTTCTCTTTAATACCACTATTCCAACCTTCCGTCTTCCAGCTCCGGAATTTATCTCTGCTCTAATAAAAATCTCCCAAATAATCATAGTGATAAAAATACAGTCCTATGTCCCTCAAGATTCCAAATCCAAAAAACAGGACTAAACCCACATACAGCATCCACATGCGGAAACGGAAAAAACTTCCGGTACCCCTCCCAGCCTTTCGGATCAGGGCACCAATACCAACCCAGCCTCCAACCAACACCAAATACATAAAAATAGGATTGCATTTCAGTGAAGTAACAAAATCCATCTGTATAAAGGCGAGAGCCGCCCTGGTGCCTCCGCAGGCCGGGCAATAAAGATGCGTGACCATTTTAAAAACGCAGGGGAAGGCCGGGATCAGTCTCCATATCTTATCCATCATTTAGATATCTTCATTCCAGTTGTCGCTTGTATTCACATCATCGGAATTTGTGTCATCCGTATCATCCCAGAAGTCATCATCGTCATCATCATTGCTGTGAGTGTCATAATTGTTCACATAATTCTGGTAGTCACCGCTTGCAATATTTACAACCACAAACACAGTGATCATTATGGACAAAACAATACCGCAGATACCGCAGATCAGGCCTGCAACGGCCTTTCCGTCCTTTTTGCCCATAAACTTAGGTGAAATACAAAACAAGACAACTGCCACAATTCCCAGCACAAAAGCTACGGGAAAACAGCAGCATGCCAATGCGATGGATACAACGCCAAGCACAAGTGAAACAGTCGCATGATTGTTTTTCGGAGGTTCCTCCTGAGCCGCATATGCCTGTGCCCCTGTCTGGTTCTGCTGATATCCATAATCCTGCTGTCTTTCTTCCTGATAATAATATCCGCTTTCCCCCACTACGATCGTATCAGGAGATGGTTCGGACTCCGTCTGCTCTGCCGCAGGTTCACTCTGGACTGCCGCCTGCTCTGCCTGGTCTCCAACCTCCTCCACTGGCTCCTTGATTTCTTCCCCTGTATAAGGGTCATACTTTTTTTCTTCCATCTATTCATTCTCTCCTTTCATTTAAGTACCTTATCATGCCAGGCCCCAGATCCGGATTCGGCCGGGCCATAAAACCATGTGCCTCATAAAAGGCTTCTCTTCCTTTTGCACACATCAGATCCAGCATCATCTCCGTATCGTCTTCCCGGATACTTTCCACAAAAGCAGCCAGATTCTCGATCAGCTTACTTCCGACGCCGGCCCTCTGATAGTCCGGATGTATCATCAAATCCTGAATATAGCAGATCACTGCTCCGTCCCCTACGATACGTCCCATGCCCACGATTCTGTCATCCGCATAGGCCGCTACCACATATAGACTGTTTTTCAGCGCTTTAACTGCCTGAGTCCTTGAAAGCTTTTTAAAACCGACGGCTTCGCGGAGCCAAAGATAGGTATCCACTCCGATGTGGTTTGCAACTAGTGTAATCATTTTTATTCCTTCTATCTGTTGTAATTCATTTTGATATTATAACACGAAGCCATCTTTTGTGATATAATTTAAGAAAAAAAGTAAGGAGCAGTTATGGATTTTCAAATACTAGACTTCATCCAAACGCACATGAGAACTCCGTTTCTGGACAGTTTTTTTACCCGGATCACCCATTTAGGCGATGCAGGGACCGTCTGGATTCTGATTGCCGTCATTCTTCTGTTTACAAAAAAATACCGAAAGGCAGGCCTGGGGATGCTGATCGTTATGCTGATCGCTAACATCATCGGGGACCAGATCATCAAACCTCTGGTAGGCAGGGCAAGACCTTTTACCTACCGGGATATCAAACTGCTGATCCCGCCTCCCGGCCGCTATTCATTTCCGTCCGGACATTCCGCATCCTCGTTCGGCGCGGCAGTATTTTTGTACTTATACGACAAAAAGCTGGGGATCCCAGCTTTTGTCCTGGCAGCGCTGATCGCATTCAGCAGGCTGTACCTGTATGTACATTATCCTACCGATGTCCTCGGCGGTATTTTACTGGGTACAGTTTGCGCTGTCTTTGTGTTCCGTGTTTTTCGACGCAATGGATACGTCAATGGAACAGTCTGAAATATGATCTGAGTTGATGGATAGACCATAGTCAATATGCAGGGCCATGCTGTCCTCTGTCTCCTGAAGGTCAATCTTGCTGGTGTTGATGCCAAGCAAAAGACTGCCGAACGGAGTATCGTAGTAAGTGAGGTTTTCTTTTCCCCGCTCAAAAACCATATGGGAGCTGCTGGCTCCCTTTTTTGTTACTTCCACAACCTTCGGACTGATCTTAAGCCGGTTCTTTACAATCTGAGAATCATCAGTCAGCTCATCATACATGATATAATGCTTTCCATTTTTCAGATAGTAAGCCCCTGTAGTCATCAATTCGATGGGTTCCTCCGAGCTGATATCCAGCTGAAGGCCGGAAATATTTATAATTACTTCTTTCTTCATTTGTCTCCTCTAATATTTTTCAATATCAATCGGCTGTACATTTTCTACATGACACGGCAGCACTCGGTCCGCAAAGGTGAGAAACTGGTCTTCCATGTCACTGACATAGTATTCATATTCTGCGGCGTGTCCGCTTTCTGCGGCAATTTTGCGCTCTTTTAACAGTTCCTTCAGAGACTTTGCAGTCTCATAGGCAGGGTTGATCAAAGTCACCGTTTCCCCCACAAAATTCTTAATGGGGTTTTGAAGCAATGGGTAATGTGTGCATCCCAGGATCAGAGAATCGATATGATACTGGTCGAATTCCCTCAGATACCTGGACACCATATCCTCCGTAATCCTGTCATCGATGAGCCCTTCTTCTACCAGAGGCACAAACATCGGACAGGCTTTGGTCACGACCGTCACCTCCGGATTCAGCTCCCTTAAATATCTGCCGTACTGGCCGCTCTTTATGGTGGCGTTGGTTCCTATGATACCGATGTGCTGGTTCTTTGTGGCTCTGGTAGCCGCAATGGCCCCGGGCCTCACCATGCCGATCATGGGCACGATATATTCCTTTTGAAGTTTTGACATAGCCAGGGCACTGGCCGTATTACAGGCTACCACGATGGCTTTCACATTTTTGCTCAATAAAAAATTTACGATCTGTCTGGAATACCGGATGACCGTATCCTTTGATTTGGTTCCATAGGGAACTCTCGCCGTGTCTCCAAAGTAGATCAGGCTCTCATCCGGGAGCTGCCTCATGATCTCCCGAGCCACAGTAAGACCTCCCACACCTGAATCAAACACTCCGATGGGTGCATTGTCATGTGTGCTGCTCATTATTACTCAAACCTTTCTTCCGCAAGACGGATCAACTCATCCGCAAGAGCCGGTGTCTCAATTCCCTGGGCTGCCCATAACATAGGGTACATACTGATGGAAGTAAACCCAGGGAGAGTATTAATCTCATTAAATACCACTTCTCCGTTATCCGCAATAAAGAAATCCACACGGGAAAGACCGTATCCGTCCACAGCCTTAAAGATCTCTGCCGCTGACTTGCGGATCTCCTCCCTCGTCTCCTCCGGCATCGGCGGATCGATGACTGTCTTGGACTCTGCATTGTTATACTTGGCGTCATAATCATAGAAATCGGCAGCCGCAAGGATCTCCCCTACACCGGAAGCCTTGACCTCTTTACCGCCAAGAACCGCGCATTCCACTTCCCGTCCCACAATGGTCTCTTCCACCAAAATGTTCCGGTCATGCTCTGCGGCCTTCACAAGTGCAGCAGCTAGTTCTTCCCTGTTCTCTGCCTTGGAAACTCCCACAGAAGATCCTGCCCTGGAAGGTTTCACGAACATGGGATAGGAAAGCTTTGCCTCCGCTCTGTCAAGGGGCTCTTCCATCCGGTCCAGATCACTTCTCCGGATGTGTACAAACTCTGCCTGGCGGATCCCCAGATCCTCCACTATGATCTTTGTGTAGACCTTATCCATGGAAACCGCTGAGGCAAGAACTCCGCAGCCCACATATGGAATCTGCGCCATCTCAAACAATCCCTGGATCGTTCCGTCCTCTCCGTTTAAGCCGTGCAGAACCGGAAAGATCACATCCACCGGCTGGAGACGGTAAGTCCCCTCCGCCAGGAGTACGAGAGCCTGATCCTGTGTATCCGGAGAAATGACCGCATTCACTTTGGATTCTCTCCAGCTTCCGTCCTCGATGTCCTTGAGCTTATCCACAAGCAGCCATCGGCCGCCTCTTGTTATCCCCACTAAGATCACATTATATTTATTCTCATCCAGGCTCCGGATGACTGTAGCAGCCGAAACACAGGACACTTCATGTTCGGAGGACCTACCCCCGAAAATTACAGCGACATTCTTCTTCATATCTGTCTTACATCTCCTTTTCATCATGGTGACATTACATCATACCTTTAAGGTAGAAACTTTTCAAAAATATATCCATAAAACTTTTTACGGTATTTCTCATACTCTTTTTTGTTCCGGAAGGTCCATCCATAGACAGGGATGCCGGATATCCTGCGGCACAGCCTCAGCGATGGTTCATCCCAGTAAATATATTTATATGCAATAAAGTCCGGTTTCGTGGCAAAATTGGTCAAAAGTTTCTGTTCTGCCCAGTAGGCCAGCTGATTGCCCTTGTGCTGATCCTTTCTGAAATTCATGGACAGCTGTCCTCTGATCACTTCCGGCCGGTTCATCCGGAACCAAAACAGTGCATAGGGATGGAAGGACTCCATACAGTAAAGGCCGTGATAACGGTCCAGCGCCTCCGCCGACAGCCGGCACAGCTTCCGGTCACAGTGCTCCATTTTTAACTCTACCAAAAGGGGAACCTGTCCGTGAACCATTTCCAGCACATCCACAAATCTTGGAATACGCTCTTTCGTTTCCATCAACGGATATCTTCTCAGCTGCTCATAGGTCAGATCCCGGATTTTTTTATTGACACCGCAGGTTCTCTTAATGTCATAATCATGATGGACCACCATCACGTCATCTTTGGTAAGCTGTACATCCAGTTCGATCCCATATCCATGATCCACCGCGTTTTGGAAAGCTTTCATGGAGTTTTCCGGAATACCATCAAACCCATGCAGCCCCCGGTGCGCAAAGTATTTCGTCTCCAGCACCGGATGCTTTCTTAACTTTCCCGGATAAATCATATACAAGTATAAAAGAACAAAAACTGGTATCAAAATGAGAATCATTGCTTTCCTCTTTTCTCCTTCACAGCCTGCGTGAGTATCTCCCTGCTGTTTTTGCCGGGATCATCCAGTACAAGCTCCAAAAGTTCACTGAGCATTTCACCCAATTCTTTTCCAGGTTTCATGCCAAGGCTGATCAGATCCTTTCCGTCAAGGGCCAGATCCTTTACCTTTAGACAATCCTTTTCCTTTTTGATCTCCTCAAACAGCAATGCGGTGCGGTCAAGAATCTCCTGCTTTTCCTCCAGCATAAAACTGCTCTGGGCCAGGATATCTGCCTGCTGGACCTTTAAAAGCTTTTCAAACAACGGGACAGAAAGCTTGCTTGCCCACCTTCTCACCGTCCTTTTGTTCACTTCCTTTGCAGAACCGAACCGAATATCATGCCAGTAGACCAGTTTTGTCACCTGCTTCACTGTCTGATTGTCGAACTTCAACCGCCTTAGAATCTTTCTGGCCATCTCCTCACCGATCACGTGATGTCCCTGGAACCGGTCTTTGTCCGGTCCCTCCACTCTGGCATCTGGTTTCCCCACATCGTGGAGGAGCATCGTCCAGCGTAGAATATGGTCCGCCTCAGCATTCTTTAATGCCTCTACCGTGTGAACCCCTACGCTGTAACGATGATGGGGGTTATTCTGGGGAGTCTCCATCATCCGGTCAAATTCAGGCAGTACCACGCTTGTGACCCCCAGTTCATATGCATCCAGGATTGTTTCCGGATGTTCGGACAAAAGAAGCTTGGTAAGCTCTACCTGGATCCGCTCTGCGCTGATGTCCTTTAAGTATTTGGCCTGCTCTCTGACTGCCTGCTTTGTCTGATCCTCAATGGTAAATCCCAGCTGTGCCTGAAACCGCAGGGCTCTTAAGATCCTCAGGGCATCCTCATCAAAACGTTTGGAAGCCTGACCCACGCAGCGGATGACCTTACGTTTCAGATCCTCCACACCTCCATAGTAGTCGATCAGCCCATCCCTATCATTATATGCCATGGCGTTGATCGTGAAATCCCGTCTCAGAAGATCTTCTTTTAAAGATTTTGTAAAACAGACCTCCTCCGGTCTTCTGTGGTCCTTATATTCTCCGTCCACCCGGTAAGTGGTCACCTCAAACGGTTCTCTGTCCATCATGACTGTGACAGTGCCGTGGGCAATCCCGGTGTCAATGGTATATGAAAAAATCTCCTTTACTTGGTAAGGAGATGCGGATGTGGTGATGTCCCAATCCATAGGACACTTGCCCAAAATGCAGTCCCGGACCGGGCCGCCTACGACATATGCTTCGTAGCCGGCCTGTTCCAGCTGATTTATGATTTGTTTTGCTTTTTCAGGTATCACTATTTTAAACATAAATTTCCTTTAATATGCTTTACCGAAAAGAACCATCTTCTTGGCAGGCTTTCCGCAGTGCACACATACGTCACCCAGATGTTCCTGTTCAAACGGCATACAGCGTGTGGTAGCACCGGTCTCATCCTTGATAGCTTCCTCACACTCCGTCTCTCCACACCACATAGCTTTTACAAAGCCCTGCTGTTTGTCGATGATCTCTTTGAATTCATCCCAGTCTGCCGCCTCATGGGTGTTCGCCTCTAAATGCTTTTTAGCACGCTCAAGCATATCGCTCTGCATCTGGCCAAGCACCTCTGAAAGTTTTGTCTCGATCTCGTCAAGGGAGACAATGATCTTTTCTCTTGTGTCACGGCGCACAATGACTGCCTGGTTTTTCTCGATATCTTTTGGTCCGATCTCGATCCTGGTCGGAATTCCCTGTACTTCCTGTTCACTAAACTTCCATCCCGGACTCTTGTCAGAATCATCAACCTTAACTTTATAGTTCTTAGAAAGACGTGCCCGGATCTCTTCCGCTTTCTCAAGCACCCCTTCTTTTTTCTGCATAATTGGCACGATCATAGTCTGCACCGGCGCGATTTTCGGAGGAAGCACAAGTCCTGAATCATCTCCGTGGACCATGATGATGGCTCCAATGATGCGGGTGGACATTCCCCATGAAGTCTGGTGCACATACTGCAGTTTATTGTTTTTGTCAGTATACTGGATATCAAATGCCTTGGCAAATCCGTCCCCGAAGTTATGGCTGGTACCGGACTGAAGTGCTTTTCCATCGTGCATCAGCGCCTCGATCGTATAGGTGGCATTGGCTCCTGCAAACTTTTCTTTCTCTGTCTTCTGTCCTTTGACAACCGGAATCGCCAGGTACTGCTCACAGAAATCAGCATACATGTTTAACATCTGGACCGTGCGCTCCTCTGCCTCGTCAGCAGTAGCGTGGGCTGTATGCCCTTCCTGCCAGTAAAATTCAGAAGTGCGCAAAAACGGCCTGGTACTCTTCTCCCAGCGTACTACGGACACCCACTGGTTATATAACTTCGGCAGGTCTCTGTAAGACTGAATGATATTAGAATAGAAGTCACAGAATAAAGTCTCTGAAGTCGGACGCACACAAAGGCGCTCTTCCAGCTTTTTATTTCCCCCGTGAGTAACCCATGCCACTTCCGGCGCAAAGCCCTCCACGTGATCTTTTTCTCTCTCCAAAAGGCTTTCCGGAATAAACATCGGCATCGCCACATTTTCCACTCCGGTTTCTTTGAACTGGGAATCCAGTACCTTCTGAATATTTTCCCAAATGGCATAGCCGTTGGGACGCAGGATCATACAGCCTTTTACGCTGGAATATTCGATCAATTCTGCTTTTTTAACAACATCTGTATACCACTGTGCGAAGTCCTCATCCATTGCTGTGATGGCTTCCACAAGCTTCTTTTCTTTTGCCATGAAATTTCTCTCCTTCTAATTCTTATTAGTTCAAATGCTCTGTGAATCGGCACCAGGCTGTGACTGTTTCTCAAGCATTTTATCTTTACATATTAAATCTAAATAAAAAAGTGCATCCGCCACTCCCATCCATGGTAACACAAATAAAAACCCAATTCCACAAGTGAGTACTGATAACAGGAGCATCGGCAGAAAAGACAGTTTAAGGCAGATGAGCCTGAAATAATTTCCCTCCATCATTCTGGCACTGCGTTTCAATGCCCATTTTGATGTAACCTCTTCCCCATCTAGCAGAAGATAGACGGACAAAAAATATCGAAAGTAAAAAAACATCCATATAAGAGCAAGCATATTATAAATTACAAGCGCAGGATTAGCAATGTATTTAAAATCAATTAACATGCGCCCTATAAACACAAAGACTGCTGCTGTCATCAAAATCATCTTTATCTGGATTGCTAAATAATTTATGATATCATACTGAAATACAAAAATGATATCCTTTAACTGAACCTCTTCCCTGACGGCCGCTTTCATAAATCCATAGACTGTACCGCCTGTGAAAATTATACCCACACAGCAAAATAATAAAAGGACTAAATTCATTCCTATGTATGTGCCGGCTCCCCGGTTTACAACCGTCTCTAACAACTTTAATACCCGCAGAAATAAGATTGTTACCAAAGAAAATTGTACAAGCTTCTTCCAATTTTCTTTGGTACGCTCAAAAGAAATCTTTATAATCTCTCTTATTTTCATAATCTTTGTGACTCAGTCCCTTCCCCGGCCTGACTGTGCATCTTTATCTTTTCCTGCCTCTTTAAATCCGTATAAAATACAGCCTGACTGATCTGGAACCAGGGAGCTACAACAAATACTCCCAGTCCGCAGGGAATCAAGCCGAGCAGCATCCATGGAACAAACGAAATCCAGAGACCCATTAATCTCATATAATTCCCGCGCATCAAATCATTTCCACGCCATATTGCCTTCCGGCATACCTGTTCTTCCCCTTCCAGCAGCAGATACAGAGCCGGAAAATATCTCAGTTCAACAATAACTGTAGCCAGCGCACTTGCGATTGTCATCATATATGGAAAATCCTCGTTTGTTGCTGCATAGTACATAATACCACCAAAAAAATATATGATAGACATAATCAGAAACATGATAATAGTTTTTCTAACAATCAGCCATAAAACCTGTTTTGTCTTATTCCTGAACAGGTAAAAGACCTGATCTACCTTAGGCTCCTGACCCTTGGATGTCCCCAGACACGCAACGACATTTCCTGTAAAGAAAACAGCCAACAGCCCATAAATGACAATCTGCATCACCAGCGATAGAATGGAAGAGGGAAATATTAAATCAATTCCCTCCTGCCAAGTCAGCAGCCCTACACAGATAACAACTACAATTAACTCAATGATAACTAAAACTTTTAAATTTTCTTTAAGCTTCTCCTTTGAAAACGCACGAATCTCCTTAAAACTCATTCTCTCTCTCATGATACCTCTCCTTATCCGCTACCACTCATAATGGTGCAGCTGACCCTCTCTCTGGAAATGGTCGAATCCCTGCTGCCTTAACACCTCGTAGGCTACAATTGCCACGGAATTGGACAGATTCAGGGAACGGATCTCTGGAAGCATCGGTATCCGGACTGCAGTCTCTTTATAATCAAGCAAAATCTCTTCCGGTATTCCGGCGCTCTCTTTTCCAAACATCAGATAGACGTCTTCGTCTGCCCCTTCATAAGTGACATCTGCATAAGTCTGTCTGGACTTTGTAGTAGCCATATAGATCCTGGGATTCTGGTTCTTGTCCAAGAACTCCTGAAAATTCACATAAGTCCTCACATCCAGGTGCTCCCAGTAATCCAATCCTGCCCTTTTGATCATCTTTTCATTCAGCTTAAACCCCAGCGGTTCGATCAGATGCAGGACCGCACCGCAGGCGACGCATGTCCTTCCGATATTTCCGGTGTTGGCCGGCATTTCCGGCTCATGCAGAACAATATGTAGCATGATTATCTCCTTAGTTTTTCAATAAATGTACCAAGCCTGCTCAAGGCTTCCTTCAGCTCATCGATGGAATATGCGTAGGACACCCTTAGATATCCTTCCCCGCATGCACCGAATGCAGTTCCGGGCACGATGGCTACCTTCTGTTCCTTTAACAGCTCTTCTGCAAACTTCTCTGAAGACATCCCAAATTCTTTGATAGACGGGAAGGCATAAAACGCACCCTCCGGCTCAAAGCATTCCAGGCCGAGTTCATGGAAACGGTGCAGCAAATACCGCCTTCTCTGGTTATAAGAATTCTTCATCTCCTCCACCTCGTCGTCACAGGCACGGAGAGCTTCCACCGCCGCATACTGGCTTGTGGTAGGCGCAGCCATAATGCCGTACTGGTGGATCTTTACCATCTGCTCCATAATGATCCCGGGAGCCGCGGCATATCCAAGCCTCCATCCGGTCATAGCAAACGCCTTTGAAAATCCGTTGATCACAATGGTCCGTTCCTTCATATCCGGAAGAGCACCGATGCTCACATGCTTATGTCCGTATGTGAGCTCAGAATAAATCTCATCGGAGATCACCAGCAGATCATGTTCCTTTGCAAATTCCGCAATCGGCTCCAGATCCTTTTTCGTCATAATGGCCCCTGTTGGATTGTTCGGGAACGACATGATGATCGCTTTTGTCTTATCTGTCACAACGGCTTCCAGCTGTTCCCTTGTCAGCTTGAATTTATCTTCCGCTTTCAGTTCCACAGTGACCGGCACTCCGTCCGCCATGACAACACACGGCACATAACAGACAAAGGACGGCTGGGGCACGATAACTTCATCCCCCGGATTGATGATGGCCCTTAACGCCACATCGATCCCTTCACTTCCGCCCACAGACACTAGAATTTCTTCCGTTTTGTAACGCATATGGTATTTTCTTTTTAAATATCTGCAGATCTCTTCCCGCAGTTCCTTAAGACCTGCATTGGATGTATAGAAGGTTCTGCCCTTCTCAAGGGAATAGATGCCCTCTTCCCTGATCCTCCAGGGAGTATCAAAGTCCGGCTCCCCCACGCCGAGGGAAATCGCTTCCGGCATCTCGCTCACGATATCGAAAAACTTCCGTATGCCGGAGGGCTCCAGCATAACGGCCTTTTTTGAAAGCATATCTTTCATTATGGAGTCACCGCCTGTCTTTTATCTACCTTTTTTGCTTCTAATACAGTTCCATGGTCCTTATACTTCTTAAGTACAAAATGGGTGGCTGTGCTCAACACCGCTTCCAGAGGAGCGAGCTTGGAGGAAGTAAACATAGAAATCTCCTTCATTGTCTTTCCTTCCAGCATGACCATAAAATCATAGGCTCCGGACATGAGATACAGCGCCTTAACTTCTGGAAAATTGTAAATGCGCTCTGCAATCTTGTCAAATCCTTCCCCTCTCTGGGGTGTTACCTTTACCTCGATCATCGCTGTAAGCTGCTCTCTGCTTGTATGATCCCAATTGATCAGAGTGTGATACCCGCAGATGATATGTTCCTTTTCCATCTCCGCCACTTCATTTGCGATCTCAGCCTCCGTGGAATCCAAGAGGACCGCCAGTTCTTTCAGATCCAGACGGCTGTTCTTTTCTAATAATTTTAAAATTGACTCTCTCAGCTCTTGATTCATGATCTCTCTCCAATCTTATACAATTCGTCTTGTTTCGGAGCTTCCAGGCTTGCCGCTTTTCCATCCCGGTAGATGATCTTATCCTTAGAATCTGTCGTGCGGCCGATGATGGAAGCTTTGATCCCTTCCTGTTCCAATGCTCTCACAAGAGCATTTCCATGATCTGTTGTGATCAACATGGAACCGCTGGAGATCAGCTGGTACGGGTTCAAGTCAAAAAACTCACATAACTCCACCGTATGCTGCTTCACCGGAATATCTTCGATGGTCACTTCCAGCCCTACACCAGAGGCCTGAGCCACTTCCCAAAGTGCCCCATAAATACCTCCCTCTGTGATGTCATGCATGGCAGATGCATAAGCTCCGGCGATCTTTCCTTCCGGGACAACGGAGACATATTCCAGGCAGGCTTTGGCCTCATCAAGAAACTCTCCGGAAAAACGTTTCCTCAGCAGATCCTCCTGCTCTCTGGCTATGATCCCTGTCCCTTCCAAGCCGATATATTTGGTCACAATGATATCCTGCCCGGGCCTGGCGCCTTTGGTGGACAGCAGCTGGTCTTCCTTTACTTTCCCAACACCGGTAACGGAAATCAAAGGCTTTCTTACCGCATCCGTAACTTCCGTATGCCCGCCGATGACCGCGATGCCAAGCTTTCTACACTCTTCCTGCACTTCTGAGGACAGCTGCCTTAATTCCTTTTCCTTTGTCTCCGGCGGGAGCAGGACCGTAAGCATCAGCCCTATCGGCTCTGCCCCAGAGGAAATCAAGTCGTTGGCGGTAACATGCACCGCCAAACGCCCAGCTTCCTCGGCCGCGCCGGTAATAGGGTCAGTGGAAAGCACAAACACTTCCCCCTCCTTAAGCTTCAAGGCCGCACAGTCTTCTCCGATGCCGGGGCCGATCAAGACTTCCTCTCTCTTTGTCCCCAGCTGTTCCAATATGACCTTTTTTAATGTGGATTCTGGAATTTTACCTATCTTCATGATTTTTCCCTGATTAATCTTCTTTGGATTTTTTGGTTCCCTCAGTGCTCTTCTTTTTCGTTTCTTTCTTCTTTTCTGTAGTCTTGTTCTTCTCTGTTGTCTTTTCCGTAGATTTTTCGGTGTTCTTTTTGTCTTTGTTTTTCTTGTCGGAATCTTTCTTCTTGTCTTTGTCTTTTTCCTTCTTTTTGGTACCCACTCTTACGGTATTCGGAGTTGCCATGTAGCTGGATGTATTAAACAGAATCTTTTTTGTCTTCTTGCCCTTTTCCTTGACAATCTTCCAAAGCCTGGCTTCATACCCTGTATGGCCCACCTGTTCCACCACACGTTTCCCCTCTTCCATTGTAGGGTCCTTAATCACCTTTTCACCGGAACTGTTTCTCACAGAAGTGGTCTCAGAGACAAACTCCACGTGACGGTTTGGATTGGTTTTCTGTCCGTAGACAGTGAATGTGATATTTGAGCCATCAGCGATTCCTTCTATATAAATAGGGAAATCAAACTGGTTCTGGAACTTAAGGTCCTTGTATGTTCCCGCGATGGCCGCGTCAGCGGATCTCGGCACATAGGATACCGTCATAGAGTGCGGATGTCTCTCCTTGATCTTAAGCTCTGCCCGGATCACGGCATTATACAGCGTTGTGGAAACCTGGCAGATTCCTCCGCCGTAGGTCTGTACTGTCTGGCCGTTCTCATAGGAACCTGCCAGATAATATCCATTCTCACTGGTAAACGGTGAGACTGCTTTATATACAGAAAAGGTCTCTCCCGGGTAGACCACACTGCCGTTGATCATCTTAGCCCCGTTGGCAACGTTTCCTTTTCGTCCCGGTGCAGAAGAACCGTAGTAAGTTGTCTTGGTACCCAGCTTATCCTTGACCTTCGCCATATCCTCGCTGGTATACTCTGCCTTTTTCCTTGTGACTTTCAGCGGCACCTTAAAACTCTCCGCCTCAACCTGCTTTTTATAAGCCTGGAATGTACTTTTTTTATTCAGTGCATATCCGGTTTTTTCTTTAACAATGACAAACTTGCCGTTTTTCCTCTTTAAGGATGCATTTTTAGGCTCTGATACAATCTTTTTCGCTGCTGATTCCAGTTCTTTGTCAAAGGTCTCCTGGTCGTAGCTGCGCTCGATCTTTACTTCCACCTGATCCTTCTTAACCTGGGAATAGCGGCTGAGGATGCTGCCGGATCTTCCCACGCCGTAGGCATCCTTGACTGTTTTCTCCACATCCCATGAGACGCCTGTCTTTGAAAGCTTTGTCTCCGCTTTCTTATCGTCCACATAAAATGTGATATCCTTTGTTTTTTCTTTCTCTATATAATTTTCAATCTCTTTTTTCGCTTCTTCTTTTGTCATCCCTCCCAGGGACTTTCCTTCAAATACTACCCCCTGGACGATCTTGTGGTCCTTGGTGGCTCCTTTTACTGTCTGGCTGATATAAACAAATACGCCAATACAGATCACTGCTAAAACCCCGGCAGCGATACCGGCCTTGATCTTCTTAGACATGCCTATCCTTCCTAATTTGTTCCCGTGTACAAATGTTGTCCGTTTTACACCAGTAAATAACCGGCAACTGTTGTGCCAACCATTACGATTGCCAAAAGAATCGCAATAATTCCGGCGATCATTCTTTTCTTTTTCATCGCATCACCCCATATTTTGAAATAATCTCATCTATAGTTCTGGAAGCTTCGCTCATTGTCAGTCCATCTATGTTGCCGTTATCCTCTATTTTATGATATTTCCGCAGTTCATTCAAGTACCGTTTTTGCTTTGCTGTGATCATCTGAAGCTTTTTGGGACGGTACATGAGCGGCTCCGGCTCAAAGACCTTTTGATCTGCCCCGAATTCTTTTTTCATGGACTCGAACACAACCGCCGTGGCCAGCGCGTCATCATAGGCCCTGTGGGCCGCCTGGTTCACATAGTGATAATGCTCACAAAGGCATCCCAGTTTTTTGCTCTTTAACTGCCGAAGCAGCATCCGCGCGGCCTTCAGCGTATCCACCCCTTCCTTTTCAAAGGGATAAGAAAACTTTCTAGCCGCTGTCTTCATAAAACGATAGTCAAACATCAGATTATGCCCCAGCACCGGAAAGCCCTCGCTGAAAGATAAAAACCCTTCTACACCGTCTCTCAGTGCTATACCGCCGTCCAGCATTTTCCTAGAAATGCCGGTCAGCTGGATGATAAAATCTGAGACCTCCCGCTCCGGATAAATGATACAGTTATATTTTCCGGCGATCCTGCCGTCCTTGACTTTGACGGCGCCGATCTCAATCACCTGGTCTTCATCCACAGATAGTCCCGTGGTTTCCAGGTCAAAAGCAACATATTCCTTCATAGGCTACACCTCGTTTGACGGGCAGACTGACTGAAGGGTACACTCCCCGCACTTGGGCCGTCTGGCGATGCAGACATTCCTCCCGTGAGTGATGATCTGGATATTATAAAGAATCCACTGCTCTTTGGGCAGGACTTTCATCAGATCATGCTCGATCTTAACCGGATCATCATTTTTTGTCAGACATAGTTTCTTAGATATCCTTTTCACGTGGGTGTCCACCACGATGCTGGGTTCGTGGAAAATATTGCCGCGGATCACATTGGCTGTTTTCCTTCCCACACCGTCCAGAGCAGTCAATTCTTCTATGCTCTCCGGAACTTCCCCTCCGTGCCGCTCTAAGATCTGGCTGGCGGCACCGATAATGTTCTTTGCTTTATTCTTATAAAATCCCGTGGAATAGATATCTCTTTCCAGTTCTTTCAGATCTGCTTTCGCAAATGCATGAAGGCTTGTATACTTCTTAAACAGCTTTTCCGTAACAATGTTGACTCTGGCATCGGTACACTGTGCGCTGAGCATCGTTGCGATCAGAAGCTGCCATGCATTTTCATGATTTAAGTAACATTTATACTCTGTGGTATAGGTTTCATTTAAAATATCGCAGATCTTTCTCACTCGTTCCTTCGTTACCCTCTTGGATACTTTCGCCATAGGTTTTACGCTCCTTATGAGTTCTTCTCTATCGTTTCTTCGTTGCGGTAGCGGTCATGCAGTGTCAAAATGGTGGTCCTAAGTTCGCTGTCCAGCTGTTCTTTTGTCACTCTCCACTCCCAGTTCTCTCCCACTGTAGAAGGTGTATTGATCCTTGCGCTGCTGCCGAGCCCAAGATAATCCTGAAGTGGGATGATCACCGTATCCCCCCTGCTCTCAAGGGCCAGGGATATCAGATCCAAATTCACACGTCCGGTCGGAACGATGGTGCTGTGTTCCAGATAATGGTGCAGAAAGTTTCTGTCCTCCTCTGACATATTCTCATACCATCCAATGGCTGTGTCATTGTCATGGGTTCCTGTATACACCACACAATTATCCTCATACTTATGCGGCAGATAAGCACTGTCGTCCCATGCACCGAAGGCAAACTCCAGGATCTTCATACCCGGATAACCGATCTCCCTCTGCAGCTCCCTCACGGAGTCTGTCAGGAATCCCAGATCTTCGGCGATGATCTTTACATCTCCCAGCTTCTTTTTTAACGCGAGAAAGAAATCAAGTCCAGGCCCTTTTTCCCACTTCCCTCCGGCCGCTGTCTCTGCATCCGCAGGAATCACGAAATATTCGTCAAACCCCCGGAAATGATCTAGTCTCAGCACATCGTACAAGAGAAAGTTGTGGCTTAGTCTCTTCATCCACCAGTCATAATCTGTATTCTTATGATACTCCCAGTCATAGACAGGGTTTGACCACAGCTGGCCGTTCTCCGCAAAAGCATCCGGTGGACATCCCCCCTGCACCCTTGGTTTCCCGTCTTCATCCAGCTGGAACATTTCCGGGTGGGCCAGAAAGTCTGCGCCCTCCTTTGCCACATAAAACGGAAGGTCCCCGATGATCTGGATGCCATTTGTGTTGGCATACTGCTTAAGTTTCAGCCACTGGCTCAGGAACTTGTACTGCACGAAGCAAAAATACTCTCTTCCTTTTCCCGGCTGTTTTAAGTTCATGTATTTACAGAAGTCATCCAGCCATTCTTTATGGGTCTTCTTGAAATCTTCGTAGTCTTTTCCCCCTCTGAAGCGGCTATATGCGATCCACAGCAGGATTTCCCTGGACATAAATACTTTATCATAATCCACTTTTTCTTCGCTGTCGGAAAATTCCCAGCCGTCGCACTCTTCTGGAGTCAGAAGTCCCTCTGCCTGAAGCTGCTCCAAATCAATATATAATACGCTTCCCGCGAAGCTTGAATAGGATAAATATGGAGAATTTCCTTCCCCGATGGTTCCCAGGGGAAGAATCTGCCAGTAAGACTGGCCGGTTGATTTCAGAAAGTCTACAAACTGGTAGGCTTCTTTTGAAAAGCATCCAATGCCGTAAGAGGACGGCAGGCTAAAGATAGGCAGCAAAATACCACAAGATTTCATTCATTACTCCTTATAACTACTGATGAGAGGCTCATCATCTGATTAACAGTTTTCGTATCCCTCATTATAGCATGATTTCCTGTGGTTGTTTGCTCAAAATACCGTACATTTACTATTTTTCATGATTTTTTATAATACTTCGGATCGTTTTGTACAAGAATGGCTTCAACTGTTCTAATGTCACGGGCTGTTCAAATAAAATAGCATTATAACAGCTTGCAGAAATCAGTTCCACGATCAGGTAGATCATGGTCTCCGGTTCCTCAAATTCCCGGCCGGATTCCTTCATGAGGTTCATGTAGACCTCATAGATGTTCTCGTGGTCGCCCTCCATGGGTTCGTTCATGGCATTTTTAAAGATCCCCCATCCCAGATGTTTGGAGATCAGCTTGAGGAGCGTAGGATTTTTATACAGCTGGTCAATGATATTGTCCGCCAGAAATACGATCTTGTCTTCGAACAGCCGGATATTGGCTTTTTCCAGATCCCGGTAAGCCTTTTTAAAGATCAGGCCGGCCCGGTGCGCGATCAGTTTATAACGGATGTCTGTCTTATCCTTAAAATAGAGATAAAAGGTTCCCTTAGCAACTCCCGCCTGACTGACGATATCAGAGATGGATGTCTTTTGATAGCCATTCTGCGTAAACAGATGATACGCCGTATCAAGCAACGCTGTCTTCTTTCTCTTTTTATTTTCTTCTACTTTACTCATTGGCGTTCATCCCCCTTTTGGACTTCTTTTGTTATCATTATATATCAAAAAATGACCACAAGTCAATAATTATTAAAAAACCGTAAAAATAAACCGATAATTATTGACTTTTAGTCATTTTTATAGTATACCAGTAATAAGAAAATGACCTTTAGTCATTCATTTAGGAGGATTGATTATGATTAAATTTGGGAAATGGATAGCAAAGCATCGGAAACTGATCGTTCTGCTCTCCCTCCTTCTGGTGATTCCATCCCTGATCGGAATTTCAAAGACCCGGATCAACTATGATATCCTAAGCTATCTTCCAAGTTCTCTGGAAACCGTCAAGGGCCAGGATATTATGGTAGATGAGTTTGGAACCGGGGCGTTTTCCATGGTTGTGGTGGAGGATGCCAAACTGAAGGATGTACAGGAAATCAAACACAAGATTGAGAAAGTGGACCATGTAAAAAAGGTACTCTGGTATGATGACATCGCGGACACCACTTTCCCAAAAGAAATGCTGCCGGAAAAGATCCGGAACGTATTTTTTAACAAGAATGCCACCATGATGATCGCGCTGTTTGACAATACTACCTCTTCCGACGAGACCATGAGCGCAGTCAGCGAGATGCGCCATGTGGTAGGCAAGCAGTGCTTTATCAGCGGGATGTCCGGCATCGTAACCGACATCAAGAATCTGGCACTGGAAGAAATGCCGATCTATGTAGTGATCGCGGCTGCCATGTCTTTACTTGTTTTATGTCTCACCATGGAATCTCTGCTGACTCCGGTGTTGTTTTTGGCCAGCATCGGCATCGCTATCCTATATAACCTTGGAAGCAATATCTTTCTGGGAGAGATCTCGTACATAACAAAGGCGCTGACAGCAATCCTGCAGCTGGGAGTCACCATGGATTATTCCATCTTTCTGCTCCACAGCTATGAAGACAACAAGGTTCGGTTTGACAATGACAAGCAGAGAGCCATGGCCCACGCCATCTCCAATACGTTTAAGTCCGTTGCGGGAAGCTCTGTCACCACCATTGCTGGTTTTGCGGCCCTGTGCTTTATGACGTTTGCCCTTGGCATGAACATCGGTATTGTCATGGCAAAGGGAGTGGTCATCGGCGTCATCTGCTGCGTGACCCTTCTTCCGTCACTGATCCTGATCTTTGATAAATGGATCGACAAGACAACGCACAGATCCATCATACCGGATCTGTCCAATGCTTCCCACTTTATCACGAAGCATTATAAAGCGACGATCCTGATCTTTTTGATCCTGCTGTTCCCGGCTGTTTATGGGAACAACAACACACAGATTTACTATAATATTGATAAGTCTCTGCCTCAGTCTCTTCCGAGCAACGTTGCCAATAAAAAACTGAGCAAGGATTTCCATATGAGCAACATCCATATGGTCATGCTGAAAGCCGGCATGTCCTCCAAGGAAAAAACCGAGATGCAGAAAAAAATCGAAAAGGTTGACGGTGTCAAATGGGTCCTTGGTATGGATTCCGTTGTGGGCTCCGCTGTGCCTGCCGATATGATCCCTGGCACCTTAAGTGACAACCTGATCAGCCCGAACTATGAGATGGAGTTTATCTGTTCCGACTACAAAACGGCCACCGACCAGGTCAACAGCCAGATCGCACAGATCAACAAGATCGTAAAAAGTTACAGCAGCGAGTCCATGGTCATAGGCGAGGCTCCGCTGACAAAAGACTTGGCGGATGTGACCAATGTGGATCTGCGCAATGTAAACATAGCCTCCATAGCGGCCATCTTCATCATTATTATGATCGTATTTAAATCAGCTTCACTGCCTGTCATACTGGTAGCAGTCATCGAGTTTGCCATCTGTGTTAACATGGCAATCCCTTATTATATGGGAGAAGAGCTCCCGTTTGTGGCCAGCATCGTCATCGGAACCATACAGCTCGGCGCGACTGTGGATTATGCCATCCTCATGACCAGCCGGTACCAGAAAGAGCGGATCAGAGGCAATACAAAATGGAAATCCATCCGGATCGCCCACGAGACATCCATGCTTTCCATTATCACCAGCGGCCTCAGCTTTTTTGCCGCAACCTTTGGAGTGGCTCTCTACTCCAAGATCGATATGATCAGCTCCATCTGTACTCTGCTCGCCAGAGGCGCGGTCATCAGCACGGTCAGCGTTGTGTTCATTCTGCCGGCGATGTTTATGATATTTGATCGATTGATTTGCAAGACAACTTTTGGCATGGGCCATATACAAGAAATAAAGGAGGATTAGAAATGAGAAAAAAGGCATTAAATAAAGCATTGGCCGTGGCGGCCTCATTGATTTTGTGTTCCTCAATAGCCGCAGTACCGGTATATGCGGCTGATTCCCAGGAAAAAGAGGAAACCGTCTATGTGAAGGCAGATGCGGAGGGCAACACACAGACCGTCATTGTCAGCGACTGGCTGAAAAATAAAAAGAAATCTAAAGAGATTAAGGACGCCAGCGACCTGACTGACATTGAAAACGTCAAGGGTGATGAAACCTACCAGAAAGGAAAGAAAAACAGCATCACCTGGAATTCAAACGGCAATGACATTTATTATCAGGGAAAGACAGACAAAGAACTTCCTGTTTCTATGCAGGTGACTTACTACCTAGACGGCAAAGAGATCAGTCCCAAACAGCTGGTAGGCAAAAGCGGCAAGGTAAAAGTCCGCTATGAATTCACAAACCATGATGTACACGACGGGATCTACACTCCATTTACAATGGTAACTGCCATCGTACTGCCCACAGAACATTTCTCCAATGTCAAAATGGTGAATGCAAAAGATATTTCTGACGGCAGCAAACATATTCTCATGGGTGTGGCTTTCCCGGGATTATCCGACAGCCTGAAGCTCAAGGAAAGTACCATCGGCAAAAAATTCGATATCCCGGATTCCTTTGAGTTTACAGCGGATGTAAAGGACTTCCAGATGACCGTAACCGCAACCGTGGCCTCCGCCGATACACTCTCAGAATTCGGTCTGGACAAAGTTGATACCATCGATGAATTAAATGATTCCCTTACAACTCTGTCCAACGCCTCTCAAAAGCTGGTGAACGGTTCAGGGGAACTGCTCTCAGGAGTGAAGGAGCTGCAGAACGCCTCTAAGACATTAAAGAGCGGAACTGCCACTCTCAACAAAAAGACGAAGGAATTGTCCAAAGGGCTGAACACTCTGGATAGAAAAAAGAATGATTTGATCTCTGGAACTAAAAAACTGAAAAAGGGAGGCAAAGAATTGAAGGCAGGAACCAGCCAGCTGGAACAAAAGACAAAGTCCCTCCCATCCATGATGAAAGAGCTTGCTTCCGGACTGGAAAGCATGAAATCCCTGACTGGCAGCCTTCCAAGCCAGCAAAAGCTCCAACAGCTTTCCGCAGGCTTAAATTCCATCACTTCCTCTTTTGATACAATCAAAGGAGCCAACGAACAGTATATTGCGGCCCTGCAGACACAGATCGACAGCCTGACAACAATGCTGGGCAGAGGCACCGTCACCGATGCAAACGATATTCGGGATGTCAAAACTGCGATTGGAACCATGCAGGGCATACAGCAGAAAATGAGAGATGAAAATAACACTATAGACCAGCAGAGTAAAGCTTTATCTTCTTCTCTTGCTCCTGCAAAGGCTCTAATCCAGAAGTTAAGTGATCCGACCACCCAGGCTTCCTTCAAAAAACTTAACAGCCTGGACACCAAAGAACTGACAGATGCGGCATCCAGCCTGCGCACTGCTGCAGTTAAGCTGAACAAGGGAGCCGGTGATTTGGTCGCAGGGCAGAGCGATCTTGCATCCGGTGCGAATCAGCTGGGAGATGGAATCCACACTGCAGCCACAGGAGGAAAGAAACTGAGTTCTGCTACCGGCACACTGGCTTTGGGAGGCAGCAAGCTTTCTTCCGGTGTCGATGCCCTGTATCACGGTGCCGATACCCTGAATACAGGACTGATCCAGTTTAACCAAGACGGTATCCAGCGACTGGTAAACATCATGGACAATGACGTACAGAATACACTGGACCGGATCAATGATACGGTAAAACAGGGAGATAAGTACCAGACCTTTACGAAAAAAGACAAGGATACAAAAGGAAGCGTCAAATTTATGATCGAGACCGAAGAAATCGAGTAAGTTATAAAAAGACCCTGGAAAAGTTTTTATGCTTTTCCAGGGTCTTTTTTCTATGCTTCTGCTTCTTTTAGTTCCAGTTCTTTTTCACGTTCTTTTAATTCTTTTGCTATCTTGATGAACAGCAGAAGGGCAACACCAAGGGATGCCAGATCCGCCACAGGCTGCGCGAATACGATTCCCTGAAGCCCGAAGAAATAGTTTGTGACCAGCAGCACTGGGAAAAATACCAGCCCCTGGCGGCTCAAGGAAAGGATCAAGGAAGGGATGGCTTTTCCCATTGCCTGGAATCCGAACATAAACACAAACATAATTCCGATGACCGGTCCTGAAATCATTAGGACTCTCAACATTCTGATACCGTGGGATACCACCGATGCATCGTTGATAAACGCCTGGATGATCGGCTCCGTAAATAACAGATACAGCAGGGACAGCACCGTTCCCATCACCACATTGCAGATCATAGAAAACTTCATGGTCTTCTTCATCTTCTCTAAGTTTCCTGAACCGTAGCAATATCCGATCAAAGGCGCAACTCCGGATCCCAGACCGATCTGTACAAGGATCACAAGCATATTTGCCTTCATGGCTACACCCATTGCAGCCACCGGAATATCCCCGTAGGATGCCAGGAAGTTATTTAAGATGATGTTTGCCGTACTCATGAGAATATTGTTGATAGACGCAGGGATTCCGATGGCGAATACTCCTGACAGGATCTTATCTTTCGCCGTGAAATATTTCGGTGAAATTGAAAGACCGGTCTTCATCTTTGCAAAATAAAACAGGTAAAATACAACCGTACAGATATTTCCGATGATCGTCGCGATGGCAGCTCCTGCTACACCCATATTCATTCCAAGGATCATGATCGGATCGAGAACAATGTTGACAATGGTTCCGGTCATCATTCCGATCATGGAGATCTTCGCAGCGCCTTCTCCTCTGACCACGTTGTTAAACGCCATGGAAATCACCACAAATACAGAACCCAGCCCGATATAGGTAAGATAGTCTCTGGCGTAACCTTCCGTGTTGGCACTGCATCCAATCAGCTTCAGGATAACCGGCATTCCTCCCAGAAATACCACCATCATGATCAGACCGGCGATGATACTGCCGTAAAAACAAAAACTGCTGATCTTCTTTACTTTATCCTTCTCTCCCTCTCCCAGCATCCTGGAAATATAGGAACATCCCCCGATCCCAAAAATATTTCCCACTGCCATCAGCAGCATGAAAACAGGTGTTGTGAGGGACACTGCCGCCACCTGGTTGGGATCTCCTGTCTGGCCGACAAAAAATGTGTCAGCCATATTGTAAAAAATCGTTACAAGCATACTCAGCACTGTGGGCAGGGCCAGTGTGGCGACCGCCTTGGGCACTGAATACGACTCAAATACTTTATTATCCATTCGTGTTTTCCTCCTTTTTCTTATATGTAGCCGGCTACATGACGGAATAAAAATGAAAGCGCCGGCTGGCACTTTCATTTCATATTTTTATATCTCTATATCCAGGCTTTCAAGTACTTTCCCCAGCAGTTCATAAAGCTTATGGGAATCTTCCTCTGACAATGCTCTTCTGATACGCTGCTCCTCTTCTCTCCTGTGGGCCTCCATTTCACATTTTAAGCCCAGGCCCTTCTGTGTCAGGATCACGTTGCGGCATCGCTTATTTTCCTCATCCACAACACAGTACAAAAATCCCTTGGCCTCCAGCCGCCGTAAAATCCCGATGACGGTGGAATGTTTTACTTTCATGAATTCCCCGATATCCTTCTGGGTTATCTTCCGGTCCTGATGTTCTGCCAGAAAAAGCAACAGTTCCATCTGTGAATAAGTTACGTTCAGACAGCGAAGCTTCTGGTTCATATGCTGTGTAAACTTATCATGGATATGCTTAAATCTGGTTCCGATCTCCCGCTCCTGGTTCATAATCCGCCTCCATATGTAGTGCACTACATATTCTACAGGAATCCTTCCGGAATTTCAACATCTATTTTATTTCCGGCTTTCCGCCTTCACAGCATCTGCCACTGCACTGCAGACACGTTTGTCAAAAACTCCTGGAATAATATATTCCTCATTGAGTTCCTCTTCCGTTATAATACCTGCGATGGCTCTGGCGGCTGCCATCTTCATATCTTCGGTAATCTGGGAAGCCCTTGCGTCCATGGCCCCTCTGAAGATTCCAGGGAACACCAGTACATTGTTGATCTGGTTCGGGAAATCTGAGCGCCCAGTGGCCACAACCTTAGCGCCGCCCTTTTTTGCCTCCTCCGGCATGATCTCAGGTACTGGATTTGCCATTGCAAATACAACAGGATCCTGCGCCATGGATGCCACCATATCGGAAGTGACAATATTCGGGGCAGACACACCGATAAAAACATCTTTTCCTTTCATGATCTCAGCAAGATCCCCGGTCTGCCTGTCCTTATTTGTTTTTTCTGCCATCTCCTTCTGAGCGTCGTTCATCCACGCCTCTCCCGGACAAAGGGCACCCTTCTGGTCAACCAGCACGGCATCCTTTACCCCAAACTGGAGCAGAAGCTTACAAATGGAGATTCCGGCAGATCCGGCTCCGTTTATGACAACTTTTGCATCTTCCATTTTCTTTCCCACAAACTTCAGCGCATTGATCAGCCCCGCCGCTACCACGATGGCTGTGCCGTGCTGGTCGTCATGAAACACCGGGATATCCAGTTCCTCTTTCAGCCTGCGCTCGATCTCGAAGCATCTCGGGGCAGAGATATCCTCCAGGTTGATTCCCCCAAAGGTAGGTGCCAGATATTTCACCGTCTTAATGATCTCCTCTGTATCCTTTGTGTCCAGACAGATGGGAAATGCGTCAATATCCGCAAATTCTTTAAATAAGATGGCTTTTCCTTCCATTACGGGCATCGCTGCTTCCGGTCCGATATCTCCTAAACCGAGAACCGCTGTTCCATCCGATACCACAGCGACCAGATTCCCTTTTGCGGTATAACGGTATACTTCCTCTTTGCAGTCCCTGATCTTGCGGCACGGCTCTGCCACCCCGGGAGTATAGGCAGTACTCAGATCTTCTCTCGTCTCCACTGTCACCTTTGACCTGACAGCCACTTTTCCTCTGTTTTCTTCGTGCATCTTCAACGCCAATTCATTGTAATCCATGAGCTTCTCCTTTATATATCCTTTTCATCTATGGTTTCTTTTATTATGTTACAGTGTGATGTAAAATAAAATGATGTCCTCGTAACTGCCGTCCGCCAGCCGGTATCCTCCCGGCACCGTGCCCAGCCGTTGAAATCCCAGCCGGTCGTACAGCCTGACCGCGCCTTTATTTGTGGCTACCACGGCATTAAACTGCAGCACCTTAAACCCCAGCTCCTTTGCCTTTTGCATACAATCCCTGACCAGCTGTTCCCCGATATGCAGACCCCTTGCGCTCCTGCTGACCGCATAGGAGGCGTTGGACAGATGCCCGCACCGGCCTACGTTATTTGGATGAAGGATATAAAGCCCTACAACCTTTCCGTCTGCCACTGCCACTGCCGTATGGGACTGGCCTCTGAAAAATACTTCCGCCTCCTCAAAAGAAAACGGCTTTTCCTGGGGAAACGCATTAGCTTCGTCTACAACTTGATTCCATATGCCAGTCATTTCTTTTACATCTTCTTTTTTGAACTGTCTCACTATAAGTTCCATACAAATGCGCTCCTTTTTAAACCCGCCATGATAGAAAAAAAGCCCTTTTAGAGATAACTCTAAAACGGCTTGCTAAGCGGGTGATGGGAATCGAACCCACGTGATCAGCTTGGAAGGCTGGAGTTCTACCATTGAACTACACCCGCGTATATGACAGAGTCTTTCCATTCTCTGTAATGCCCAGAGCCGGAATCGAACCAGCGACACGAGGATTTTCAGTCCTCTGCTCTACCGACTGAGCTATCTGGGCATGTCTCATTTCTGCGACTTCTATACTTTACCATAACATAAAGCCCAAATCAAGAACTTTTTTAAATTTTTTGTCAGCTTTCGTAAAATAGCATCTCTAGATAATGAATCCCTGTTTTTTCTTAAATATTTTATCTTTTTACACGCTCTCCGATGGCCCTTGCGTACGCATAGACCTTCATAAAATGCTGGATCCTTCTGGCATCCCACTGATAATATTCTATCATCTTTGTTATCACGTCACTGATCTACATACAGTTCATCTCCGATCGTTATCCAGCTCTTTTCCACAGTTAAAATTCCTTCGGTCTGAAGCTTTTTCAATTCCACCATCATACCGCTTCGGTCGACACAAAGGTAATCTGCCAGATCTTTTTTTGAAAATGGCAGCTTGATCCTGGGACTTTTCTGCCTCTGTTTCTCCTGGTTTACATAAGCTAAAAGCTTCTCCCTTGTCGTCCTCTTTTCCAGGCACTCCAGTTTCTGATTCAGATGAACATTCTTGGAGGCCAGCAGAGTCACCATATTTTCAATCAGTTTCTGATGGAATACACAGCTTGCATCACAGGTTGTCAAAACTTTATGATAATTTAAAAACAGCACCATGCACTCCCTGACGCACTCAACCGATATGGGGATCTCCGTTCCTGCCAGGCAGCCATAGGCTTCTCCAAACACGCCTCCCGGACCGATATGGGCAAGAATCGCTCTCCTTCCCTCAAAATCGTCCCGCACGATCTGCACTTCTCCTTCAATGATAATGCCGACTTCCTCAATGATATCTCCATTCAGATAAATCATCTGCCTGGGGGCAAAGACTTCTTTTCTGGCGGAAAGACATCCAAGCATCCCCTCCAGATCTTTTTCTTCGATTCCAGAAAATAAGGGACAGCTTTCTAAGATATGCTTCAATTTTTTATAACTCCTTCTTTTTTGTTGATTATTCAACAGACAAGTTGGATTTATTATAGTATGATACGATTATAAAAACAAGGAGGATTCATTATGATCAGACAATTAATTAAAATAGATGAAGAAAAATGCAACGGATGCGGTCTCTGTGCCTCAGCCTGCCACGAGGGCGCCATCAAAATGATCGATGGAAAGGCTAAGCTGATCCGCGACGATTACTGTGACGGTCTCGGCAACTGTCTGCCTATGTGCCCAACTGGTGCCATAACCTTTGAGAACAGAGAGGCCCCGGACTACGACAAAGAAGCAGTTCTTGAAAACCAGAGAAAAAACAACCAGAGTGCCCTGCGCCAATGGCCTGTCCAGATCCAGCTGGTTCCAATAAACGCACCTTATTTTAACAATGCCCATCTCTTGGTGGCGGCAGACTGTACAGCCTTTGCCCATGGAAACTTTCATGAGCAGTTTATGAAACAAAAGGTCACACTGGTAGGATGTCCAAAGCTGGATCCCGTGGATTATTCAGAAAAGCTGACGCAGATCATCCAGGAAAACAACTTAAAGAGTATCACCGTCACAAGAATGGAGGTGCCATGCTGCGGAGGCCTGGAATATGCAGTCCGCACTGCCCTGGAACAAAGCGGAAAAACCCTTCCTCTCAATGTCATCACCATCTCTACAGAAGGAATTATTCTGGAGTAGTTCACTGATTGAGGATATTGACGGCTTTCAGAGCCAGTTCCCTGTTTAATCCGCCTTCCATAAAATCTGTGCGGACCCAGTGTTCTCCCAGTCCGTACTCCACCCAATCATAATCCGTATCATCAAGGATCACAAAAGACTGGATGTGTTTCCCACGCATCCAGTCTATTACTTCTAGAGAGCGGTTCCCTTTGTGGAGATGTTTTGTCTTTGAAATGATCTTCATCCCGTAGGACGCCATGGCCTGATCCAGCGCCTTCCCTATCGTCATCATCGGCCCCTTATCGTGCCACGCATGGCGCCAGCTGGAAGACAGCACGATCTTTGCCCCTGTCTGCTCCACTATATACTTTAAATGTTCCAGGTTATCTTCATCCACATCAATTCCCATAAAAGGTTCTATTTTCTTCTCCTCCATCTTGTCAAACAGCTCCATGGAGTTCAGCACACCGTCAATGTCCAGAAAAATAATTTTATCCGCTTTCTTTCGAAACCATCTCTTCCCAAAGGCCATCTAAAATTCCCCCTTTATTCCGTCTCTTTCTCTACTTCATTATATCAAGCCGGCCCAGCACTTTCATTAACTTTCCGCTGATATGAGAAATATGCCAATGGAAATCATTTCACCCTCACCCTTTTTGTTTTGCTGTAGGCACCAAAGTACTTTTTTCCCTGTACTGTTTTATATGCTCTCACTTTTATATAGTAATACCTCCTGGATTTCAAACCCTTCAGCAGACAGGTTGTTTTCCTGGCATATTGTTTTCTTGTTCTGGAGAATTTTTTATTTGCAGACCAGCAGACCTGATATCCCGTGGCCTTTCCCGGACTCTTTTTCAGATAAACTTTTATTTTTCTTTTCCCTGACCGTATTTTCGTAATCGAAGCCTTTTTGGGGATGATCATAAAATAGCGGACTGTCTTACCCGTATAAATGCCTTTCCCTAAAACCTCCATCCTGGCTCTGCCACAGTTTTTATTGGAAGTATATATTACCCTAAAATCCCTATTGATCTTTAAAACCCTGGTGCCGCTTTTTACCCTCACAGATCTGGTAACGGCTTTTCCGGTATACACACTATTCGACGGCTGTGATACAAAGCTGATCTTGTATTTCTTCTCAACTGGCTTTTGTTCAATTTTGGGCTCTTCTTTTTTCATGATCTGAAAGTAGGTGAAGTTCTGTCCGTAATATCCGCCGATTCCTGTCAGCCATACACAGCCCAGCCCAATGCCTCCGTTTACCATGTATTCTATGCGGTAATCCCTGCCTTCCACAAGCTTTTTTCCATTCAGATTCACTGTGAGTTTCGGTCTTATAGGTTTCCCTTCATAGTAATAAAACTTTTGCGGGAATACGACCTCTGCCCTGGAGATATCATTTTCCTTAATCCGAATCTCAAAATCTGTTTCTACACTTCCCCGAAAAAATCCAATCCCTTGTATCAAAACTTTAGCTGTCCCTGGTACTGTATTCTTTTCATATCTGACTGTGTAATCAGTACCCGGCCTCAACACCTCACCATGCATATTTCTTACAACCGCATCCGGTCTTACCTCCAGACCTGCATAAAACTGCATGGGAATCTTATCTACACTGCCCAGAGGCCCGTAAACTGTGGCTCTGCACTCTTTTTTAACACTTCCAGACTGTATTGTAATAAGAGCGGAGCCTGGAGAAACAGCCGTGATTTCTCCGCTGTCTGACACTTTTGCTACCTTTGGATCTGTCGTTGAAAACATGATCTGATCTGTGGATGCATGTGGGACTAAGGAGACACCAAGCAGATCGGTTAATTGATTTCCATCTCTTTTCATCTCAAAAGAAATTTCATCTTTATCCAATACGATATCTTCCGCCGGCTGCTGTTCCATGACCGACACTTTAATCTTGGCTTCCTTATTTTGATGATCAATATACTGATACTTGACATTCTCCGCCTCAAACTGCTCCCTAAGAGTCTGGTTCTTTAGATAGATTGTACTGCCGGAAGCCAGATCTGCAAAAGAGGCTTTTTTCATCTCGGGCAGACTGTCCCTGCACAGGTAAATCTCGATAGGATTTTCAGCTTTCCCTTCATTGCCGTAGTTAAATGCAGCACCCTGAATCTTCTTCACACTTGCCGGCAGATAAATTTTCTCCAGCCTGCACATGTTGAAAGCGCTGTAATCTACACGGCTTATGCCAGCCGGCACGGCAAAGCTTGCCTCCTCTTTGGCTGATGGATAACAGACCAACGACTTTCCCTCATCTGAATGACTGTAGAGAATACCATCCTGTGACCACAGCTTAGAATTCCCCTCCTCCACTGTAATATCTTCCAGCGCGCTGTTTTCATAAAACTGTTCTTTGTCTAAAACAGTCTCTTTCCCAAGTTTAATCTCTTTTAAGTCACTGCAAAATGCAAACGTTCCCTTGCCAGCCTTTTTGATCGAAGAAAGATCTAATGTCTCTATATGGGATCCCGAAAATACCCATGGCTCTAATTCTCTTACAGAATCAGGGATAGATATCTCCTTAAGATTTTGGTTGGAGGCAAACGCCTCTTTTTTAATCGTCTGGACACCGGGAGGAATATGATAAGAAGTTCTCTCATCCCCGCTGGGGTAAGCAATCAAATCTGTCCCTGCCTTGTTGAATAAAACATTATCAACGGACTTATAATGTTTGTTGCTGTCCGGCAGCTTTATAGATTTTAGATTGGTCATGGTGAAAGAAAAGCCACGGTTGATGTATTCCAGGGAGTCTGGAAGGATGAGTTCTTGGAGATTCGGAAGTAAAATATTATAATCTCCCTCTGGATTAATCCAAACTCTTTTAATCCCATCATTTAAAATTATCTTATGAATGGAAGTTGTCGATTGATTCCAGTAAAATTCTGTGACTCTGTATTTTATTCCTTTATGGATTAAATTATTGGGTACGTTCATCTCGTCATAGACTAAATCATAATCATAAATTTGTATTTGGTTATCTCCGATAATTTTACAGCTAAAATGATCTTCCTCAAAAAGAATTTCATTGTTTTTTTGAGAACCTAAAATTACATTGCTTTTTAGCATAACTGTAATCAATACTACACTGATCATATAGATTAAGCATTTTTTCATCTTTTCCCCTTAATCGCTAATATCTATCACCGTCTTCCTTAATATGTATATTATAACAAAATTTCTATTATAACTCCACATAAGTGTTTAAAAAACAGGAGCAATATTCAAACCCTGCTCCTGTTTTATCTCAATTTCCTGTTTTAAATTTATAACTTAAAACTGATTCTCCTTTATTTTGATTCAACGTTCTTCTAAGCTGCTCATTTAGTTTTATATTTTCCTTCCAAATACTTTTATCTTTCAGCGTATCAATATATTCCATATTTATAAATCTTACTGTGTATTGCTTATTTGTTATATAGGGATTAACTTCCGCAATATAAATTTCTGAATCAAGGCTTGCTCTTTTTTCTAGAGAATCTACAACCTCATATGTAATTTTATGTAATCCTACACTTTCAATTTTATCAATTGTTAACGGGCTAGGAAATATTATTTTGATTTTTAATTCTTCACCTCGTTCCTCATCTTCTAAATCATATGCCTTTGCATTATTATAGATTTCATTTAATACTCCCTTGGAATCCTTAATCAATTGATCCTTATAAAAAGCTAGATTATATGTAGTAAGTTTTGGTGGATTATTATATTTAACATGTACTACCCCTGTTTTTTGTTCAATATTCCCCGCACTATCCTGTACTTCGAATGTAACTTTAATGTCTACTATTTCGTCTTTTTCTAGCTTTAAAAAATATGTTTCTATTACTTCTTCTTTTTCCATTCCCTCTTTAAAAAATTGCTCGTCAGGAAGATAACCCGATTTCGCTTTATCATATTTAATATTTACTATTTTTAATTGATGAATTAGGTTTCCGTCCTCATAATCTTTGCAACTCAAAACGTTCTCTAATAATTTTTGTCCTGTGACCTTCTCATTTTCAAGATATACAGCTTCCTTTTCTTTTAACACTATTCTTGGCTTCTTATCCCAATGTGCTTTCATTATAAAAATATCATCTACATCCAATAAGGAGCCCACATTTTCCGAATTGCTATTTAAATTGCCTCTTCTCAAGTTCTTTGAAAACCCGAAAACATAATCCTGCCCTTGACCATCTCTTTCTGTCTTTAGATCTGTATATCCTGCTGCTTCCATCTCGTTTCTTTTTCTTGCCTTATAAGCATCCTGCTTCCAACATATAAATTTGCCTTCTGAAGACCGGAAACCATTTTTTCGGAGCAGAATATCTTCAGATTTATTCTGTTCCTGACTATCCGTCACGCCGTTTGTCCCCTGGATCCCAGGTACATATTCCACCTTATAGTGCGGCCACAGAGCAAATAATGTCACATCCTCGTTGGCAGTGTAAAGATTACCTGGCTGATATCCATTACCTGTACCGTCGGATCTTGTATTCCACGCAACAAAAACTCCTGATCCGCTGGATGGTACCAATTCTGATAATCGCATATCTTCTTCCCAATACTTTACTGCTGCCGTGGGCATATTCCTGACTTCTTGCGTAGAATTTTTGTCATAACAAATCTTATATGCCTGGCTTAAAACAATACTATATGGAACACAGCCTGATGACGATTTCTTTAAATTACCCGGCCGCAAACCATAGCCTGTACCTGTATAAGCAAAGCGGCCTTCTGCTGCCTGATTATGGAGCAATGTATCACCAGCTTTATAGCTGCTGTCCCTAGTATCCGGAATATCCCCTTTTACAACCGCATACCCGTTTCTCACATTGGAGCTATCCATTGAAATCTTCATAGTCAAAGAATTCGCACTGGAAAAATACTTACTGGATGCCGTGATAAATCTGTCTTTGGTTAAATAAACTTCCTGCTTTATTTCAGCATTTCCTTCCACCAAAAGTTGGCTTCCTGCATGAAATACATTGTGCTCTGAACCGTTTTTACACTGATTTATTAAAATATGTGCATTGTTGTTAAGTACGGTTACATTTTTATTATAAATCCCCGCTCCGTTTTTTGCTGCACTATTTCCCTCAATGTTTACTGCCTGGTTTGCCTGAAACGTTGTAAATGTACCGCTTCCCACATAGACAGCTCCGCCATCACCGTATGCTTGGTTTCCAGTAAGATTACTGCCATTTACTTTACAAGTACCATCAGCATTGATGCCTCCTCCGTTGCTTTTTGCGGTATTACCGCTGACAGTCCCCTTATTCATCTGCAATCCCCCGGCGGTGCTCACTGATATTCCTCCGCCTTTTGCAGAGGCGGTATTTTCGCTCACAACTGCATTAGAAACGACAGCCTGTCCGTCCAGCTGAACCCCTCCTCCGTTAACAGCAGCTGAATTGCTTTTTATCCTGACTCCACTGATCGAGGCTCCTGCGCTTTTTATGATCGCACCGCCTCCGTATGTCTTTGCAGTATTACCTGTAACTTCACCCCCCGTGGTGACAAGTTTTCCCTTTGCATAAAAACCACCGCCGGAGTTTGCAGATTGATTATTTCTCACAGTGCCCCCGGACATGAGGAATTCTGCCTCGTGATAAATTCCTGCCCCGTATGACGCTGTATTGTCATAAACAGTTCCTCCACTTATGGATCCCTTAACTGAGTCAGCGCAGTAAACTCCCCCTCCATAGCCGCTGCTGGTATTTCCATGAATGCCGGCCCCATTCTTTATCTCCAGGGAAGCTCCCTTCTTGTAACTGCCGTTGGACAGACAGATACCTGCTCCGTTTCCAGTACTTTGATTACCGTAAATATTGCAGTCTTGTATGGTTCCTTTGGATCCGTTATTGATACATACCGAACCACCTGCATTTGCCTGGTTATTCTTTAAGACGGCACCAGACGTAGACGCCTGTTCATATCCATCTTTTCCATTCACTGACCATGTATTGGATCTTGTGTACTTCCAGGCTGCGAAATCTCCTGTTACGGATGTGGTCTTTCCGTCTGTGCTAAACGCACCCTGTACCTTTACTGCACCTCCGAGAGCATCGTTCTTTTTATTTACCGCTGCACAATCAGTGATCGTACCTCCGTAGAGTCTCGCAGTGCCATAGACCATGATCCCTCCGCCATGAACAGCCTTACACCTTTCTACTGATCCGCTGAACATGTAAAAAGAGGCTTTATCGTTAACTACGACCCCTCCTCCGTGAGAAGATTTCGGTGAACTGGAGGAAACATCTTTACTGTTAGCTGCCTGACAGCCGTCTATTTTCCCTCCGAACATATAACATGATGTTCCCGATTCCAGCGTAACACCGCCTCCGCCAGCAAAGTCTGCTAAATAATAGCCATTCATGATACGGCTGTATTTATTCAAATAGAGCTGCCCGTACGTGACCTCAATCAACGAAGCTGTTGCTGTAACATTTTTTCCATTGATATACAGAGTATTTTTGGCTCTTCCGTCTCCATCATAGGCCCCCAGGGTTAAAGACCCCCCGTTCACTTCGATCATGGCTCCTTTGTACGCTGAGGTCCTGTTTAGGTTATGTCCACTTACACTATCGGCATAGAGCTTCACATGCCGTCCGTTTGTTTTAATAGCAGAAGTCACATTAAATCCTTTGTCAACACGAACGGCGAGCTTTTCACCCTTTTTTACAGAATCAATCGCATCCTTCATCTCTTTTAGGGAACTGACAGCTTTAAAATTAGAAAACCCATCTGAGACAGCCTTTGCCGCTGCTTTCTGCTGTACCGTACGAGAAGACTTTATGACTGCAGTTGTAGGACTGTCCTGCTTTTTTTCTTCTTTGAAACCAAGCTTTTTATACAATTCATCTACAGCATCCTGGATATCCTTTTTATCTTTCCAAGCCTGATTTAACGCAAGATAAAATTCCATATAACAGGTTTGTTTTTCCGGAATCAACTGCTTCAGATATTCATCCACTGACTGATATTCTGTTTTTTCTATTTCATTGATGCATTCTATAACCGTCTGTTCTTTGGCCTTTTCCCTACTCCCTATTCTCAACAGCTGAAAATAAGCCCCGAGTTTTTGCAACAAATCATCTAAATCTTTCTTTTTGCGTCCTGTTTTGGTCAGCTGTCTTATGATCTGATAATTCGTCACTTCAAAAAATACAGACCGTTCCTGAGGCTTTAGAGAATCATAAAATTCATTCTGCTCTTTGACAGGCCAGGAGGTGAATACGTCAATGTATTCACCTTGCAGTAAGCTGCCCATAAAACTTGTCTCAGTGCCGGCCTGAACAATCGATTCCACTGTATTTTCGCCCGGCTTCTGTCTTGATATAGAAGCCGCGGCAAGCAAGCTTACGGCAATCACTCCGGAAACAATTCTTTTTCCCCATTTCTTCATCTGCTCTGCCTCCTTATGTTCCTTCCTGCTGCTGTTCCAGCACTGCTGTCTTTCTTACTTCGATTGTCTTTTTCTTCCCATCTGAGGTGCGGTATGTCTCCCGGACATTTACATCCAGCAGTCCATTCACATGGTCAATTCCGATTACATCAACCTCTATCTCTCCTTCCGAGGTCATCTGCTCTTTAAGATCCCTGACAAATGCCTGGGCCATCTGTTCCCTGGATTCGTATTTTGTCTCTTTCATACTGTCCAATGTCTGTTCAACTGCATTGGAGACATCCATCGTAAGTTCTGTCTTCCTGGCAGTCCGGCCAGATATATTTTGAGTGATGAACACTGAATATATTAAAATTACCAGCAGAATGATTCCTGTAACTGCCCCTTTCATAGATCTCCTCCCTCATCTCTTGTTTCATCATCCAATCCATATAAATGAGCTATTCGCCCCGGATTTCTCAAAAAATGTAGTGATGGTATCTGTCAATGCTTTTTGGAACTGGGTCACAAATGTACCTTTGGCAAATACACATAAAGCCAACACTACGATCACCGCAACAATAATCAATCCATAATCTTCAAGAAAACTTTTCATCTTTAACTCCTTCCTGTCATGTTTTTTCCTCTATGGCACTGTTTGCATAGCTGCTGATCTGGCATATCTTTTCTATGCCCAACAGCGGAACATGAAGTTTATATTTTAAGGTTACCCGGCAGCGGCTTCTGTTGGTGTCTATCGTTTCTCTTAAGACATTTAAAGAAATGTATCCATCTTCCAGCGCTTCCTTTTTACATTGGTCCACCACGGCTTCTGAGAAGTCTGCCGCATCCATCTTATGGACTGCGGCAGACTGGTACTGCTTTGCATTGGAGACTGCCTTCGTGTTGACACAATAGACAACATTTAAGAACATCCCCACAGCAATAATGAAACAGCACACAAAGGTTTCTATCGCCAGTTTCATTTCTGATCCTCCCCGTCATAATGCATATCCTTCTATTTCCTGCCGGCTGGCAATCCCCAGCAGCCTGACTCTCAAATGGTATATCAGGACTACTTTATACTTTGGCTTGTCCTCGTAAAATCCATCATTTTTAACAGAAAGCTCATAGCCTTTATTTTCTGCTTCCTTTTGGCATTCTTTAATGACTCCCTGATCAAATCCGCTGTTTTCAATTTTCTCTATGAATGTCTCGTGGGTTTCCCTTGCACCGGATTCCTCCAGTGCCGCCCCGTTATAAGAAGCCATAACAAATGCTCCCAGACAAAGCAGGATAATACTGATCACTAGTTCCACTGGCGCTTTCATAACCACTCCCCTTTCTTCTTTATCGTCATGCAGACCACAAAAGCACAAATAAAAGTAAGACAGACTGTAAAATAAGAATCAACCAGGCTCAACCGAAGGATCGGCGTAAGAGACAGCAGGTTGCCCAGCATATGGATCATCATGGGAATTCTTAAATCCTGGTGCTTCTCATAAAGAAAACACAATGCCATTCCCCATAAAGCTGAATAAATACCCTGGACCGCATTTCCGTGGCATAAACCAAAAACAATACTGGATGCCAGAGAAGCTTTTTTCAAACCCATGGGCTTCAGTCCTTGATACAAAAACCGGCGGAATAAGATTTCTTCCGCTGCCGGACTAATGAACCCAACCACAGCTATCTTCACAAGAAATGGACTTTGTTTTATTTCCTGATCAAAGTACGGACTGTATCCATGAAACAACTGGCCAAGCCAGAATGTAAGGTATTGTGTCAAGAAAAAGAAAGCAATGGTAAAAAGAATCAGCCCAGTGGTAATAGTGAACGGCTGCCTTTTATCTTCTGCTAAAATAGCTCTGCTAAAAAACATGAAACAAATACCGCTTACCGCATTGGGAAATAATCCGGGCATGCCAAACAGACTGCATACCTGCCCGCAAAGCCGGTAAAATAAATAATATACAATGAACTGTTTTATATTTTCATTCACTGTGATTTTCTCCGTAGTTTTTCACCAAAACCTTGATTCTTCCCTCAGCAGACAGGCCAAAGGAATTCTTTACTGTATACAGTAATGTGAATTCCTTTTCACCGCTGGTATCCAAGAATTCACTCTCAAACAGGTTCCTGATTTCTTTACCTTCCATTGTCCTGACAGTATAAATCTTTATTTGTCCTGTCAGGTCACCGTCTTTTTTATCACTGGCTGTCACAAGCTGTCTCGGATCCAGATGGTCTTCTTTTTTTATGACAATCCTCCTTGCCGTTCCGTCTTCCTCTCTGACCCCTGATAATTCCGGTTTCCCTTGCCTCTGAAAAAACTCATTGGATGAGATATGGTTTGTATCCTTGATACCGCCGTTAACCTGCATCTGTGAAAATACTACATTTTTAATGAGCAGGACCGCTCCAACTGCTGTTATGATGACCACAATGACTCTGCCGTAATTTTCAATGATCTGTTTCACGGTATCCTCCTAACACAAGACGGAGCTGATGGAGTCAAAAAAGGCGGTTCCAAACTGTCCCGCCGCAGCTATGACGGCCCATAGAAATCCGAGAACCGCGGCGCCTGCGATCACATACAGGATCAGGTTTCCGTATTCCTCTATGATCGTTTTCATAAGTACCTCCTTTCAATCTATCAACTGTACAAAATGAATATATACTGCGCAGATTCCTATACCTGTCAGCAGCAAAAACAAAATACTTCCCAACTCTTCAAAAAAATCCTGCATATAATTCTCCTTTCTATCCCGGCAGATTCGACCACAGGGTAAAAAAGCTGCCAAAAATCAATCCTAGATCCATAATCATCTTTAAAGTTGCCAGTATCATAGGCACGAAAGTCAGAACTCCGATCCCTGCGATATCATTTTCATTTTGCAGCCATTCTGCTTTATCCATCAGTACATTATTCCGATGGATCAGAGTATTGATCTGTGCTTCCGAATCGTTCTTTCCACAGTTGGTAAGTGAGTACAGCATCCTGGCTGCAGACTGTATTTCCGGCAGATCAAATTCAGACAAAAAGTCCTGGTACGGAAGAATAGAATCCGGTTCCTCGTCAATATCCCTGAGCAGTTTCTCTATCTGTTCTTTCAGGACATATGGAGCATCCTGGAGGGAATCCTTAATTGCCACATAGACATTTTCAGTCTGCAGGCTGAGGGCAATCCCCCTAAGCCAGTAAGGGAACTTTCGCTTAACCTCTTTTATGATCCTTCTCTGTGCATTCTTTTTCTTCAAGGACGGCGTGGCCCATGCCGACATGATCAGGGCTGCCACAGCCCCTATGATGTAAAGGTTCTGCCAGTCAAAACCAAGCAGCAATATGGGAAAACTAACGGCTGTAATGATCCACGGCTGCTTCCCGTCTTTTTCCTCTCTCATTTTCCTGAAGTCCTTCTCAATCTGCTTATGATTCTCATCCATCGTGTCCTTAAGCCATGTTCCGGTAAGCAGCTTCTGCGCTCCTAGAAACAACATCAAAAATACAAACAGAAGTAAAAATGTAACAAGCTGATAAATCTCTCCGTCAAGTACCTTTTCCAGTGTCTCATCGCTGGCAAGCATCATAACTGTCGTTCCCGCCACACCCAAAGATGCCGCTAGAGAAAGTACAATTTTAAATTTCATACTCTTGCGTTCCTTTTGAAAAAGGTACGTCCTCTCTGTCCATTCCTTGACATCATCTAAAATGATATTTAATGTGTTTTGATACTGCCCGCCCAGATTTTCGACCTTCACCAGATAATCGTGAAGCATTTTCATGCGGTCACACCGGTATTCCTGCTCAATACATGAAAGAGCATGAGGATATAAGTCATCTTCTGTCCCAGGATGGCTGATGGAATCTTCAGCTTCGTTGATGAGCTGTAGGATCCTCCCTTCGCAAAGCTGTTTTGTTTCTCCCAGAGCCACAATAATTTTGGGCTGTTTTTTAAAAGAATAAATCATCTGCTCCAGATAATTCACCACATCCCGAAATCTCTGCTGTTCATACAAATACTGAAACTGCCGGATGATAATCATTGGAAAAAAACAAAGATAGATGAAACCGAGAGCTGTGATATAGGAAAGTTTTAAATGAAAGAATCTGCCTGCGGAAAGGATTCCAACAAATGATAAGAATAAGGTAAAAAGATATTTTTTGAATGAATAAGAGTATCCGTAGCCATGAATCTCTTTTTTTAGATTTGTAAATTTCATATACCGGAGACCCCTTAGTGATCTCCTAAGACTGTTGCTTAGTGTCATGTTTTCCCTCCCATGTGGAACGGATCTGCGACCAGGAACTTTGTCTTTAATTTTTCTGGGAGTTCTTTATTTATAATATTCCTGTCCTTTAGGATCATATGGACCATCTTTTGACCGTCCGGGTCTGTGTAAAAACAAGCGATCTGATCCAGGTAACGCCGGATCCTCCCATCGGCTTTTTGTTCTTTCCGTATCAGAATGCCTAGATCTACAAAACCATACACATCTCTCTCGATACGTTCCGACGCTATTGGATCGTCCACCATGTTTTTCATCCTTTCCGGAATTCTCCTCACATCGTCTGTATGAACTGTCGTAAGTGAGTAATGTCCTGTCGTGAGAGATTGAATCAAATGCTGTACTTCTTCCCCTCTAGCCTCAGAGAGCAGGATCCATGTGGGCAGCTGCCGCAGAGATGCCTTGATTGCATCCACATATCCAAAAGTGTCTTCGTTTACTTCAATGGCAACACAGTCTTTTCCCGGATTAATCTCTCTGTAGTGTATCTCCAGACTGTCCTCGATGGTGATGACTCTTTCCATATCAGGAATAAACCTGGTCAGATATTTTAAAAGCTCTGTCTTGCCGCTCCCTACCTGTCCTGCGATCACAATGTTCATATGTCCGAGGACACTGTTCTTCAAAAAATTCAGAATCTCTTCGCTGCAGTAATCATCCGCTGCGATGCTGTCTTCACTGAGCCTTACGACTGCCGGTGACTTCCGGATCGAAATACTGCGTCCGGTTGCACATACATCTTCATGAATGATAGAAATTCTCAGACCGTCTACCTCAGCTTCTACTAGCGGGTCATACTTATTAAACGGCGCAGACACCGCGTTGGCTATCCTGGCACTAAATTGATTAATAAAACTTTCTGAAATGTCTGTCTCAGCAACGATATGTCTCCCCCGGTCCAGATCGTCCACGATCAGTTCTTTTCCATTCCAGTTAATGTCGGTAACCATATGGTCTTTAATAAAAGGCAGCAGAGGGCCAAAATATTGATCTTCAACTGCAAACTTCTGCATAATTCCTCCTGATAGACGGGGATTTGTTGGTTGATGTGATAATAGATGTAATACCTAGATAATATGAATTGATGAGAATAAGATATCTTATTTCCATATTTTAACTTATGCTGTCTGGAATGTCAATATAATTTTCCATCTTTTTACTTTATGTAATTAATAACCGTAGAAAAAATAAAAAAGATGGTTGACATCAGGCCCTTATTATTGTAGAATAAATTTTGTTCTCAGCAAGAGAATCTAACATAATATGCGATAGTAGTACAGTTGGTAGTACGCAACCTTGCCAAGGTTGAGGTCGCGGGTTCGAGTCCCGTCTATCGCTCTTTTAAACAGCTTAGATAAGCTGTTTTTTTGTTGCATCGAGGAACCATTCGAAGCACAGCATACGCCCAATGGCTGTAATAATTGTTGTGCTCCATAGAATTAGTTCCTAACTTTATAATTCTTCCTATCTGTTGTAGTGTCTTATTTCTTGTATTTCCCGCTGTCCACTAAATCGTTTGAGTAATCAATAACCTTTTTTCTTCCTAATTCATTCAGCTGATAAAATAAATTTAACAATTCTGTCTCTTGTTTTGATTTTTTGGTTATTGCAGATTCTGCTTTAAGCTTTCCGGCTGCTTCCTTTTTCTTATTGTCCGGCAGATCCTTCTGTACATACAGCAGATCATTTACCTTTTCATATTCAGACTTACTAAACTCCAAAAGCTCTGCAGGCTTATCTAATATTTCATAAATGTTGCAGTCCAGAGCTTTTCTCAGCTTATACACCGATTCCATTTTAGGAATATATCTCCCAGATTCATACTGTCGGATCGTAATTTCCGCTAAACCAGATTTTTCAGCCAGATTTTTTTGTGTCATTTGTTTCTGTTTCCTAAGATACTTTATATTTTCTGCTATACTCATACATGTCACCTCGTACTAAGTGTACCATACAGATCTGCAGATGAACAGATGCAAATACATCGTTCATTTCAAGCTTCTTGACAGATGTATTAACATCTGTTATAATATAATATATAAGATGGAAACACATCTTATAATACTTAAAAAGCAAGATACAGAGGAACAGCAGTATGGTAAAAATTAAAGTATCTTATCAATGTACAGATGAATTAAAAGAAGTTTTAAAACTATTAAGCCCCCAAGTGGCAGCCTATAAAGTTTCCAAAAAAAACGACGGGACTTTCCGTAAGGCATACATAGAATTAAAAAATCTTACATAAATCATTCATGGAAACTTACAATAGTAAAAGTACCGCAGCTACTCTATATGAGCGCTGTAAACCTAAAAAGGTGTGGGAAAATATATGGCAGACAAAACTGCATATATTGATCCCCGCCTTTTTTGTTACATCTATTTTCTCTATATTGTTTTTAAGTATATACATGAAACATGAATTATACCTATTTGTACAAAGCACACCCACCCGCAAGGTAAATATATGGGCTGTTCTTTAGGTACTTAGTTTCATGGAAGAAAACTAGGGCAGGATGTATCTCTGCCCATATTTAACTTCATTAAATACTCATCAGGAGGTAACAGCACATGGATAACATGGAACAAGATCATATTTCTCATATAGAGGAATCTCAGACAACGGAGCCGACCGGAAAAAACGGAGCAGAGCCGAAAACATTTACGCAGGAGGATATCGACCGTATTGTACAGGACCGTCTGGCACGGGAGAGGAAAAAATATCAGCCCGATGAACCAGATCCTGTAGAATCAAGGGAAAAAGAATTAAAACAGCGTGAGATGGCTTTAGATATAAAAGAACTTTTAAATAAAGAGAAATATCCTGCAGAACTGGCAAATATCTTAAAATATTCTTCAGTGGAGGAATTTAAGGAGCAATATGAAGCGTTAAAATCACTGCTTCCGAATTCCGATGCCCCTAAAATTGTATGGCCTTCCGGCGTAAGCAAAGGCAGCAGCTTGAAAGCTGATCCATTCAGAAGTGCCATGAAGCTGGACTAGGATATTTCTTTATCTTACAGAGAAGGAGTATGAAATATGGCTATCGATTTAGCAACAAAATTCGCCCCATACGTGGACGAAAAATTTTCTACAGAAAGTAAAAAAGCATTATTGACAAATCAGGATTTTGATTTTATCAACGCGCATACAGTAAAAGTATATAAGGTGTCAACTGCCTCAATGAATGATTATGACCGTCCGGGTACCGGCAGCAACTGGTCAAGATATGGGGCTGTTCAGGGATTGGATGCCACCACAGAGACATTCCAACTGAAAAAGGACCGCTCTTTTACTTTTGCAATTGATAAGCTGGATGAAGATGAAACAGTCAACCAGCTAGCAGCGGCATCTGCGCTGGAGCGCCAGACCAGAGAGGTTGTGATTCCGGAAGTAGACAGCTATGTATACGGCGTTATGTGTGCCGGAGCCGGAACAAAGCCGGCTGCGAAAGCATTGGACAGCGCCACAATTTACGATGAGATTTTGGAGGCAAGTGAAACTCTTGATTCTGCAGAAGTGCCGGAAACAGGACGCTTTATTGTGGTTTCTCCAAAGACCTATACTCTTATGAAGAAAAGCAAGGATATCATTATGGAAACTGATATCGGACAAGATATGAAAAAACTTGGTGTCATTGCGGAATTAGACGGATGCCAGATCATCAAAGTACCGGTCAATCGGGTACCGGAAGATTTCGGTTTCATGATGTGTCATCCGTGCGCTGCCGTAGCGCCGACAAAGCTGGAGGATTACAAGATCCATGCCGACCCTCCGGGCATCAGCGGCTCCCTGGTAGAAGGACGTATCAATTATGATGCATTTGTCCTGGACAATAAAGCAAAAGCTATCTATTACCAGGCGGTTTCACCAGCAAATAAATAATCGGCCTTTTCAGGCAGCAATGGCCCTATATGCCTTTTGGTATATGGGGCTTTTTTAATAAAGAAAAATAAAAATGAGTAATTTTGTAAGAAAAAATATATGATGCGGGAACCCGCTGAAGAATCATTGGAAATACTATTAGATCAAAAAATTGTAGAGACCGTATCAGCAGAGTCCAAAATTCCGTATCATGATCCGGGATGTCTGTGGCTCTGCTGATACTGAGTCTGGATCTGAGATGCGTGCTTTATTATTTTTTTCTGTTTTTATTAAGTGCCCTGCAGGTTTTCTTTCCGGCATAGCTGCCCTTTTTCCATCTAAGCTGCCGCCAATATGCTTCAAGTTTAGACTGCGTCCTGGGACCCCAGATACCATCTTCATCAATCTCTGAGCCTTCTGCAAGTGTATTCAGTTTTTTTTGCAGCCAGCAGACTGCCTCTTTTCCTGAGGTCTTTTTTACTGTCGTATATTTCTTTGCTTCTGATTGTCCACCGATTGCCTTTTTAAAACTATTCCAGCCTGAATTGTCTGTACCAGCCCAATATGCGGGACATTCCTTTCCGTTCACGTCCCAGTGGCGGATCACATGAGATGCAGGGACACCATATTTTTTCATATAATATTTAACCAGATCAATGGTCATTGCTCTTGTCTTTGTAGAAACAGTGACCTTTCCATCTCTGATCGTGTCACACATCTCTATTGAAATACTGTTCGCATTTGTGCATTTTCCGTAAAAATTCCCTGCTGCTCCGGAAAGATCATACGTTCCTCCCACTGCCCATGCTATATTGCGCAGCGGTACAGATTTCACGACTACTCCATCATCTACAAAACAATGTGCGGAAGCTTTAACAACATTATTTTTAAAATACTTCCCATTGTTATCTGCAGTGTCTCCATCATTTGCCGTGTAATGCAAAACGATATACTCTATATCCTTAAGATTCCGTCTGCCGCCATAATTCCGTTTATCGGCCCATATTTTTTTCCATTTAATACCCATCTTTATTCCTCCGGAATCCCAGCTACAGAAGTCAGCATAGAAATAATTCCAGCCAATGCTGCTGTAGATAATACCATTTTCCAGTCAACAGAAGACAGTGCTGCTGTGGTCCCAATCGTTGCTGCCGCTGTCTGTGCAGCAGTCTTCAGCGCTCTGATTCCTGCGGCACGGGCCCAATTTTCCCAATTTCTCATTTTATATCTCCCTTCTTATTTTTCAATGATGCTTTCAAGAAGTTCATCTCTGATCTTTTTCATATTTTCTATACCGTTGCCGGTGATCTGATGGTTCAGCATAGCAGCAAGGCATTTGTTCTGCTGTTTCTGCATTTCTTCTAAATTTGCCAGGCGTCTATAATCCTTTTGTGAATGTTCTTCCAAAAGATCAACTCTATTTTTAAAACGAAAAGCCGGGTGCACGACCTTATAGATCACTGCCCCGGCTCCTCCGATGATGCCAATCGCACCACACATCGCTAGTATCTGTTCCAACATCCCCGCTCCTTTAAGAAATCCGTACCCACATAAATACTGTAATGTATGGCTGCATATTGTTATGTTCCTGCCCACCGCCGACATTTGACTGTGTGAGCGTATGCTTGTGGTTCGGCACTGTATGTGTATGTGCACCATTGTCTGTTATCACTGAGTTCCACTGTGATCCTGTTCCATCCACATGGATCACATCCCTTGCACCGTCTGTCTTGGTCTGATTTCTAAGTACTTTGAATTTATGAGTGTGTCCTCCAGATTTTGCGATGGAACAACTGCCGCTGTTGTTCACTGACACATTATGTCCGTGCGACGGTATCTGATTTACTGTAAGCTTTACTGATTCTTCACCTCCCGGGTTCCCGGCTGTATTATATTTTTCTACCTGTTCATTTACACCTACCAGTGTACGTCCCTGGGCATAGGGCTCCCACTTCCCCCCTAAGATATTTTCCGGAGGGATCTCTGATGTTGTGATGTAAATTGATCCTACCGGATGCATAAGATCCAGTAAGCTCTCTTGAACTGCTTTTACTACTGAATCCATACCGTCCAGTCTTGCTTTTAATGTTTCCGAAACAACACCCTCTGCATTTGACCTTGCATCTACCACTTCTGCAACCGATGGATTTTCAGAAGACATGTTCTTTATGTATTCATCAAACCGGCTGTTAAGATCTTCCTGTCTTTGTCCTGTATCATTGACAGATGTCTTGATCTCTTCCACATTTGTCCGTGTAAAATCATCAATACTTTCGATCCCTGCAGCAATCGATTCACGCACATCTGCGCCGAACTCCGCGTCCCGTATATTGCTTGTTGCTTCCTGTACTGTCATACTGCCTCCTTACTTAAACATAAATTCCAATGTCATGAAATCTGCTGCTGTTGGCACATCGTAGCGGCTGCTGTCGTCACATTTGTCCAGTTCTTCTGCATCTATCGTACAAATATCCACTTCAATTTCTTCTGCCAGGAGCTCTTTATACTCTTTGTCACAAGCAGCCTGATTAGCGGATGAAAAAACATATTTCTCTTCTTTTACTATGGCATTTCCTTCATCATCTTTCTCTGCATATGCTTCACAGATCTTTATCCTCTGCTCGTCTATAACTTTGTACTCTGATTCCAGAGCCTTTTCATTCTTCATGATCGCATAGCTGACCTTTGCTGGAAATTTCTTTCCTGAAATATTTAAAAGGCCCTGTAATCTTTCCTGCACTTCGCTTAATCTCATCTTCATCTATTCTGTTACCTCCTGGTCCTGAATGTGATATACTTCTTTCGTAAATTCTGCGACATCTTTTCGGATCTCTACCTTGTTTGCCGCATACAATACTTTGTCTTGGATAGTCTGTGAAATGTTATCATTGCCATTGTCTGCGGATAGATTTGCGTTTAGGTAGACAACCTGCTTATCTGCATCACCATCCTTAACCGAAATAATTCCTGTGAGTGTGGTACTTTTCTTAGTTTCTAACATAATGTTCTCCTTTCTTTGTATAACAAAACAGACAGCTTATTGAGCTGTCTGTTTGAGTTCCTTTATTTGTTTTTCTGCCTGCCAGAGTCGGCTTTGCAGATCGTCTATGATTACTTCCTGCATGTCTATTCTATTGGCTTGGTGATTCAGTTCTTTACGGTTTTTTTGTATCATAAATGTGTTAAGGGAAATGAAATTATTATAATTCAACGAATACTGTTTTCGCATATCTGGAGGATGCCCATAAAACATCTCATTCAGATACTCTTGGTCAACTGTATCATAAGAAATTATATCTAACTCTTCTGGTTTTAAGCCTGCATTTATTAATGCTCTTTTTACGTCTTGGGCTACGAATCCATTTGTTCTCTTATATTCATCAGAATTTTTCTCATACGCCATTCGATAAGTAGCAGGTGTCAAACTCATAAAAAACTTTTCGTGCCGTTCATCGAATGTACTAAAGTCTTTTTTTAGTCTTCTGTCCGATGTTACCGTGGTTCCATTAGACCCATTTAATCTTACCTGTGAACCATAAAGTACAGTTCTCCTGTTACCATTGCCCAGTGCGGTCACATTATAATCTCCTGACTTATAGCCTCTTAGTATCCATTCACTTTCTCCATATTTAATACCGTGCCCAAGGTTAAACATAATGTCGTAGTTGTTCATTTTGATTCCATTGGATTGCACATAAGCTATACCATTCCCATTGCAATAAAAAGCATGATATCCATTGGCATAATAATAGTTGTTCCAAGCATTATTATAATTACCCATAGATATATAATTGGTGCCTGAGCTATTGCCTGAGTTATTTGGTTTAAAGCGAAATACATTAGCTATAACATCACCACCTGATCTTATACTGCCGCCAGTTCCGATTTCCCCTTGCACTGTCATACTATTTTGACAATCCATAGTCCTAGGGAAAAAATAGGTAACAAAAAGTTCTTCCATATGAACATATCCATCTGAATCAACTTGGAATATACGATTATTTGATTTATCGGTTATTTTAAATCCGTCGTTTGATATATAGACATCGTAGTTATTTCCAGGACACGTAATATTCTTTGCAACAACTGATCCAGTGTTAGAAACTTTAAATTTATCTGTGATACTTAATCCATCATTTCCGAAATACATCCCGGTTGCGGCTGCAAAAGAGCCGTTGCCTTTCCAAATAGATGAACTTCCAATATTCCACGGTCCTATCGTTCCACTTGCTGCAGTAATATTACCAGAAAAACTTCCTGTTGCTCCGACCAGATTTATTCCGGTAATGGTACCAGTTGCCGTAATATCCTGTGCAAAGATACTATTTACATCCAAACTTGTAGCTGTGATAGACTCCGCAACGATGTGTTCCCCGGTAATTGTCCCTGCGGATATCTCATCACCAGTGATCGTGCCTGCTTTTATCTTATCCGCTGTAATGCTCCTTGCTTCGATCCTCGCAGCATTTAGTACCCCCACTGTGATCTTATTCGCATCCAAGCTTGCAATACATCCACTTGTTGCCGTAATTGTCCCCGCCTTTAACTTATCCGCAGTAATCGTATTTCCAAGGATCTCTGTCGCTGTGATCGTCGCAGCAGCTATCTCTCCAGCTGTGATCGACTTGGCAACCAGTTTATCTGCAGTGATCGTCCTAGGGGTCATGATCTCACCATTCAACGTTTCTACGTTCTGTGTCTGCAAAGCACCAGTTATATTGTTTAGGGAGTAAACGATGCTCTTGCTGCTTCCCCTGATCTCCAACCGTTCTACAGACAATGTACCCGAAGTAATCTTATTTGCCGCAAGTTCTACAATCTTGGCGCTTGTGATAGAACTATCTGCGATCTGTACGGTGTCAATCGCCCCTTTTGCGATCATTGCGTTTTTAATAACACCATCCGCAATATTCGCAAGGTCGATCTTTGCATAATTGGTATCCAGATATTTTGTATCGATACTGTTTGTTTCAAGATCACCGATCCTGGCAGATAGAGCGTTTAGGTTTGTAATCGTTGCAAACTCAGTTTTCATATCAACGGTTCTCATATAGTTTGATTCTAAAAATGAAGTTTTGACCGTTTCTGATTCCAGTTTTTTAATCGTTGCATTCGCGGCATTTAGATTCTCAATCGTCGCATACTTAGCGTCAAGATTTCCTACATCCAGGCTGTCGATCTGGGCCTGGAGCGCTGTAAAATGTTCGGCTGTAGCAGTCTGAAAGTCTGCCTGCTTTGCTTTCAGAGAGTCAAATTCTCCGGTCTTAAATGACACAAAATCTCCGCTTAAGTTAGAAATCTCAGCATTCGTAGATATAAAGTTCTCTGCAGTCGCAGTCTCAAAGTCTGCCTGTTTTGAGGTCAGTTGTTCTATAGATCCATTGACCGCAGTGAAATCTTGGATCACTAAGGTTTTGAATTCCTGGATTTCATTTGTGATCTCTTCAATCTTCCCGTCCGTTGTCTCCACATAACCTTCAAACCTACCAGTCACTTCCTGTACTTTGTCATAAATGACCGGATCTTTACGCTCCGTGAATACTTTTAAGGTTTTCCCCACTGTGATCGTATTCTTGCTCGGATCCGTAATATCGTAGCTGTACTTTTCAATGACTGGCAGGTCATCCTTAAAAACAATGGAATGAGGAACGCTGACCACTTTGACCAAATCCCCAAGTTTGAAATCATCTATATTCACATCCACCATGTGCAGGTCCAAGGCTGTTAGTTCCACAGTCAGGCTAGACTTCATATTTTCAAGAAGCCATTTTTCTCCCTCTGCATAAAGTTCGTTTGGAGATTTCTTGTCTGGGAATTCCTGCATTTTAATAATTTCCCCAAAGTAATTCACTGCCTCATCGTTTTGTATATAATCTTTTCCGTAAGTTTTCCCACCGACTACCGCATTTTTTACTGTGACCTTTTTATCACTTCCTCCAACCGGTACGACCACTGTACATACATCCGTCGAAACTAGTGTCTTTTTTAAGTCCAGCAGATTAAAGCCAAACCGGATCTCCTGCCCGCTGAGGTCCCCGTACTGCTTCACCCAGTCAAGATATCTCTTCCCGTCCGCATACCGGATTCTTAAATATCCTTTGTATTTTTCAATGAGGTTTTTATTTATAAAATCCAACGGTTTTTCATAATTAAATGATATACTTGATATTTCTTCCTGATCAACGTCTATGATCCCTGGCTGGAACTGCTTATCTGCTCCCACCTGATTGTTATGCTCTTTTACAACCTCGCTGAAAATGTACCGGTTTGTTTGACGGATAAATGCACTGCTCCTGGGACGGAGGATCGTATCAACAAAATAAGAAAGTTCTCCTTCACACTTCGATGTTCCTGTATTATAAAAGTCCTTTTCCTCTGTAGTACTCCTGCCCCGGAAAATTAATTTTCCATCATCATAAACCGAAATGACAGATTTCATCGGACTGACATACTCATATCCAGGATTCTCGGTTGTGATGTCGAACTCAAAAGATCCTGTTTTATTTAATTCTAAGTCCAACTTAGCATATGGCAGGATAAAATGCTCATCCCTCGGATCATGAATCGTATGACCATCCACTTCTACTCTGTACATTACAGAACACCTCCCCTATAATCGATTGAGATGCTTCCATTACCAGAAATGATTAAATGATTGTTTCCTTCATGTGTATTTATATCAAATGCTCTCGATTTTCCTGGCGGAAGAGAAAAGGTGTTACCATTGTATTTCACTGTCATGGCTGTAGAGCACTCAATAATTGGAACCACAGGCATCCGGCGTCCCGGGATAATGACCTCCAAGCTGCCATTTACCTTCAAATCCTTGTATTCCCGGATGATACCGTTTACAAATGAAAGATCATCCCATCTCCATTTCTCCAAGGAAGAATACAATTCATATTTGTATGGGTCAACAGAGCCAGATAACACTATCTTACTTTCTTCCTTATCCGTTTTTTCTGTATCCAGCATAAGCCTTCCATAGTAATAAAAGGTCGTATCTATATCCAGGATGATCCTTAACCTCTGCCCATGAAGATAATCAGCAATCGCTGTGGTGACATCTGCCCAGTATATAAAATCTTCATCCCTTAAATTAAACTCCAAAGAAATATTCCTGTCTTTGTATTTTACATCTCCGCCTGTTAAAGTAGTTGTCAAATCAATACTGCCGTTACCTCCCGGCAGATCAACCAGATATGTCTTGGCCTCAGGAAAATCAATGGTTACACCGACCCATCCCAAGTTCCAATCCCTGTATGTATGTTTTTCTCCAATTCTAGCACCAAGCATGTTCCGCATATCAACCACCCCTTTCCTGATGCTTTGCAATTGCCTCAAATTCCTGGTTTAAAAACGGGGCAGATCCCCTCGCAATCTCCCTGCCATTTAATGTAGTTACAAGTTCAATCTTCTCCGGTCCTGTATAAACCGTCTTTTCTATCTTCGTTGTATCGCTGCCACCTCCGGCATAAATAATCTGCGGCTGGACATTTGCCATGAATTTAGCAGACTGACGGGCGACTGCTGCCTGCAGTTTGTCTTGCAGTCTGGGAATGTTCATCTGTGCCTTCGCGAACTTCTCCGCCATGGTATCAGCCACATGTTCCATTTGTTTGTACAACTTTGGTGCTTCTTTTTCCTGTCCCTGTTCAGCTCCTTGGATATTATATTTTCCGATCTCAGCGAAAACACGGGATGGTGAATTGACTCCAAGTTTCTTTTTTGCCGCCTTAACTACCTTATTACAAATATCTCTTATCGTTTTATTCAGGTTTTTGGTCTCAGACTTCATGCCCTTCGCCATCCCCCTCATAATATTTTTACCGATATTCTTCATTTGTTTTTCAAGCCCGGCAGTGGCCTCATTTATCTTTTTAGAATATTCTTTATTTAGCCTCGAAATATCATCCGCAAAAAAGCTTTTTGAGAAATTTTCTGACATCGACTCCTGTTGTTTCCATTTATCAGTGTAAGCTTTCTGCTCTGCTGCCGACAGGGATCTAAACCATTCCATATATTCTGTAGCATCTTCTATATTCATCCCGAGAATATGCTCCATCATGCTGTCTGGTATTTTATTTTCCAATGCTTTTAGGTTATTCTGGTACTGCTTGATATCTGCAATATTCTGATCCAGATCATAAATGTTTCCATAAGACTTCTGCTTATCTTCTAAACCGTCCTGCAGACTTTTGATATGATCATAATCCTCTTGGAATTTTTTTGAAATCTCCTCAATTTCTTTTTCAGCCTTTGTAACAAGCTTCTTTGTTTCTGACGTAATAGCTTTAGTATAGGCACTAACAATTGATTTCCCAGCTTTTGTATAATCTTTGCTTTTGCTCTTATTTTGTTTCTTTAGCGCTTTTACCTGGTCATCCACAAGTTTTTTTATTGCTTTTATGGAAGAATCTTTTTTCTTGTTAAGAGTTTCCTCAAATTTATCTACAAACGTTGTCCCTGTCTGTTCAAATTTTCCAAAGGGATTCTTTGCTGCTTTTTCTAAAGACGCAATCATACTTTTGGTCGCAGAAATGACAGACTTCTGCTCCTTTTTGATTCCTTTGGCTATTCCCTTAGGGATATTACGTCCTACGATCTTATCAAATTTTATGGATGGAGAATGAATTTCTAATTCTGCCGCCGCTGCATCTAAGCTTGCTTTTGACATTTCTCTAGATGCCTTTACAACTTCTCCACTATTGTCACGGATTCCGGCAGCCATTCCTAGGGGAAGGTATTTACCAACTTGATCCCTGAATACTCTAGATGGTGAGTGAGAGTCTGCCTCTTTGTTTGCTGCATCTTTAGCGTTTCTTACAACCCTAGCTGCTGCCGAAGAAACAATAGATGAATTTTTATTAATCCCCTTTGCTATACCAGACGCAATATTTTTTCCAACATTATTAAAGCCACTGGTGCTTACCTTTTTTGCTCCATTCACAGCATTTTGTGCTGCTGTTTTTATCTTTCCTTTATTTGCAGTTACTCCGCTGGCTGTCTTTACAGACAATTCTTTTCCTTTTGCGGTTGCCTGCCCATTTTTAGAAGATATGCCAGATACATAAGCACTTCCAAGCTTTGCACCTGCGGCTTTAGCCTTAGAAGCACCACCAAGAAATCCACTTACTGCAGCATTTGTTACCTTTGTTGTAGCGGACTTGGCTTTTCCTACTCCTTTTCCTAATTCATTTGTATAAGAACTTACTGTCTTCTTTCCTGCACCAGAGTTATTAGTTGCCGGAATCTTTGAGTTCTTATGTATCGCATCTGTGCTTTTCTTTGTCTCACTTACTGCTTTGGACGATTCTGTTTTAAACGGCTTGAAAGATGAAGACGCGGCCCCGCTGTTATCCACGGCCTTGACCTTCATATTTGTTTCAATCTGTTTTGTAGAGTCTCCCGTGCTTTTCGCAACGTTGTCAATCACTTTGCTTACGCCAAAGGTTTCAACAGAAACACCCTGCCCGCTCATCATTTGCTTTAATGCATCGTCAACGCTGATCTTTCCATCAACAATCTTCTGAGCAAGTTCTGTAGGGACCTGAGCCCCCTGGATGCCAGCTTTATCAATCATTTCCTGGAAATTCATCAGATTCGACAGTGCCGCCGTTGCTTCTTTCGGCTTCATGCTGCCGGATGTGATGCCGCTTGCAAGCGATTCAGGAATCTGTACCCCGCCGTTTTGTGCCCTTGTTAGTAGTTTCTCAAATGAAACAAGATTCTCGACTTCATCTACAGATGTCGGAACCGCATACTGTCCAGATTGTATTCCTTCTGCGATGCTGTTTGGTACTTCAATTCCTTTAGCTTTTGCCTTTTCGATCATGTCACTCCAGTTGATCCCATTTTTCAACTGTTGTGCTGCCGCCTTGAAAGAAATAGAGCCATCCGCCATGCCTTGTGCCAGATATTCTGGAATTTTCATCCCGGCATCCTGCATCTTTGCGAAGTCTTCGCTATTCACCAGATCATCAAGCTTCATAAGCTGTTTCAGCTCTTTTCCTGATGTCGGGTTCGCATAGATTCCAGCTTTAATACCTTCACCTACGGATTCAGGAATCTTTGATGCTTTTATTCCCGCTTCTTTTGCAAGATCATCCAGGTTTTTTAAGTAATCTGTATAATTTGATTCCGCAGTGAACTTATCTGTGTATACTTCCAAATCCTTATATACAGAATTTAAAGTTTTCTCACTTTCAGCCACTGCATCATCAGCCGCTTTTACTCCTTGTGCATAGTCAGCCAATTGGTCCCCGAGCTCATCGAACCGTTTATCATTCCATGAAATCTCGCCCTTTTCTGCTTGTTCTTTCAGTGAATTGTAGTCTTCTTGAACCTTGTTGAATTTCTCTTGAGCTTCTGTTTGTTTTTCAATTGCCTTTTCGTGCTCAATCTCTGCTTCTGCCACTTTCTCAGCAGATTTCTCCATTCCTGCCTGATAAGCTTTTGCCATGGCCTGTTCTTTCAATACTTCTATATTTTTCTCTATGGCCTCAGTGGACTTATTTAACTTATCTTTCTCCTCGTCGTACTTCAATCCCAAATCCGGTAAAATCTTATTCAGTTGTTCAACAACACTCTTAATCCTGGCTTTCGTGCCAGCTGTCTTATTCTCTACCTTTATTAATCCCTGCAACTGACTAAATAGATTGTCTGCCTCCACACCTTGAGCTTTTGTGGATTCAATAGACTTTTCATTTTCTTTATGTAGCTCATTTACCGATGTGGCAAGCTCATCCTGCTTTTCTTTCACTTTTGTACAGGAATCTGCGAATTTCTCAGATTCAGTTGTCGCTTTCCCACCCGATATTGTGTATGCGGCAAAGCCTGCCGCCACCGCCCCTATAGCCAGCGCTATCCATCCTATAGGCCCAGCAAGTGCTTTTGTTGCCGCATTAAATATATTAGTTGCCGCCGCTGCAAGAGTCACTTGTCCTGTCAACAGTCCAAAGATTGCTTGACCTACGGTAAGTGTGGCATTACAAACAACTCCATTTGCCGCACACACAATCTGGGCTGCATTATATATTGTCAATGCAGTATTAAGAGCTTTAATCTTTCCAGCAATGGCTGTAACAATTGCAAATGTTTTAAACGCTGCTGCCACACCTGTTACAATTGGAAGAATAGTACTGAAATTTTTTGATATCAAATCCAAAGGCTTCGCTAAAACAGTAATTCCCTTATCAGCGACCTGGATCAGTATATTGCTAAGGTTTCTAAATGCAGTCCCCATTTCCTTGGGAAGAACATCAGCGATTCCCCCTGCCAGGGATTTTACCAATGACTTTGCAGCACTCTGGATCTTAGGTCCGTTCTTTACGAGCCCCGAGATGAATGCTTTCACAACTTGCGATGCCGTCTTGATAAGCGCTGGTGCCTGCTTTGCCACGTCTTCTGCCAGATTTGCAAAAATAGAACCCAGCTCACCGGCCAGCCCCTCAAGTCCCTTTTTATCAAAGACTTCCTGCAGCTGGTCCACATAGCCGGATACAACATCTATAGCTTCGCGGATAGGATTATTCACATTATCAAAGATAGAAATCCCCAGCTGGCTGAATTTATTGCTCAGCGTAGATATCTTGTTTTCTGTAGTCTCATACTGCTGCCCAGCTTTATCCTGCAACGCTGTATTGTCGCTCCACGCCTGATTTCCAGCTGCCAGAGTTTCCGTAAACGTACCCGATGCCTTGGCTGCTTTTAAAAGCGTATCCTGTACCTGTACATCAGATAGTCCCAAATTCTCCAGCGTTTTAACCGTATTGCCGCCGTTCTGGTTTATCTGGTCCAGGCCTTGAAGAAAAGAGCCCACGGCCCCTGCCGCATCCTCCTGAAAAGCTTTTTTAAACTGTTCTGAGGAGGTTCCTGAAATTCTTGCAAATTCGTTCAGATCATTTCCGCCACTGGCCGCGGCCTGGTTCATCTTTGAAGTCAGCTGAGAGAACGCTGTGCTTCCTGCTTCTGCTTCCTGACCTGCTGAACTTAAGATACCTGCGAATGACAGAATCTCAGTTTCTGACATGCCTGCCTCATGTCCTGCACCAGCGATCTCGACAGCCATATCCGTAATTTTTTTCTCCGACGTATCGAGCTGGCCGCTGAGGGCTACAACTGTCGATCCCAGGCGGCTGAATTCAGTTTGGGGCATCTGTGTAATGTCTGCCAGCTTTGACAACGATGTCGCGGCTTCTTCTGTGCTCAAGCTTGTGGAATCCCCAAGCTGTATCATCGTCTTAGTAAATCCAAGAATTCCATTACTCTTGATCCCAAGCTTTCCGGCCTCTTCCGCCACCGCTGCAATCTCACTTGCGTTCTCCGGCAGTTCTTTAGACATATCCAAAATGCCTTTGCGCAGCTGCTCCATTTCTTTGTCAGAAGCATTGACTGTCTTTTTGACTCCTGCAAAAGCATTCTCAAACGTTATTCCGGTCTTTACCGCCGCTGTACCTGCATCTACCAGGATTTGTGTAGTCTTGCGGATAACTTTTTTAGCTCCGCCCATTCCTGACTTCAAAGCATTTTTTGCTATACCCGATGCTGCTTTCCAGTGTTCTCCTACCTTCTTTGAACTGTTCTGGGACTGCTTTTCTGTATCCTTAAAGGATTTCTGCCCCTGAGCCGACGCTTTTTCTGCTTCATTCCCTGATGTCTTTGCCAGCCGGCTCCAGTCTTTTTCTATTTTCTCTGTATTCAGTGCAACTTCTATCTCAATTTTATTGTCTGCCAAAATATTCACCTGCCTTGTAATGTTTGTTTCGTATCAAAAGATCTTGCTATTTGACACTTCGCAAACCTCAGCCCGGCAGGCGACAGTGACTATTCGCTTCTATAGTCTTGTGATTCTTCATTCGAGGGCAAGAATCTCTATCCCCTTATGTCTTATTACATGATACTGATACCGTCCCCACTCACGTTGTTTTTATGACTGCGGACAATTTTATGGGAGAATAAGAAAAGCACCCAGATCTTTCCTGGATGCTTTACTAAAGATATTCTCTTTATCATCTTAACTGTTTCTTCTTCGCTTGGTACTCTCATCCTAATTCAGCAGATGTGAAAGATCTCCTCCGTTCAAAAGAGCCTGTGTCACTTCCGCTTCCAGAGCCCTGTCTTCCTCAGATATATTTCCTGGCAGCTTGTAGATTTCCTTCATCTTTTTATAAAACTTCTTTTGTTCTTTATCCATGCCAGCTGTATCTGCCGCTCTGTATCCCATGATCTTTGAGATCAGGCAGTCTTCTTTTAACCCAGAAAACATGGCTGTGAATTTCCACCAATGCAGATGTGCAGAGTTCAGATCTTTGCCGTACTGTTCTAAAAAAGCAGCATAGATGTAATCTGCATCATAAGTAAAACTGTAGATCTGTGACTGTTTTTTCCCCTTCCCAGACTGCTTCTGTTCCTCTGTCTTTCCGCACTGGTAAAACCAAAGCATCTGGGAAATTGCCCCTTCAAGGTCTTCAGGGATCACAGGATAGTATAAAGCCAATCCGCTGTTGTACTTAGCAAGCAGCCTGGCTTTTTCATGATCCCCCTCAAATTCCGGAATATTCATCAGCTCCTCTATAAAGAGCTGCTGTTCCTCTGTAATGTTCTTATCCTGAATCATTTCCTCAAAGAGAACAGATACACGGAAGTCAGAATTGATCTTATACTTCTTTCCTCCCACTAAGACATGTTCCGGAAGACCATCTGTCAAGATATTCATTATCTCTGTCCTTTTTCACGCCTTTGTTCCCTATTAAGACCTGCCGCTGTTCCAAACTTTGCTGTCTCCTGTTCTGCAAAATTTGTAAAGCCTTCTTCCTGCTGCTGTTTCATCTTTACGATCTTTCCAAAGGCTTTCAGATGCTCTTCAATATCCGGTTCACCGCCAAACATCTTCTGCGACGCACCCTCTCCGAAGATCTCATCAAACATCTCGTCAATATAGCCGCATTCCTTGCGGATAATCTCCGGGTCAGTCTCATTCTCCCCGCTCTCTCCAATCTCCTGAAAACATTTGCCTGCTTGTTCTACTGCAGCATGAAACCGCTCCATCATATCTGCGTTTGTAATACTGAACTTAAACTCTGCGTCATTCCACTTAAATACTTTTGCCATGTTTCTCTCCTCCATGTTCACTTATCTGTTTCTTATTCTCCCGCCGGTTCTGTCACTGTCACTGTACATAAAGCTGTTTTATTTCCGTCTGTTGTTGTAACTGTGATGTCTGCGTTTCCTGCTGCGATACCTGTCACTTCTCCAGTGTCAGATACTGCTGCCTTTGTCTCATCACTGCTGGACCATGCCACTGATTTGTCCGCTGCATCTGCAGGCTGTACCGTTGCCACAAGTGTCTCCTTCGCCGCAACCTCAAGGGACAGCGTTGTTTTATTCAACGCCACCCCTGTTACGGCGGTGTCAGGGTGTTTCGCCCTTCTCTGTAAAAGTAAGTGCCTTTGTATCAAAAGTACCTTCTACGACGTCGCCGACACCAAGCAGATTTCCCTCACAGGTCATCTCTCCGTCTTCATTTCCAAAAGAGGATACCTCCACGGCCACATGAATTTTTCTTGCATGGTAGATATCTCCAGAGTCCCCAACCTTCTGGTCCAGATCCACGATGATATAATTTGTTTCTGCTTCTGCTCCAGTCTTCTGAAGCTCCCCGATCTCACAAATATACTTGATCGCTTCTTCTGTTTTGATCTGATCCGCGGTATAAGGTGCCTGCCATTCATACCCTGTGATCGCCTTTGATGTAGATTTATCATTGATATATCTCTTAGAGCTGGTCTGTGCTCCCGGCTCCTCGTTGAGGTCAGTAAAACCCGCCCCCATGAGTACAAACTTTGGTGTATCCTCCTTTCCAATATCTAAATAATTTGCCTGCATCCTTCTCTGTCTTACACTTTTTAATGCCATTTGTTATACCTTCCTTTCCTGATAATAAAGAAAGCGGCACTGAATCTGATATCTCGCTTTGCTAAGCTCTGTATCAAACGCATAACCGCTTGTGATTGCTTCGATTTTTATTGCTTCCTTACCCTCCTCCAACTCAGGGAAAATCCCTGCGTCAGAGAATTGTTCCAGCCAGTCAGAAAAGTGTTCATAAAATCCGATATTATCAAGATTTTGTCTCACTTCCTCCCCGTAGGCCTGCCGGCTGGCAAAATTAAAGAGATACTGCCTCTTTGTATTTCCAACAATATCTCTTTTTAAAACTGTCTCGGACGGAACGGATTCTATAGAATAATACGCTGTGTTGCCTCCAAGATAATCCACCCCGATCCCCTTATAAAATTCATCCAGGTACGGGCACTGTTTTACGATCTCCCGAATTGCCTCTACTGCTGTCATACCGGCTTTCCTCCTATAAATTTCGCCACGGACACTGTAACTTCCCGGCCCCGGTCACTCCAGGCACGCTTATCCCAGAGTTTTCCCCGCAGCCCTCTGCCTTTGTTTCCATAATACTGTTTACGTGCGTACGGCATGATATATGTAATCCGGTCAGCTCCTTCCACGGCTGTATTTTTCAAACTGCCTGTGAGCATGGGGACATATGGATCCATGATCTTCTGTGTTTCGTGGACAAAAAATCTCTGTGCCGCACCGTCCGGTTTTAGCTTCATATCTGCTAGGATTTTATCGGCGGACTGAATATGTATATTGGTTTTCATTCTGCCGTCACCTTCCAGTGTTGAATTTCAATACTGCCGCTGTCATTGGATTCTACCATTGCAGCGGTGCGGACCTCACCGCAGATATTTTTTAGATATTCCTCATCCTTTGTACTGCCCAGTTCAGTCTCTGTGATACCCCGTACCAGCAGATCGCCTGCTCTGAACGTAAATATCCTGCTTTTGTCCGCCTCTGCCATAAAATTTTCCGGCTTCCGGTACTGTTTTTCTGTCTCCACAGTAAATGGAATGTAGACCTCTGCCACATCTGCGCTTGCCATCCCCTTCCCGTCCGGCTGCACTGCCGTCGTATCCTGCCAGTTTATGCCTTTTAAGACTGTTCGGTAATACCGGTTTGTCCCTGTATCCCGGTCATAAACCTTGTTGTAGATGGTCAGATCTGTATTTGTGATCATTGCCGCACCCCCCGGTTCAACAGCCCGGTGTGGACAAGGTATGGATAAGCCGCTGTATACTGTTTCTTTTCTCTGGTCCTTTCCTTGATCTGTCCGTCCTGCTGTTCTGTGACATAAGAGACAGAGACTTTTCCCACTGTCTCTGATTTCACTTCTTGTCTGCCTGTATCCCCCTGATACATTACATCTGCAACCGCACATGCTGCCATCCGGATCTCTTCCGGAATCTCTGTATCATGCACTCTGCCAAACGTAATGTAATCGATATAGATACCAGCCTTTAACATCTCACTTAAAAACGCAGATTCCGGTATCACAATGCCGTGGAATTGTTCTTTATAATAGTTATAGTCTGCATATTCTGTCATACCTTATTACCTCCTTTCAGGCTGCCGTCTCATCCGGTCTTCCCCTGCTGTTACAAATCTTCTGCCCCTTGTACTTTTAAGCTGTCTGCAGAGCCGCCTAAATTTTTCTCGTAGTTTAATGACTTCGATTCGGTCAATGTATTTTCTTCCTGGCTGTCTGGCTGTTTAGGCATCATTTTAAGAGCTTCTTCTTCCGACACCCCGTACTTTTTGGCCACATACAATTCTTTGCGGATGAAGCCCTCTGCTGCATCCTGCTGCATAGATAAGAGTTCCTTCTCCTTATCAATGACAATGGAATCATCCCAGTTAAAGGATACCTCATAGTCTTTCCTGCCTGACAGCCCGCTAAGCTGTGCCAGCACTTCCATGGCATAGACTAGATGTTCCAGTGCTTTCTGCAAAGTCTTCTGAATATCCGAAACTGTGCTGTATGATCTCTGCTTGCTGGCTTTGATTTCCTCTGCCGTTTTATCCACATTCTCTGGATTACTCAGCGTTCCGTATGCTAAACCGCAGTTGAACTCAATGCGCCGCAGAATGTTATTAAATCCGTTAAACATACTCACATCCCGGATCGCAGGAGAGTATATCTTATATTTCTCATTGTTATCGTCCATATCCATCATGCGGAACAGCCTTTCCCTTCCTTTCGGTAGTTCCCACTTTCCTGTCCTGCTGTCCCTCTTAAACATTGTATTATCCACATCCAAAGCGAGTTCTGCACCTTCGTATTCCCAGATGATCCTCGACCACTGCCGGTCTGCCTCCTTGATGTCACTGACAGCTCTGGAATAAATGGACACACCCAAGGGCGACTGGTCGTCAATATTATTGGCACTGGGAACTTTGAAATAAGAGAACAACGGCTTTTCAACATTCTCTATTCTGATCTCCGGCTCCAGTTCCGCCCATTCCTTCACCTTGGAAAGCGGGATCTCCTTTCCAAGACTCTCTGAGACATCTTTATCATTTTTCACATAGGCTTTGTTGTAAATAACATAATCACTTTTCTTCCACTCATGGTATTCAAGTCTTGTAAAAACCTGTTTCCCCCTGTTCTGTGTCTCTGCAAATACAGCCGACGTTATTTCTCCTCTGCTGTTATATCCTGTAGGAAAGAACCTGTCTGCCTGCACAGTGTCGACTTCAATGTGACCCTCATACACATACGGTTTAAAGACAAGTCCCCCTTTTGCACATCCATACTCGCAGTATCTGCGAATCTCTTTGATTACTTCCTGATACTCCTGATTCAGAAATTCATCCCCGGAAATCTCCGTCTGCAGTTCCAGTGTGACAAGCCTTGCCATCTCTCCTGCCACTGCAGCCGGAAGGCCGCAGCTTATTACATCTTTTTTCAGCCATGGGGCTTCATTTTCATACATCATTGACCAAAGCTCAATAGCCTGCCCCATACGGTCTGACACCGAAATATCAACGCCGATGGCATCCTTCACCATTTCTTTTCCTAACATTTTTCTTATCACCTGCCCTACTCTTTCCAAAACCTGTAACACCTTATCAACCCCATTTCCGTTCTCTTTTAACAATTGTATATATAAAGTACCGGACTGCATCCATGCAATGGTCATGCTGTTTTACCGGCCTGTCTTCGCCTGACTCTCTGGCCTTTTCATCCCATATATAGGAAGCAAACTCCTTAATCGTCTCTTTACACTCCCCTAAGAAAAAGAGAAGGCCAAGATTCAGCATGCTGCCTGTAAACCGTATGCCGTCCAGTACATCATTGTTTGCTTTTTTTATCCGGAACTTCCTCCTCTTCAGTTCTGCTATAAACGAAGCAGCGGCGGGATCTACGATCACCCGGTCAATGTCCAGCCCGTCCGCAAATTCCTCCAGATCATCTGCATACTGGCTGTCTGTCTTTTGGCAGTGATGCTCCCTGCCGGAATAATAATATTCTTTGCAGCAGATCCATTGTCCTGAGAGACTCCTCTGCCACAGCAGGAACACCGTGGCATTCTGGGTCCCGTAGTCAATACTGATATATTTGCTTCCTGCCATTTCCGGCAGAGACTGGATCACATGTTTTGAATGGTCAAACATATCATAGATGATCCCTTCCGCAGCAGACCACAACCCCAGAATATATCTTTTATAAAACATTCCGCTGTACATAGAGCAGTACCTTCTCTTTACATTATTCTCCAGAGAAAGATTGTCTTCCATTGTAAAATGAAGGTAAATCAGATGCTTTTTTTCCCTCTGATCAATCCAGTTGGTTTTAAACCAATGATACGGCCCGTCCGGATTACAGTTAAACCAAAACTTTGATCTGCTGACAGAGCACCGCCCGGTGGCCTGGTTTACAAAAGACTCCGGCATCAATGCAGCTTCGTCAAAAAAGACTCCTGCCAGAGTGATTCCCTGGATCAGATCCTGGCTCCTTTCATCTTTGCCGCCAAACATATAAAAGTAATTCTCTTTTCCTTTCCTTTCAATAACCAGCAGGTTATCGGCTCTGTGGTCTTGTGTTCTATAACCGCGGCTTTTCAGCATCAGCTTCAGCCAAAACAAAACATTGCGCCGGAAGGATCCTATTGTTTTCCCGCACATGGCAAAATTCTGTCCTTCAAAGTTTTCCATAGCCCATATGACAAAAGAAAGAGACATACATAAGGTTTTCCCTGATCTGATGGCTCCGTCTGCTATAACTCCGTCCTGTCCGCTGACTGGGGATCCTGGCAGCCACCAAGTTAAAACCTGTTTCTGTTTCTTGGAGAACGGACGGAATTGAAATGCAGCTTGTTTTATTCTTCTGTCCATACATCGGTCACCTCAGCTTTCAACGCATCTATAAAGCCGTCATCTTCTGTTTCCGCTTTTTCCATTTCCATATGCTGCACCAGCCAATCCATGGCTTTCATCTGGTCCAGAAGTTTCACCTTTGCACCGTTCCTGCTGACTGAGATCTCAGAGATCAGGCTTCCGTCTACCTGGGAAGAATCTTTAAGATCAATAAAGTTAGGGCTTTCCTCTGCACTGCCTTTGCCGAAAGTAACATAATCGGTGATATTTGAGAAAGCAATATCCATGTATTTTTGAAAAATATCTTCCTCACTCAGCATCTCTCGGTTCAGTCTGGCTTTCTTAAGCCTCTGGATCTCCCTTCTGACTTTAGGATTTTCCATAAGCCTGTACGCAATGGAAGCTGCTGTTCTGTAATCGACACCATAAGCTTTTTGATATGCCTTGGTGGCATTAAAACATTTGATATAATAGAGGCAGAATCGTTGCTGTTTGTCTGTCAACTCTTCATTTTTTATGACTTCTTCCACTTCCGGATCTGTAACTTCTTTCGTTTTCTGCTTTTCTTTATTTTCCGCAAGACATTCGTTTTCCCAGCCCTGGGTATCTTTCCATCTCCGCACAGTACTCGTTGACTTCCCTATTTCCGCCGCTATATCTTTTAGGTTTACACCTTTTTTATACATCTCTTCCGCCTTTATTGAATCCGGACTTCTGCTCCTTGGCACTATTTTACACCTCTCTATCATTGTATTCACAAGAAAAGCACCTGATTTAAAATCAGATGCTTCCCCTGCTCATTATCTTGTCTTCTTTTCTAGCATAACTATACCATTTTTAATCTATACTATTCTATCCTTTTCTGTACTGTCTTCTCCAATGGAAAATTACGAAGTGCTTCACTGTGCAGTTCATGTGTCCTATTCCAGCTATAACCGATTCTTGTGCATATATCATTCCATTCTTTAAAGTCAATATATCGGAGCCATAGGATACGGCTCTGAATCCCATCGTCCATATCAATAATCCTTTCCTCAATCTCTGCCCTGATGCCATAATTCTCTCTTTTTGCCGCATTGATCTTCTCTAAGATCGTTTCCAGGCGGACCATCCAATCGGACAGATCAGCTGTCCCAGCTGCTCTTGGCATATCTGTGATCTCCGGGCTTCTGGCACCCTCGATCTCTGCTCTGATGGACTTCTCCTGCTCACACAAGGACAGCCATTTCAAATGGGATTTTTTATACCTTGTTAAATATTTCTTTTTGGCTTCATTCATCTCTTTTTCTGTCAAACCACATGTTCCTTTCTCTACTATCCCTGTTTTTGTCCTCATCCTTTGCTGCTGCGCTCCACTTTAGCCAGCATCTCTTTGTTTTTTTCAAAGGCAATCTGTTCCCTTACACTTTCCTCTGGAAAACCTATAATATAAGATACTTCTTCTATACGGCTAGTGATCCTGTCATCATATCTTAACCGCATCAAAGAATAATTGCTGGTAAATATGGTTACTTTGCGGTCCACATATCTTCCATTGATGATCTGATAGAATTTCTCATTTATCCATGCAGCTGCCTGCTCCGTGCCAAAGTCATCAATGATCAGTATCTCTGTCTCCTGGAGCTGGTCCAATAAACTGCTCTCAGATAGGTTATTTTCCCTATCCCATGTTCTCTTGATTTCTTGAATGATCTCCGCAGATAATGCAAACTTTACCTGATACCCCCTGTCAACCAGCTCATTTGCTATGCTGGCAGCCATTCTGGTCTTACCGCTCCCTTTTGCTTCGGAAAACAGATACAGCCCTCTGCCCTGTCTGTACTCCTGGTCAAAATCATGTAAGTACTCCGCAATACACTTGCAGGCCAGCTGGATCATAATGCGGCTATGCTCCGACTTATATACAGATGTATTAAAAGTATTTAAACGCATACTGTAAAAAGCCGCAGGAATATTCGCAAATGCCAGCCTTCTCTGATTCATCTCTTTTTTCCTGCATTGGCATTCGGAAAAATATTCCCTTCCATTCTTTATACTCTTGATCCAGCCGGTATCCCTGCATGCCGGACAGTTAAAAACCTTCAAATTTTCCTTTGAACCCCCTGTCTCGAGCGATCCTGACGAGATCACATGTACCGCTCTCATCTTTTGAATCTGTTGTTGCAGGGTCATACTCTCCACCTCTCTTATTGTCATAGTTCCCGTCCAGGACTTTCACCATATTGCTGTCTGATGTAAGCCAATCAAAGTTTGCTGACCAATTTCTGCTGTTTTTCCCTTTCAGAAAATCACTGGATTCAGCTTTATAAAAAACTTTCTTCATCTCCTCCATACCATAGGTCCTCAATCTTGCCTTAACTGCCCTCCGCCTTCTGTCCGAGAGCTTTGTACATCTGGGAAATGAAACGCAGATGGTGTTATACAGCTCCTGTATTTTTTTACATTCCCTCTCTTCTGTAATCTGTTTCGTTTTGTTCTGTTTATATTTATTATTGTGTTCATGGTCTGGTTCATCCTGCAGTTCACATTCCAACTGCCGCTTCGGTACATCATCAAATGTATTTCTGTATTGCAGCGATATCATCTGGTAACATGCAGAACGGTTTCCGCCCCGGCTCTTCCATTTGATCAGTCCGTTTTGCTCCAATCTATTTCTAGCCCTTTTTATGGACTGTGCATTTAACCCTGTTTTTAGTTCCAAGACCGATACAGCCACTGTAAATTCTTGCTTCCAACCTGTTTTATTTGCTATGTGCATCAATGCATGCCATAAAACAATAGCAGGTGGGGGAAGCGGATTTATTTCCAGCTGATCATAAAATGCTCTGATCTCTAATATGTAATTCACCGGCGCCACCTCTTTTCCATTCGGCTTATCTTTTCTGGCGACGCGGTCTCAATTCCCAGTTCTTGAGCCTCCTTGACTGTATTTTCTATCAATTGGGACATCTGGACCGTATTATAAGTATGAGATCCTGCGATGACGATATAAGAGCGGAATACCGTACCATTTTGGTTGACAATTGTCTTTGCTGTGGGCGCCAGGTGTAAATGTTCCAACTCATTCACATCTATGTCATCTCTCATAATTAATTCCCATAAGTGTCCATGGACTATCTCATACTGTCCATATTTTCTCAACATTTGGTTTTTCATATATGCCGTACTGGTTCCTAAGACATCAGCCATTTCGGATACCAACACATGAAAATATGCATTGGCATTCCGGCTTCTTTTTTTCTTATATTTTACAATCTTTACATCCACCTCTTTTCCGCTAAGATCCTCATACTCTTGTAAAATATCCCTTTTCATAGAAACAGTTATGAGGAAATCCCCTGTTGTCATATCTTTTGAAATACCCTTTAAACGGCCTGTAAATTCCATACTCTGATCCCTTTTCTTTATTTGATGCTCATTGCCCGTAGTTACAATTTCCTGAGAAAACGGATCTCACCGTCTATATGGCTCTGTGTAACAGCCTCGATAGATTCTGTCTCATCTTCATCTTCATAAAAATGCCAGCCCATAAGCGGCTGGAAAAACCAATCCACAAAATCATCCTGCTCACAGATATCCCCCGTCATAAGCTTGTCCAGAGCAAAATCAAATGCCTGGTTCTCGGGAACCCGGATCCCATCCTTTTCATAAAATGCCATGCTATTCACCTCCGGAGAACTGTTCATCTTCCTGTAATGTCTTTGTTTTAATTATCCAGCCATGCCATTCCCCCAAGTGCCATAAACAATGCCACCCACAGAGGGACAGCCCGGATACTGATAAGACATACTGACAGCACAACCAGTATGTGCCCCATTTTTCTTTCCATCATCACTCTCCTGATTTTATATCTTGCTATATCAAAACATATGTTCTATAATTTAACTAGGCTCCCTCGTAAATAAATACTGGACATCATATTTTGGAAAAAATACCTTTTGTATCTTGCAGGCCTCCTGAAAGTAAAACCCTTTTTTTGTAGACCCATTGGCCGTATCACTGATCGTTTGATATCTTTTTCCCAATAGTTCTGCAATCTGCGTATATGTAACATGTTCTTCATTCATTGCTCTAATTAAGTTTTTATACATTTAAGCACCTCCTTATATTCTTAATTCCGAATTTATGTTTAAATTATATACTCATTTGAGTGTATAGTCAACCTAAAATATTTTGATTTCCATATTTATTCGTTTTTCCGAATATATTCGTTTACATTTTATTTTTTCTCATATATAATGAAGGAGATTGAAAGAGGTGGAATCATGGAAAAGGCAAAAATCTTAAACAGACTCATTAAGGAACAGGGCTATAACCTGCGGTCTTTCGCCAGCAAATGTAATATGCCGTACACTACTTTATATGGGATCATAAGAAATGGTGCCGGAAAAGCCAGCGTTGACAATGTGATTAGCATATGCAGGCATTTAGGGATCACAGTTGAAGAACTGAATAATATGGCTGAAGGGATCACATCTGACAAGACATCTCCGTCACACGATGATTTAAAAACTCTCATTGCCAGAAACGGAAAAGAAATGTCCACGGAAGATAAAATGGAACTTATTAAGATGTTGTCAGAGCTATAGTTTTCTCCGGATTATGAGAAGAAGATATTGTTGGACTTAAAGTATTTTTCAGAATTGATTGACAATTATATCAATCCATGATATTATAAAGAAGTATTTTGATAAGATTTTGATTTTCACATATTTTTTGTAAATCATTACTACTTCTTGATGATTTACAAAAAATATGTGATTTTTTTATTTTAGCTTCAAATACAATAAAAAATATTAGGAGGTACCACATGAATAACGGTACAGTAAAATGGTTTAACAGCACTAAAGGATTTGGATTTATCACAAACGAAAGCACTGGAGAAGATGTATTCGTACATTTTTCAGGAATCGCTTCAGAAGGTTTTAAAACTTTAGAAGACGGTCAGAAAGTGACATTTGAGACAACTCAGGGTAACCGCGGGTTACAGGCTGTCAACGTTTGTGTTGCATAATATTTCAAACATGGAAAAGGCTGCTCAGTTTTGAACTGAGCAGCCTTTTTAATTCCACTTTCCATTAAAACTAAAGCTTCACAATATCGCTGATCTCATCAAACTGGACCGCGAATCCTTCCTCATCCTTAACCATATGAAGAATATCATCTTCTTCACTGTAACGGGCAAACTCAACGAGCATAAATATTCCTGTTATAGTTTTGCCTGATGCCGTCACCTGAATCTTGTCTCCTTGTGAGATAAAAACATCTTCTTTTACCTGCCCGTCCTCTTTCAAGATTTTTACACCCGGCAACAAACTTGTAATTTCCATAGCCCTTCTCCTCCATCAAAAAAATAATTACAGATAAAATTATACCTTATTGCGCAAAGCACGTCCACCCGAAGGGTATGAAATACGGTGTGCCCTGTGGGTATACATTATCGTGCGTAGCACGCCAAGCCCGAAGGGCATAAAAATACGGTGTGCCCTGTGGGTATGACATTTTCACCAGTTCTCCGGCTTGCTGTCTCAGGGACGTAAGATTTTC
>OLSH01000142.1_pt1 | contig 77733 bp, 68 predicted proteins | sample 1643221 | NCBI WGS metagenome assembly OLSH01 (sample SAMEA3136681, study PRJEB25190) | human gut metagenome | biome: human gut; feature: human-associated habitat; material: faeces | place: Austria | collected 2013 | reverse complement strand
CGTCCAGCCGCACTCCGGCTCCCAGGCTAACTTTGCGGTCTACACCGCGCTGCTGCAGCCGGGCGATACCGTGCTCGGTATGAACCTGGCGCAGGGCGGCCACCTGACTCACGGCTCTCCGGTTAACTTCTCCGGCAAACTGTACAACATCATCCCTTACGGTATTGATGAGTCCGGTAAAATTGACTATGACGACATGGCGAAGCAGGCTCAGGAACATAAACCGAAGATGATTATCGGTGGTTTCTCGGCTTATTCCGGCGTGGTTGACTGGGCGAAAATGCGTGAAATCGCTGACAGCATCGGCGCTTACCTGTTCGTCGATATGGCGCACGTGGCAGGCCTGATTGCCGCGGGTGTGTATCCGAACCCGGTTCCGCATGCTCACGTTGTGACCACCACCACCCACAAAACCCTGGCGGGTCCGCGCGGCGGCCTGATTCTGGCGAAAGGCGGTAGCGAAGAGCTGTACAAAAAACTGAACTCTGCCGTGTTCCCAAGCGCGCAGGGCGGCCCGCTGATGCACGTTATCGCGGCGAAAGCGGTGGCGCTGAAAGAAGCGATGGAGCCAGAGTTTAAAGTTTACCAGCAGCAGGTTGCGAAAAACGCCAAAGCGATGGTGGAAGTGTTCCTTAACCGCGGCTACAAAGTGGTTTCTGGCGGTACTGAGAACCACCTGTTCCTGCTGGATCTGGTGGATAAAAACCTGACCGGTAAAGAAGCTGACGCCGCCCTGGGCCGCGCCAACATCACCGTGAACAAAAACAGTGTGCCGAACGATCCGAAGAGCCCGTTCGTGACTTCCGGTATCCGTATCGGTTCTCCGGCTGTGACTCGCCGCGGCTTCAAAGAAGCGGAAGTTAAAGAGCTGGCTGGCTGGATGTGTGACGTGCTGGACAATATCAATGACGAAGCGGTCATTGAACGTGTGAAAGGCAAAGTGCTGGATATCTGCGCCCGTTTCCCGGTTTATGCGTAAGCGTTAACGTTGCAATAAAAAAGGCCGCGATTGCGGCCTTTTTTGTGTCTGCCGATTAGCGGCGGTCGAGCGAAATCGCTCCGGGGCCGGTAATCGCCAGCAGCAGAAAAGCGCCGGCGATGCTGACGTTTTTCCAGAAATTAATCATGTTCGGCAATACCGCATCGCCGGTCATATCCCAGTAATGATGGCCAATCACCGCCGTACCCAGCGTATAAAAAATAAAGATGACCGCCAGCGGGCGGGTGAAAAAGCCCAACACAATTAAGATCGCGGCAGGGACCTCCATTATCACAGCGATAATCGCCGCCAGCGTCGGCATCGGCGCGCCGGAGGCGGCCATGTACTGCACCGTACCGCCAAAGCCTAACAGTTTCGGATAACCAAAAAGGATAAACAGGACCACCACGGCGATGCGGGCGATGAGCAGCAGCAAGGAGAGGGAAGCGCCAAAATCAAAATAGCGGAGTGTGTTCATAATCAGCTCGTTATGAGAGAAGTGTGATTTAAACGTAATACACAAATTTGCCCGCCGCCATGGAGAGAAAATAATAATGTTGCGCTTCGTTTCATCAGGATTTGGCTGCGGGGTTGCTCGCACTTTGATGCCCGGTTATCGGATTTTATTTAATACAACCGGCGATGGGATGGTGCTCGCTCTGTGATGTGTGTCACGATTTAAAGACAAATGTACTCAACTTCCATATAGAGAGTGAGACACCGGTTTACTCAAGATGGGGTTTGTCGCCAGACTGTCGCCACCATTCGGGAGGAAATCATGGTCTTGCACTCCACGCGCTGGCTGGCGCTCAGTTATTTCACCTACTTTTTTAGCTACGGTATTTTTCTGCCCTTCTGGAGCGTCTGGCTGGCCGGAAACGGGCTGACTCCGGAAACCATCGGCCTGTTGCTTGGCGCCGGCCTGGTGGCCCGTTTTCTTGGGAGCCTGCTGATTGCCCCGCGGGTCAGCGATCCCTCCCGGCTCATTGCCGCGTTGCGCGTGCTGGCCCTGTTAACGTTGCTTTTCGCGCTGGCCTTCTGGGTCGGCAGTCACGTGGCATGGCTGCTGGCGGTCATCATCGGCTTCAACCTGTTCTTTTCGCCGCTGGTGCCGCTGACGGATGCCCTGGCCAATACCTGGCAAAAGCAGATCACCATGGACTATGGCCGGGTACGGCTATGGGGCTCCATTGCCTTTGTCATCGGTTCGGCGCTGACCGGCAAGCTGGTCAGTCTGTTTGACTACCGGGCGATCCTGCTGATGTTAAGCCTGGGTGTCGCCTCGATGCTGCTGGGTATGCTGCTTAAGCCGTCGGTGATGCCCCACGGGGAGTCGCGCCAGCAGCAGGGAGCAGGACTGACGGCCTGGCTGACGCTGGTACGCCAGAGCTGGCGCTTTCTCGCCTGCGTCTGTTTGCTACAGGGGGCGCACGCCGCCTACTACGGCTTTAGCGCCATCTACTGGCAGCAGGCCGGCTATTCTGCCTCGGCGGTCGGTTATCTGTGGTCGTTAGGCGTGGTGGCGGAAGTGGTGATCTTCGCGTTGAGTAAAAAGGTGTTCCGCCGCTTCAGCGCACGCGACCTGCTGCTGCTCTCCGCCGTCTGCGGGCTGATTCGCTGGGGACTGATGGGCTGGACCACGGCGCTGCCGGGACTCCTCCTTGCGCAGATCCTTCACTGTGGCACCTTCACGGTGTGTCACTTGGCGGCGATGCGCTATATCGCCGCCCGTCAGGGCAGCGAAGTGATCCGCCTGCAGGCCGTCTACTCCGCGGTGGCGATGGGCGGGAGTATTGCCATCATGACCGTCTTCGCCGGTTTCCTCTATCAGCACCTGCACCAGGGCGTGTTCTGGGTAATGGCCCTGCTGACGATCCCGGCGCTGATTATCCGGCCAAAAGCGGTGGCGGCCTAGTCCTCAAGCATCGCGCAGATATGCTGCTGTTGGCGTTCAGTGAAGCAGTTCTCCGCGTGGATCAGCGGCGGCGAAAACAGCGGTAGCGCCGTCGCATAAGGGGTGACGATAAGCGTCACCCCTTTGGGCGCACCTTCCTTCTGAAAGCGCTCTACGGTCTGGTATTTGATATTCAGCGGCAGCAGCGTGAGTTCGCGCAGCTGCTGTTCCAGAGCCTCTTCTATAGCCGGGTTGTCATCGGTTAGCAACAGCACCTGTTTTTCGTGCAGGTCGCTTTTCTGCATCAGCCAGGCGCCAAAGATCACCGCGATTAAGCCAGTCTCTTCCTCATTAAAACGGATGTGCCAGGCTTCCTCGAATTCGCTCAATGCCGCCTGGGTGGTACGCAGTAAGCGAGGATAGAGCCGGCTCACTTCCTCCGTGAGCGTGCTGTCGATGCCGATGGCAAACACGCTGCGGATCAACGCCTGCGATAAATGAATATAGAGTTGATCGCTGAGCCCCTGCTCATCACTGAAAGCCCTGCCGGCGAGGACCTGGAAGCGATGGATCAGGCCGGAGATAGCCAGTCGCAGGCGGCGATCGTGCGGGTGACCGTCGCGGACCGGGTCGGGGGTTTTGAGCAACATAAACAGTAACGAGAGGAAGAAGGGCTCTCCAACATGCGGCGGAGCGCCGACCCGGCGCTGCCAGTGGCGGACAATCTCCTGCGCCAGGGTAAACTCGGCGGCGGTCTGGGCCCAACGCTGCTGTTCATCATTGAAGTCCGGAGAGTATCCCCGGTGATGCTCAAGCAGACAGTACTGCAGATATAAGCGCAGAAACTGCACGTCGCGGCAGTCAAACTGGCGATTGAGCGCCCGCGCGCAGCGGTTCACCAGCGCCTGCAGATTGGTATCATCGTATAAGGTACGGGCAATGCCTTCCTGTTTAAGCTGCGTTTTCAGGGCAGGGGTAAAATGATGATTGACGAACTGCGGGCAGAGGCGTAGCCCCCGCCGCAGCGCATGCAGCAGACATAAACGTTGGTCGAGCGCGGCGCCTTCAATCCGATAGCTGCCGTCCACCTCTGACCGGAGGGTCAAACGGTGGTAACGCTGAATTTCGCGTCCGGTCTCCTCAATATCCTGCCGGGCCGTGGTCTCATCAACGAGGTTGATCCTGCCAAGCCGTTCAGTCGTCACCGACTGTCCGGGCAGATAAAACATCAGGAGCACCTGGCTACGGCGCTGTGGACTGGAAAGCGCAGATGGTGGTTCAATGACGGTCATCATCTGGTAAGTTCCAGTTAGGGTTTTCGCTAAGAATAGACAATGGCAGAGGCGGGGGCAGGGCGAAACGCCCGCTTTAGCTCAGGATTGCTGGTGAAGTTCACAGAATTTTTCACGTGAGGAACAGATGAACAGAGTGAAACAATGCACCAGCGCGGCGTTTTTCATGGTTTTATCATTTTCAGCCGCCGCGCATCCGCATAGCTTCATTAGTTTGCAGAGCGAGCCGGTGGTTAAAGACGGTCTGCTGAGCGGGTTTAAAATGCGCTGGACCATGGATGAAATTACCTCATCGGATCTGCTCTATGACGCCGGTAACGCCAAACCGGGCAGCGAAGTATGGAAAAAGCTGGCGGCGGAGGTGATGGCCAACGTACTCGGCCAGCACTATTTCAGCGAGCTGTGGCACAACGGCCAGCGGGTGAAATTTGAAAATCGTCCCGACGGCTATGGCCTCGAGCGTGACGGACTGCAGGCGGTACTGACCTTTACGCTGCCGCTGGCGACGCCGCAACCCGTTGCCGGGCAGACGTTTACCTTTTCCACCTTCGACCCGACCTACTACGTCGACATGTTTTATGACAAGGATAGCGATTTTTCCCTGCCCGCCGCGCTGCGGGCCGCCTGTAAGGCAACGGTGATGACGCCAAAACCGAACGACAAAATGCTCTCGTACGCTCAGTCGCTGGATAAAGCGGATGCGCCGCCGGAGGATATGGCGCTGGGCAGCTATTTTGCCCAGAAGGTGACCCTGACATGTCAGTAATTTTCACCCCCCGCGCGCGATCCTCGCGCTGGAAAGCGCTGTGGCCGCTGGCGCTGTTGCTGGCTGTGAGCATCATCGGCGGCATTTGGCTATGGCGGGTGTGGCCGCAGGTGCTGATGCAGAGCGCGGTCTGGCAGCGCTCGTTGAATCTGGAACTCAGCCGCCTGCTGCAGGCGGTGGCGGAGAACCCGGCAGCGGCGGGCCTGTCGCTGCTCGGGTTCAGTTTCGTTTATGGTGTAGTGCATGCCTTAGGGCCCGGCCATGGCAAAATTGTCATTACTACCTGGCTCGCCACCCATCCCTCGAAGCTGAAATCAAGCATTAACCTGACGCTGGCCGCCTCTTTATTACAGGGGCTGGTGGCCATCGCGCTGGTGGTCGTGGTGCTGGCGCTGCTGCAGCTGCCGGCGCGCCAGCTGCATCTCAGCAGTTTCTGGCTGGAGAAGGGCAGCTATCTGCTGGTGGGCGCATTAGGCTTGCTGCTGTGCTGGCGGGCGTTAAAAAAGCTGCGTCTGCTGCTGAGCCGGCCAACGTTTACCGCTTTTACCCCACATCATGTTCATCACGAGCATTGCGGCTGCGGGCATCAGCATCTCCCGGCGCCGGATCAGTTTCAGAGCGGCGACGACTGGCGGGCACGCGCCGCGATCGTCCTGTCGATGGGCATGCGCCCCTGCTCGGGAGCGATCATGGTGCTGCTGTTCAGCAAGGTGATCGGGGTGTTCAGTTGGGGAATGGCGGCGGCGCTGGCGATGGCGGCGGGAACCTCGTTGACCATCACGGCGCTGGCGCTGCTGGTGCACAGTTTTCGCCAGCTGGCGGTGAAGCTGGGTCAGCATCAGGCGCCGCCGCTGTGGCGTCAGGTGGGCTGGCTGACGCTGGCGCTGGCCGGCGGCGTGATTTTGCTGGCGGCGGCAGGAGTGATGTGGTTCACCGCGGTCCCGGCCGGCGGTGGGATCCGCCCGTTTTAGTCAGACGCCGGGCGCAAATCCGAAAGTGGGCGCCTGTGCTTGCCGCTGGCGAAGCGATGCTCTAGTTTTCCGCTTTTCGGCGGATGACAAGGAGTCGCTATGGCCGCAAATATCGTTTCTTCCGCACCGAGCGGGCGGTTTTATTATGGCTGCGCCGGTGCCGCCGGGCTGCTGGCGGGCCTGGCGATCGTCTACTGGTTTCCGGCGCTGGCCAGCTGGTGGCCGTCAGATCTGGTGCGCGTCTACCACGCCATGTCGTATGTCATGGGATTCGGGGTGTCGCGTATCGGGGATATCCCGCTGGTGGCCTACGCCACCTTAACGCTGTCGGGTTTCGTCATGGCTTTTTGCCACCCCGGGCACAGTAAACTGCCCATTGTTGCCTGGGCTGTGCATAATCAGCCCTCGCCGCGGGAGATGGTCGATTGGATCCTGCGCAGCTGGGTATTGCAGTTCGGTTTCCTGGTGATCATTTTCTGGCGTTTTGCTTTCATGGGGAAGCTGACCAGCTATCGGCTGATGCAGTTCGTGGGCATCTTTAACGACGTCTGCTATCTGGCCACGCTGGTGCTGGCTGGGATACTGCTGCGCGATAGCTGGCGAGACTTTCAAGGCGTTTCTGCTCCGGCAAGCAATATTCGCATTCCGCTGATCTTTGCCCTGAGCTTTTATCTGCCGTTTCAGCTGGTATGGATTTTACTCAGTGCGCAGCAGTTTGAGTTGCCGCTGTGGGGATGGCTGCTGCTGGTTCCGGCGATGGTCGGCGTGCTGTTAGCCCGCCTGGCGACAGTAGGAATAGCGTTGTGTTTCCGGCGCTGGCTGGGGCCGCAGGGCTGCCTGCGCTGGCGCGGGCCGCTGGCCTTGTTTAGCGGCCTGACGGTACTGTGCATCGGCGGCAATGCGGTGATTCGCCAGATCCTCAACATGATAAAATGACATAAAAAAAGGAAGCCGCGGCTTCCTTTTTGACATCAGTAAGAGATTAACGCTTCAGCGCATCGCTCAGCTGCTCACGCATATTCGCCAGCATCGCTTTCACCACGCGCGGGTTACCGGCAACGATGTTGCCCGTCAGCAGGTAGTTATGGCCACCGGTGAAGTCGCAGACAATCGCGCCAGCTTCACGGGCGATCAGCTCGCCTGCGGCGAAATCCCAAGGCTTCAGGGCGATCTCAAAGTAACCGTCAACGCGGCCGGCGGCTACATAGGCCAGATCCAGCGCGGCAGAGCCGGTGCGACGGAAGTCGGCACATTCGGTAAACATGTTGCCGAGAATATTCATGTAAGTGGTGGCGTGCTGCTTCGCTTTGAACGGGAAGCCGGTCGCGATGATGGTGCCGTCGAGGTCGCGAGCGTTGCTGCCGCGCAGACGGTAGCCGTTCAGCTGCGCGCCCTGGCCGCGGGTCGCGGTAAACAGTTCGTTACGCATCGGATCGTAAACCACCGCGACTTCAGTACGACCTTTGATGCGTACGGCGATGGAAACAGAGAAGTGGGGCAGACGTTTAACGAAGTTGGTGGTGCCATCCAGTGGATCGATAACCCATTGAACATCCTGCTCTTCACCAGCGTGTTCACCGCTTTCTTCGGTGATAATGGTGTGCTGCGGGTAAGATTTGCGAATGGTTTCGATAATAATCGCTTCAGCGGCTTTATCGACGTTGGTCACAAAATCATTGCTGCCTTTCTGGCTGGTTTCTACGGTGTCTGGCGTTTCGTAGTGCTTGGCAATTAAATTACCCGCCTTGCGCGCTGCGCGCACGGCGATGTTCAGCATCGGATGCATCGGTCTCTCTCACTGGATGTTAAAGAACGGGAAAAAACGGCGCATATAATAACAGCGAAATCTGCTTATGTCTCCGTTTTATGGTAGCATGCCCGAATAATCTTTAGCCGAAGAACCATAATGCTGCAAAATATTCGAATCGTACTGGTAGAAACCTCCCACACCGGCAATATGGGCTCTGTAGCCCGCGCGATGAAAACCATGGGCTTAACTAACCTGTGGCTGGTCAACCCACTGGTCAAACCCGACTCACAGGCGATAGCCCTCGCCGCGGGCGCCAGCGATGTGATCGGTAACGCGCAGATCGTCGATACCCTTGATGAAGCCCTGGCGGGCTGCAGCCTGGTGGTGGGTACCAGCGCGCGCTCCCGCACACTGCCGTGGCCAATGCTCGATCCGCGCGAATGCGGCCTGAAAAGCGTCGCCGAGGGGCAGCATGCGCCGGTGGCGCTGGTCTTTGGCCGCGAACGCGTTGGCCTGACCAACGAAGAGCTGCAGAAGTGCCACTACCACGTGGCGATCGCCGCGAACCCGGAGTACAGCTCGTTGAACCTGGCGATGGCGGTGCAGGTTATCGCTTATGAAGTGCGGATGGCCTGGCTGGCGACGCAGGAGCAGGCGCAGCCTGCGGTTGACCATGAAGAGGCGCCGTACCCGCTGGTGGACGATCTGGAGCGTTTCTACGGCCATCTTGAGCAGACGCTGCTGGCGACAGGCTTCATCCGCCCGAATCATCCGGGGCAGGTGATGAACAAGCTGCGTCGTCTGTTCACCCGCGCGCGTCCGGAAAGTCAGGAGCTGAACATTCTGCGCGGCATGCTGGCGTCTATTGAGCAGCAGAATAAAGGTAAGTAAGCGCGTTAACGCCGGATGGCGCTTCGCTTATCCGGCCTACGAATCTACATCTCTGTTGTAGCCCGGGCGAGGCCTTTGGCCGACCCCGGCAGCGGCTCGAAATTAATAACGGCACGGAAAGCCAAATACCTGACTAAAACAGTCAAGTAAATAGTTGACCAAATTACTCGGGAATGTCAGACTTGGCCCTGCTATGCAATACCCATATTAATAAAAAGCCCGGCCAGGGGCGAGTTTGAGGTTAAGTAAGACATGAGACTGACATCTAAAGGGCGTTATGCCGTGACCGCGATGCTTGACGTTGCGCTCAACTCTGAAACGGGCCCGGTGCCGTTGGCAGATATTTCAGAGCGTCAGGGAATTTCGCTTTCCTATCTGGAACAGCTGTTCTCTCGCCTGCGTAAAAATGGCCTGGTTTCCAGCGTTCGTGGTCCAGGCGGTGGTTATCTGTTAGGTAAAGATGCCAGCAGCATCGCCGTCGGCGAAGTGATCAGCGCGGTAGACGAATCCGTTGACGCGACCCGTTGCCAGGGCAAAGGCGGCTGTCAGGGCGGCGATAAGTGCCTGACTCACGCGCTGTGGCGCGATTTGAGCGAACGCCTGACCGGCTTCCTGAACAATATCACCCTGGGTGAACTGGTGAATAACCAGGAGATCCTTGATGTGTCCGGCCGTCAGCATCAGCACGAAACCCAGCGCAATGCGCGCACCCAGGACGCGATCAACGTTAAGCTGCGCGCCTGAGTGACCCGTCCCGTTTCGGACTGCGGCTGACAGGGCGAGGCAGCACGAAACGGTCGGGACAACGATTATAAAGAGCTTTCAGAATCAGGCCGGGATGCGCCAGCATTCCGTGTACTCGGTCGTACATCAAGCCGGTTGCCTGATTCCTTGCATTGAGTGATGTACGGAGTTTAAGAGCAATGAAATTACCGATTTATCTCGATTACTCCGCAACCACGCCGGTGGACCCGCGTGTTGCCGAGAAAATGATGCAGTTCCTGACCATGGACGGGACCTTTGGTAACCCGGCCTCCCGTTCCCACCGTTTTGGCTGGCAGGCTGAAGAGGCGGTTGATATCGCCCGCAATCAGATTGCCGAGCTGGTCGGTGCCGACCCGCGCGAAATCGTCTTTACCTCTGGTGCGACTGAATCCGACAACCTGGCGATCAAGGGTGCAGCCAACTTTTATCAGAAAAAAGGCAAGCACATCATCACCAGCAAAACCGAGCATAAAGCGGTTCTGGATACCTGCCGTCAGCTGGAGCGTGAAGGCTTCGAGGTGACCTACCTGGCGCCGCAGCGCAACGGGATTATCGATCTCAAAGAGCTGGAAGCGGCGATGCGTGACGACACCATCCTGGTTTCCATCATGCATGTGAATAACGAAATCGGCGTGGTGCAGGATATCGCTACCATCGGCGAGATGTGTCGCGCCCGCGGTATCATTTACCACGTAGACGCCACCCAGAGCGTGGGCAAGCTGCCTATCGATCTGAGCCAGCTGAAGGTGGACCTGATGTCCTTCTCCGGCCATAAAATCTATGGTCCGAAAGGCATTGGCGCGCTGTACGTTCGCCGTAAACCGCGTATCCGTATCGAAGCGCAGATGCACGGCGGTGGCCACGAGCGCGGTATGCGTTCTGGTACTTTGCCTGTTCACCAGATCGTCGGCATGGGTGAAGCTTACCGTATCGCCAAAGAAGAGATGGAAAGCGAAATGGCGCGTCTGCGCACGCTGCGCAACCGTCTGTGGAACGGCGTGAAGGATATGGAAGAAGTTTATCTCAACGGCGACCTCGAGCAGGGCGCGCCGAACATTCTTAACGTCAGCTTCAACTACGTTGAAGGTGAGTCGCTGATTATGGCGCTGAAAGACCTGGCGGTTTCCTCCGGTTCAGCCTGTACTTCCGCGAGCCTTGAGCCATCCTACGTGCTGCGCGCGTTAGGCATGACTGATGAACTGGCGCACAGCTCTATTCGTTTCTCTTTAGGTCGTTTCACTACCGAAGAAGAGATTGACTACACCATCAAACTGGTTCGTAACTCCATCGGCCGTCTGCGCGATCTTTCTCCGCTGTGGGAAATGTTTAAGCAGGGCGTGGATTTGAACAGTATTGAATGGTCACATCACTAATTCGGCACCGATAAGGAGAATTCAACATGGCATACAGCGAAAAAGTTATCGATCATTACGAGAATCCGCGCAACGTCGGCTCTTTTGACAACAGCGACGAGAACGTCGGCAGCGGTATGGTCGGCGCGCCGGCCTGCGGCGACGTGATGAAGTTGCAGATTAAAGTCAACAATGAAGGTATCATTGAAGACGCGCGCTTCAAAACCTACGGCTGCGGTTCCGCCATCGCTTCCAGCTCCCTGGTCACCGAGTGGGTGAAGGGCAAATCCCTGGACGAAGCGCAGGCGATCAAGAACACCGATATCGCCGATGAACTGGAACTGCCGCCGGTGAAAATTCACTGCTCTATTCTGGCGGAAGACGCGATTAAAGCCGCGATTGCGGATTACAAAAGCAAACGTGAAGCAAAATAATTAGTTGAGGTTTTGTTATGTCGATTACTCTTAGCGACAGTGCTGCAGCGCGAGTCAATGCCTTTCTGGCGAACCGCGGTAAAGGGTTTGGCCTGCGCCTGGGCGTGAGAACCTCCGGCTGCTCGGGTATGGCCTATGTACTGGAGTTTGTTGACGAGCCGGCGGCAGAAGACACCGTGTTTGAAGACAAAGGCGTGAAGGTCGTGATCGACGGCAAAAGTCTGCAATTCCTCGACGGCACTCAGCTGGACTTCGTCAAAGAAGGTCTCAACGAAGGGTTCAAGTTCACCAACCCTAACGTCAAAGACGAGTGCGGCTGCGGCGAAAGCTTTAACGTATAATCGGTCATCCCCAACCCCACCGCGGTTACGCCGCGCGTGGGGTTTTCATTTAGATGCATGACCCTGAGGTTACTATGGACTATTTCACCCTCTTCGGGTTACCAGCCAGCTATACCCTCTCGCTTGAACAACTGGCTGTCCGGTATCAGGATCTGCAGCGCCAGTACCATCCGGATAAATTTGCCAGCGCGCCTGCTGCGGAACAGCTTGCGGCGGTTCAGCATTCCGCGACCATAAACCAGGCCTGGCAGACGCTGCGCCATCCGTTGACCCGGGCGGAATACCTCCTCTCGCTTCATGGCTTCGATCTGGCCAGCGAGCAGCATACCGTTCGCGATACCGCATTCCTGATGGAACAGCTGGAGCTACGCGAAGAGCTCGACGAGATCGGTAAGGCGAAAGACGATGCGCGGCTGGAAGCCTTTATCAAACGAGTGAAAGCGCTGTTTGATACCCGCCATCAACTGATTGTTGACCAATTGCATAATGAGAGCTGGGAGGCGGCGGCGGATACGGTACGTAAGCTCCGTTTTCTTGATAAACTGCGCAGCAGTGCTGAAGAACTCGAAGAAAAACTGCTCGATTTTTAATTTTCGGAAGCAATTATGGCCTTATTACAAATTAGTGAGCCCGGCCTGAGCGCCGCGCCGCACCAGCGTCGTCTGGCGGCCGGTATCGACCTGGGCACCACCAATTCTCTGGTGGCTACCGTGCGTAGCGGCCAGGCCGAAACCTTGCCCGACCATCAAGGCCGCTATCTGCTGCCGTCGGTGGTGAACTACCACGCTTCGGGGCTGACCGTCGGCTATGATGCCCGGCTTAACGCCGCCCAGGATCCTGCCAATACCATCAGCTCGGTGAAGCGAATGATGGGGCGCTCCCTCGCCGATATTCAAAACCGCTACCCGCATCTGCCGTATCAGCTGCAGGCCAGTGAAAACGGCCTGCCGATGATCCAGACCGCCGGCGGCCTGCTGAACCCGATTCGCGTCTCCGCCGACATACTGAAAGCGCTGGCTGTCCGGGCAACCGAAGCGCTGGCTGGCGAACTCGACGGCGTGGTGATCACCGTTCCCGCTTATTTCGACGACGCTCAGCGTCAGGGGACCAAAGACGCGGCGCGTCTGGCGGGGCTGCACGTGCTGCGCCTGCTCAATGAGCCGACCGCGGCGGCTATCGCCTACGGCCTCGATTCCGGTCAGGAAGGGGTAATTGCGGTCTACGATCTCGGCGGCGGCACCTTTGATATTTCCATTCTGCGCTTAAGCCGCGGGGTGTTTGAAGTGCTGGCGACCGGCGGTGACTCGGCGCTCGGCGGCGATGATTTCGACCATCTGCTGGCCGACTATCTGCGCGAGCAGGCGGGCTTCAGCGACCGCAGCGATAACCGCCTGCAGCGTGAGCTGCTGGATGCCGCCATCGCGGCGAAAATCCCCCTCAGCGATGCCGAGGCAGCGCACGTCGAGGTCGGCGGCTGGCAGGGCGATATCACCCGCAGCCAGTTTAACGATCTGATTGCCCCGCTGGTAAAACGCACTTTACTGGCCTGCCGTCGCGCGCTGAAAGACGCCGGCGTTGAGGCGCAAGAGGTGCTGGAAGTGGTGATGGTCGGCGGTTCCACTCGCGTGCCGCTGGTGCGCGAACGCGTTGGCGAATTCTTTGGCCGCACCCCGCTGACCTCCATCGACCCGGACAAAGTCGTCGCCATCGGCGCGGCGATTCAGGCGGATATTCTGGTCGGCAACAAGCCGGACAGCGAACTGCTGCTGCTCGACGTTATCCCGCTGTCGTTAGGGCTGGAGACCATGGGCGGCCTGGTGGAGAAAGTGATCCCGCGTAATACCACCATTCCGGTGGCCCGCGCGCAGGAGTTTACCACCTTCAAAGATGGTCAGACGGCGATGTCCATTCATGTGATGCAGGGCGAGCGTGAGCTGGTGCAGGATTGCCGCTCGCTGGCGCGTTTTGCGCTGCGTGGGATCCCGGCCCTGCCGGCAGGCGGGGCGCATATTCGCGTCACCTTCCAGGTCGATGCCGACGGTCTGCTGAGCGTCACGGCGATGGAAAAATCGACCGGCGTGGAAGCCTCTATCCAGGTGAAACCGTCTTACGGTCTGACCGATGGCGAAATCGCCACCATGATTAAAGATTCGATGAGCTACGCCGAACAGGATGTCCAGGCGCGCATGCTGGCTGAACAGAAAGTGGAAGCCGCCCGCGTCCTGGAGAGCCTGACAAGCGCGCTGGCCGCCGACGCCGCGCTGTTAAGCGCCGCGGAGCGTCAGGTTATCGATGCCGCTGCGGAGCAGGTACGCGCCGCGGCGGCAGGCGACGACGCCGACGCCATTAAAGAAGCGATTAAAAATATCGACACACAAACCCAGGAATTCGCCGCCCGCCGTATGGATCAGTCGGTCCGTATCGCGCTGAAAGGCCAATCCGTGGACGAGGTTTAAAATGCCAAAAATTGTATTTCTGCCCCACCAGGACCTGTGTCCGGATGGCATCGTTGTGGAAGCTGAGACTGGTGAAACTATTCTGGATGCGGCGCTGCGTAGCGGCATCGAGATTGAACACGCCTGCGAAAAATCCTGTGCCTGCACCACCTGCCACTGCATCGTGCGTGAAGGCTTTGACTCGCTGGCGGAAAGTACCGAAGATGAAGACGATATGCTGGATAAAGCCTGGGGACTGGAGCCTGACAGCCGCCTGAGCTGTCAGGCGCGCGTCACCGACGAAGATCTGGTCGTTGAGATCCCGCGTTACACCATCAACCACGCACGCGAGCATTAATATGGCACTGAAATGGACCGACAGCCGTGAAATCGGCGAAGCGCTGTACGACGCTTATCCGGATCTCGATCCGAAAACCGTTCGCTTTACCGACATGCATCAGTGGATTTGCGATCTGGAAGAGTTCGATGACGACCCAAACGCATCCAATGAAAAAATTCTCGAGGCGATTCTGTTAGTCTGGTTAGACGAAGCCGAATAATTTTCGCGTTATGATTTATGCGACGGTATTAAGTCGGATGAATCATCGAGCGAGAGAACATTACGGGCTGCCATACGGTGGCCCGTTTGCTAAGAAGGATAATGATAATGACCGAAGCCATGAAGATTACGCTTTCTACTCAGCCAGCCGATGCGCGCTGGGGAGAAAAGGCGTCTTACAGCATTAATAACGACGGCATCGCCCTGCACCTCAACGGCAAAGACGACCTGGGCCTGATTCAGCGCGCGGCGCGTAAAATTGACGGTATGGGCATCAAACATGTCGCGTTAAGCGGCGAAGGCTGGGACACCGACCGCGCGTGGGCGTTCTGGGCGGGTTATAAAGGTCCGAAAGGCACCCGTAAAGTTGAATGGCCGACCCTGGACGATGCGCAGCGTAGCGAGCTGGACAACCGTCTGACCATTATTGACTGGGTGCGCGACACCATCAACGCGCCGGCGGAAGAGCTGGGCCCGGAGCAGCTGGCACAGCGCGCCGTGGACCTGCTGTGCAGCGTGGCGGGCGAGCAGATGAGCTATCGCATCACCAAAGGCGAAGATCTGCGTGAGCAGGGCTATCTCGGTCTGCACACCGTAGGCCGCGGCTCCGAGCGTCCGCCGGTCCTGCTGGCGCTGGATTATAACCCGACCGGCGATAAAGAAGCCCCGGTATACGCCTGCCTGGTGGGCAAAGGCATCACTTTTGATTCCGGCGGCTACAGCATCAAACAGAGCGCCTTTATGGATTCAATGAAATCCGATATGGGCGGCGCGGCGACCATCACCGGCGCGCTGGCTTTTGCCATTACCCGCGGGCTGAACAAGCGCGTGAAGCTCTACCTGTGCTGCGCCGACAACCTGATCAGCGGTAACGCCTTTAAACTCGGCGATATTATTCATTATCGTAACGGCAAAACCGTTGAAGTGATGAACACTGACGCCGAAGGCCGCCTGGTGCTGGCGGATGGCCTGATTGACGCTTCGGCGCAGAAGCCGGCGCTGATCATCGATGCCGCCACCCTGACCGGCGCGGCGAAAACCGCGTTGGGTAATGACTACCACGCGCTGTTCAGCTTTGACGATGCGCTGGCGAATCGCCTGCTGGCGAGCGCCCAGACGGAAAACGAAGCCTTCTGGCGTCTGCCGCTGGCCGAGTTCCACCGCAACCAGCTGCCGTCGAACTTCGCTGAACTGAACAACACCGGCAGTGCCGCCTATCCGGCTGGCGCCAGTACCGCGGCGGGTTTCCTGTCCCACTTCGTGGAAAACTACCATCAGGGCTGGCTGCATATCGACTGTTCGGCAACCTACCGTAAATCTGCCGTTGAGCAGTGGTCGGCGGGCGCGACGGGTCTTGGCGTGCGTACCATTGCTAACCTGCTGACGGCTGAGTAACGGCCTTGCCGGGGGCGCTACGCTTACCCGGCCAGGAAAACCGTATGCCCGCGTGGACGAATGGCCGCCGGGCAATTCATTGTGAAGTAGCCAAACTATGTCTGATACGAAAAATGAATTAGAAACCCTGCTGGAAAAAGCGGCGACTGAGCCCGCCCACCGTCCGGCATTTTTCAGCGCGCTGCTGGAGGCGACCGTCTGGGTACCCGGCAGTGCAGCCGATGGTGAGCAGATTGTCGAAGACAGCGCGCTGGATCTGCAGCACTGGGAAAAAGATGACGGCAGCTCGGTGATCCCGTTCTTTACCTCGCTGGAGGCGCTGCAGCAGGCGGTGGAAGACGAACAGGCTTTCGTGATGATGCCGGCCCGTACGCTGATGGCGATGACGCTGGGCGAATCGCTGTTCCTCAACCCGAAGCTGCCGAGCGGCAAAGAGTTCACCCCGCGTGAAATCAGCCATCTGCTCGGGGAAGAGGGCAGCCCGCTCAGCACCCAGACGGTGCTGGAAGGGGGCGAAGCGCTGTTATTGTCTGAAGTCGCTGACCCGCCGGCGCAGATGGTCGATTCGCTGACCACGCTGTTCAAAACGCTGAAAACCGTCAAGCGGGCGTTTCTGTGCTCGATTAAAGAGAGCGCCGACGCGCCGGCCAACTTGTTGATCGGTATTGAAGCGGAAGGGGATATCGAGTCCGTTATCCAGACCACCGGCAGCGTGGCGACCGATACCCTGCCCGGCGATGAGCCGATCGATATTTGTCAGGTGGTGGAAGGCGAGAAGGGCATCAGCCACTTTATGATTGCCCATATCACACCGTTCTATGAAAAGCGCTGGGGCAGCTTCCTGCGCGATTTCAAACAAAACCGCATTATCTGACCGCGGGGGCGGCTGCCCCCGCTGTTTCTTTATGCTTCCAGTGTGAGGCCGAAAATCGGCTTTGCCAGGGTTAATGCAGCGCAGCAAAGATCCGCGGATAGGCTGACGCCATGTTATAGATAAGAAATCCCGTCACACACAGCGTGACAATGCCGTTGAAGAGCGCCATATCCCCACGCCATGCCCGACATCTCTCCTCGCCCAGCAAAGAACGTAGCGCTGCCACCAGCCCGCCGACCAGCATAAACGCCAGTAACACCCCTGCCATTTGCGCGATAACAATGTACCAGCCCAGCGGCGTATTCACGCCCCGGGCGCTCATCAGCGCGATCTGCGCCGGCAAAATCGTCTGAAACCCCAGAGTGAGTATCACGAGAAGGCGCAGGTCCGCCAGCTGAGCGTCGAACGTGCGGGCCAGACGTCGGGCGTCACGCAGGAGCAGCACCCCTGACGCCACCGCCGCGGCAACGCTGACGTGCTGGAGAATAAAAATATATAACGCCAGGGTCCCGGATCCGACCCGGGATAAAAAGAACAGATTGCAAAAGACGATAATCAGCAGGCCAAATTTTATGCCCCAGGCGCGGAGAACCTCGCCGGGCCAGCGCCGGCTTGACGCAGGGTTATGCATCATCCACGCGGCAAGGGTCGACTTACCGTAACCGGGCGCGAGCAGCACCATCAGAAAACCCAGCAGCGCCTGGTGACCATAGGTTATTAACGGGACCTCTTCCAGCGTGACCCCGAGAAAGCGGGTATAAACAGAAACCGGCACAGGCACCAGGCTTAACCATGTCCGGTTCCATTGCGGCCAAAAATAAAGAATGACGCCGCCCGCCAGCAGGCCAGCTATGCCTCCCAGCCAGGGACGGCGCGGTGAATCAGCAGAATGTGGGTTAGAGACTAATGCCATTTTCACTCCTTGTGGTGACATCAGATTGGGACGGACTGGATGCGCTATCAGTCCTGAGGAATTCCGTATCGGTGCTCTGCCTCCTCATCAGGCAAAGCGAATACGGCAGGTACAAACCCTGCGGCAGCACAGAGTAACCGGTTTAGCGAGAAGCAGAAGGAGGGGAGAGGGAAAATCAGAAATTATTTAGTGACCGCGGGACGGGAGGCCCGCGGTCACGCCGTGTTTACGGAGCGGCAGAGGCCGGTTCAATCGGCAGATCGCTCCGCGCGCCCCATTCGCTCCAGGAGCCGTCGTACAGGCAGACGCCGTTCACGCCAAGCGTGGTGAGCGCCAGCACGACCACCGCCGCCGTCACCCCCGATCCGCAGCTGGCGATGATTGGCCGTTCAAAATCGACACCCTGACGTAAAAAGATGTCGTTCAGCTCGTCGACGGTTTTCAGTTCGCCGTTAATCACCAGCTCCGTCCATGGCACGTTAAGCGCGCCGGGGATATGCCCGCGACGCAGGCCCGGGCGCGGTTCGTCGGCCTGGCCGTTAAACCGGGCCGCCGGACGCGCATCGACAATCTGCGCCGACCCTTCATGGCTGACCAGCAGGACGTCGGTCAGGCGCTTAATTTGTTGGGGATCGAAACGCACGTCGAATTCCCCTTCGGCCACCTCGGGCACGCCTTGCTCCAGCGGCAGTTCGTCACGTCGCCAGCCCTCCAGCCCACCGGCCAGAATGGACACCTTCTCCACGCCAAAGGTGCGCAGCATCCACCAGGCGCGAGGCGCGGAAAACAGATTGCCTTCGTCATAAACCACCAGGTGCTTATCGCTGCAGACGCCCAGCTCGCGCATGGCGACGGCAAACGCCTCGGCGCGCGGCATCATATGCGGCAGCGGGCTGGTGTGATCGGACAGCGCCTCGATATCGAAAAACAGCGCGTTCGGCACGTGGCCGGCGCGGTATTCCGCGGCCATATCGCGCAGGGCCTCCTGCCCGGCGGGCGCCATACGGGCGTCGATAATCTGGATCTCCGGGTCATCAATATGTTCTGCCAGCCAGTCGGCGGCGACAAAAAACGAGGTGGACATGGGTGCCTCCGTTTTACAATTCATGACTGAATTGTCGGCGTTTTATCTCACGCTGACAAGTTAAGGACGTCAGAGTGGGGACGACGTCACGGCACTTTTCTGATTAATCGGCAGAAACCCGCGTCATCACTGTTGAGAAGTGCCGCCTTAACGCATAATAAAAAGTGATAATTTGCATCAGGCCCACCGGCCGAGGGGTTAGAAGGATGAAACCATTTCGTTTAGCGGCGCTGTCACTGGCGCTCCTTACCGCATTTTCATTAACCGGGTGTGATGACAGCGGTGCGCCGCAGGCCACGGCCCCGGCGCCAGCTGCGGATAGCAACCCAGGCGCGACGGCAAAACCGGACCGCGTCCAGCTGGCGGCGCTGGCGGAAAAAAGCCAGGGCAAAGCGCTGACGCTGCTCGACGCCTCGGAGGTGCAACTGGATGGCGCCGCGACCCTGGTGCTGACGTTTTCCGTGCCGCTGCAGCCGGACCAGGATTTCTCCCGCAGCGTGCATCTGGTCGACAAGAAAAGCGGTAAGGTCGACGGTGCCTGGGAACTGGCGCCGAATCTGAAAGAGCTGCGTCTGCGTCACCTTGAGCCAAAGCGCGAGCTGATTGTCTCGGTCGACCCGACGCTGACCGCCCTGAACAAGGCCACGCTCGACAAACCGTTTGAGAAGACCCTGACCACCCGCGATATCGCACCGAGCGTTGGGTTTGCCAGCCGCGGCTCGCTGCTGCCGGGCAACGTGGTCGCCGGGCTGCCGGTGATGGCGCTGAACGTCGACAATGTCGATGTCAATTTCTTCCGTATTAAGCCGGAATCACTCTCCGCGTTTGTCAGCCAGTGGGAATACCGTAACTCGTTAAGCAACTGGGAGTCTGACGAGCTGCTGAAGATGGCGGATCTGGTCTATACCGGCCGCTTCGATCTCAACCCGGCACGCAATACCCGCGAAAAGCTGCTGCTGCCGCTGAACGATATCAAGCCGCTCCAGCAGCCGGGCGTCTACGTGGCGGTGATGAACCCGGCGGGCCATTATAGCTACAGCAACGCGGCGACGCTGTTTACCCTCAGCGATATCGGCGTCTCGGCGCATCGCTACCACAATCGGCTGGACGTCTTTACCCAGAGCCTGGAAAACGGCGCCGCCCAGTCTGGTATCGACGTCCAGCTGCTCAACGCCAAAGGGCAGACCCTGGCGGAGGCGAAAAGCGACAGCCAGGGCCACGTTACTCTGCAAACCGATAAAGAAGCCGCGCTGCTGCTGGCGCGTAAAGAGGGGCAGACGACGCTGCTCGATCTCAAGCTGCCGGCGCTGGATCTGGCGGAATTCTCTATCGCAGGGGCGCCCGGCTTTAGCAAACAGTTCTTTATGTTTGGCCCGCGCGATCTCTATCGGCCGGGCGAAACGGTGATCCTCAATGCGCTGTTGCGCGATAGCGACGGCAAGCCGCTGGCGGAGCAGCCGGTGAAGCTGGAGGTGGTTCAGCCGGACGGCCAGGTGATCCGTTCGGTGATGAGCAAACCGGTGAATGGTCTGTACCAGTTCACTTATCCGCTCGACAGCGGCGCGGCTACCGGCATGTGGCACATTCGCGCCAGCACCGGCGATAACCAGCCGCGCGAGTGGGACTTCCACGTCGAAGACTTTATGCCGGAACGCATGGCCCTGAACCTGACGCCGCAGGCCGCGCCAGTCGCGCCGGATGCCGACGTCACCTTTGCCGTCAGCGGCGCTTATCTCTACGGCGCGCCGGCCAGCGGCAACCAGCTGCAGGGCAAGCTGTTCCTGCGCCCGCTGCGCGACGCCGTCGCTGCGCTGCCGGGCTTCCAGTTCGGCGATATTGCGGAAGAAAACCTCTCCCGTAGTCTGGATGAAGTCCAGCTGACGCTGGACGAAAAAGGTCATGGCGAAGTGACCACCTCAAGCCAGTGGCAGGATAGCCATTCGCCGCTGCAGGTGGTGTTGCAGGCGAGCCTGCTGGAATCCGGGGGGCGCCCGGTGACCCGCACCGTACAGCAGCCGATTTGGCCTGCCGAGGCGCTGCCGGGGATCCGCCCGCAATTTACGCTGAAGGACGTTTACGATTACCGCACCGATACCACCGTGAAGCAGCCGGTGGTCGATGAGAACAGTAACGCCGCGTTTGATATCGTCTATGCCGACGCCAAAGGCGAGAAAAAAGCGGTCTCGGGCCTGCAGGTGCGGCTGATCCGCGAGCGCCGCGACTACTACTGGAACTGGTCCGACAGCGAAGGCTGGCAGTCGCAGTTCGATCAAAAAGATCTGCAGGAGGGCGAGGAGTCGCTGGATCTGCAGGCCGGACAAACCGGCAAAGTGAGTTTCCCGGTAGAGTGGGGCTCATATCGCCTGGAGGTGAAAGGGCCGGACGACGTGGTCAGCAGCGTGCGCTTCTGGGCCGGCTATAGCTGGCAGGATAACAGCGAAGGTACCGGCGCGGCGCGTCCTGACCGGGTCACCATGAAGCTGGATAAACCGAGTTATAAACCGGGCGACACCATCAAGCTGCATATTGCCGCCCCGGCGGCGGGTAAAGGCTACGCGATGGTGGAATCCAGCGAAGGGCCGCTGTGGTGGCAGGAAATTGACGTCCCGGCGGAGGGGATGGATCTGTCTATTCCGGTGGATAAAGCCTGGAACCGCCACGATCTCTACCTCAGCACGCTGGTGGTTCGCCCCGGCGATAAATCCCGCTCGGCGACGCCGAAACGCGCGGTGGGTCTGCTGCATCTGCCGCTGGGCAATGAAAACCGCCGCCTGACGCTGGCGCTGGAAGCGCCGGACAAAATGCGCCCCAACCAGCCGCTGACGGTGAAAGTGAAAGCCAGCGTCAAAGAGGGCGAGGCGCCGAAACAGGTCAACGTCCTGCTCTCGGCGGTGGATAGCGGGGTACTGAATATCACCGATTACGCTACCCCGGATCCGTGGAACGCCTTCTTTGGCCAGAAGCGTTACGGCGCAGATATCTATGACATCTACGGCCAGGTGATCGAAGGGCAGGGACGTGTGGCCAGCCTGCGCTTCGGCGGCGATGGCGACGAGTTAAAACGCGGCGGCAAACCGCCGGTCAACCACGTGACGATCGTCGCCCAGCAGGCGCAGCCGGTGGTATTGAACGATCAGGGCGAAGGCACGGTGACGTTACCCATTGGCGATTTTAACGGCGAGCTGCGGGTGATGGCCCAGGCGTGGACGGCGGATGACTTCGGCAGCAGTGAAGATAAAGTGGTGGTGGCCGCCCCGGTCATCGCCGAACTGAACACCCCGCGCTTCCTCGCCAGCGGCGACACCACACGGCTGGCGCTGGATCTCAGCAATCTGACCGATAAACCGCAAACCCTGCAGGTTCACCTTACCGCCAGCGGGCTGGCAACGTTGAGCGAGAGTCAACTGCCGCCGGTGCAACTGGCGCCGGGGGCGCGCAGCACGCTGTTTATACCGGTGAGCGCGCTGGCGGGATTCGGCGATGGTCAGGTCAATGCTACTATCAGCGGCCTGAGTCTGCCGGGAGAAACCTTCGCCCCGCTGCAGAAACAGTGGAGAATCGGCGTCCGCCCGGCTTTCCCGGCCCAGACTGTCAACAGCGGCGCGGTGCTACAGCCCGGCGAAAGCTGGCAGGCGCCGGCGGCGCAGAGCCAGGGGTTCGCCCCGCAAACGCTGCAGGGCCAACTGCTGCTCAGCGGGAAACCGCCGTTGAACCTCGCGCGCTATATCCGCGAGCTGAAAGCCTATCCTTACGGCTGCCTTGAGCAGACCGCCAGCGGCCTGTTCCCGTCGCTGTACACCAGCGCGGCGCAGCTAAAAGCGCTGGGCATCAGCGGCGATAGCGATGAAAAACGCCGCGCGGCAATCGATGTTGGTATCTCACGCCTGCTGCAGATGCAACTGGAAAATGGCGGCTTTGCGTTGTGGGATAAAGAGGGGCCGGAAGAGTACTGGCTGACCGCCTACGCCATGGACTTCCTCGTCCGCGCGGGCGAGCAGGGCTATAGCGTACCGGTCAACGCCATTAATAAAGGTAACGAACGCCTGCTGCGCTATCTGCAGGAGCCGGGGCTGATGACCGTGCGCTACAGCGATGACGCCCAGGCCAGCCGCTTTGCCGCCCAGGCATACGCCGCGCTGGTGCTGGCGCGTCAGCAAAAAGCCCCGCTCGGCGCCTTGCGTGAAATCTGGAGCCGTCACGACCAGGCGCGATCCGGCTTGCCGCTGCTGCAGCTCGGCATTGCGCTGAAAACCATGGGCGATGCGCCGCGCGGCGATGAGGCCATGAAGCTGGCGGTTGCCACCCCGCGCCAGGATGAGAATCGTTGGCTGGGCGATTACGGTAGCCCGCTTCGCGATGACGCCCTGAAGCTGGCGCTGCTGGAAGAGAACAAGTTGCTGCCGGAGGTGCAAAACACGCTGTTGAGCACGCTGTCGGAAGAGACCTACGGCCAGCGCTGGCTGTCGACCCAGGAAACCAACGCCCTGTTCCTTGCCGGACGTACGCTTGCCGACCTGCCGGGCAACTGGCAGGCGCAAACCTCGCTGCAGGCTGAGCCGCTGGCCGGCGACAAAGCGCAAACCCGTAACCTCGACGGCGATCGGCTGGCGACGCTGCAGGTGAGTAATACCGGCAGTCAGCCGCTGTGGCTGCGTCTCGACAGCAGCGGCTATCCGCAAAGCGCGCCACAGCCGGGCGGCAACGTGTTGGGGATTGAACGCGCTATTTTCGATACCCACGGCCAGCAGAAATCGCTGACCTCGTTGCGCAGCGGCGAACTGGTGCTGGTGAAGCTGGAGGTGACCGCCAAACGCAATGTGCCTGACGCGCTGGTGGTTGATCTGTTGCCTGCCGGTCTGGAGCTGGAAAACCAGAATCTGGCCAACAGCAGCGCCAGCCTGCAGGAGAATGGCGACGCGGTGCAAAATCTCCTTAACCAGATGCAGCAGGCGGATATTCAGCATATCGAGTTCCGTGACGACCGTTTCGTCGCCGCTGTCGCTGTCAATGAAGGCCAGCCGGTGACGCTGGTTTATCTGGCGCGGGCGGTGACGCCGGGTACTTATCAGGTCCCGCAGCCCCAGGTGGAATCGATGTATGTGCCGCAGTGGCGGGCGACCGGGGCGGCCAGCGGTCCGCTCACCGTGACGCCGTAAATGCGCGTATTGCCTCGGGTTAAACGCCGCTGGCGCTGGCTGGCGGCGTTTATTTTTCTGCTGTGGCTGGCGGTGCTGGCCGCCGATCGCCTGTGGCCGCTGCCGCTGCAGGACGTCACGCCTGCCCGCGTGGTGGTGGCGGAAGACGGCACGCCGCTCTGGCGCTTTGCCGATGCGCAGGGCGTCTGGCGTTATCCGGTGACTCTCGCCGACGTGTCGCCGCGCTATCTGCAGGCGCTCATCCAGTATGAAGACCGCTGGTTCTGGAAACATCCTGGGGTCAATCCCTTCGCGGTGCTGCGCGCCGCCTGGCAGGATTTAACCTCCGGGCGGGTCATTTCCGGCGGCAGCACGCTCACCATGCAGGTGGCGCGTCTGCTCGACCCTCATCCGCGCACCTTCGGCGGCAAGCTACGCCAGCTATGGCGAGCGCTGCAGCTGGAGTGGCATCTGTCAAAAAACGACATTCTTACCCTCTATCTGAACCGCGCGCCGTTTGGCGGCACCTTACAGGGGATCGGCGCGGCCAGCTGGGCTTATCTTGGCAAACCGCCCGCTCAGCTCAGCTACGGCGAGGCGGCGCTGCTGGCGGTGCTGCCCCAGGCGCCCAGTCGTTTGCGCCCGGACCGCTGGCCGCAGCGGGCCCAGGCGGCGCGCGATAAAGTCCTCACGCGTATGGTCAGCCAGGGCGTCTGGCCGCAACGGCCGGTACAGGAAGCGATGGAAGAACCTGTATGGCTATTCCCGCGGCAGATGCCGCAGCTGGCGCCGCTTTTTTCACGCCGGGCGCTGGCGACCAGTCGCGACGAAAAGGTGACGACAACGCTCGATGCCGGGCTCCAGCGGCAGCTTGAGGATCTGGCGCTGAACTGGAAATCGCGCCTGCCGCCGCGCAGCTCACTGGCGATTGTTGTCGTCGATCACACGGATATGAAAGTCCGCGGCTGGGTGGGATCGGCGGATATCACCGACGACAGCCGCTTCGGCCATATTGATATGGTCTCGGCGGTGCGTTCGCCGGGATCGGTGCTGAAACCCTTTGTCTACGCGATGGCGATGGATGACGGGCTGATCCATCCGGCGTCGTTATTACAGGATGTTCCACGACGCTTTAGCGATTATCGTCCCGGCAATTTTGACAGCGGATTTCATGGCCCGGTGAGCGTCAGCGAGGCGCTGGTGCGCTCCCTGAATCTGCCGGCGGTGCAGGTGCTTGAAGCCTACGGGCCCAAACGTTTCGCGGCGAATTTACGCAACGCCGGGCTGCCCCTGACGCTGCCCGCTGGCGCAGAGCCGAACCTGTCGCTGATCCTCGGTGGGGCCGGGGCACGGCTGGAAGATATCGTCGCGGCGTACAGCGCCTTTGCCCGACACGGCAAGGCGGCGCGGCTGCGCATGAAACCTGACGCGCCGCTGGTGGAACGGGCGCTGATGTCACCCGGCGCGGCGTGGATTGTCCGGCGCATTTTAGCCGGCGAAGCGCAACCGGTTCCCGATGCCTCACTGCCGCAAGTGGTGCCGCTGGCGTGGAAAACCGGTACCAGCTATGGCTATCGCGATGCGTGGGCGGTCGGCCTCAATGCGCGATATCTGATAGGTATCTGGACCGGACGGCCAGACGGTACGCCGGTGGTGGGCCAGTTTGGCTTCGCCAGCGCCGTGCCGCTGTTAAACCAGGTCAATAATCTGTTGCTGGCGCGCCAGGCGATGAGCCGCGGCGGACTGCCGGTCGACCCGCGCCCGCAAACGGTGAGCCGCGGGACTATTTGCTGGCCAGGCGGGCAGGATCTACCGGCCGGCGACAGCAACTGCCGCCGGCGCTTAGCCAGCTGGCTGCTGGATGCCAGCCAGCCACCGACGCTGCTGCTGCCCGGGCAGGAGGGCGTGCGCGGGATCCGCTTCCCGGTGTGGCGCAACGCAGCAGGGGAAAGGGTGGCCGCGGATTGTCCGGGTGCGACTGAAGTCGTTATTGATGTCTGGCCGCTGCCGCTGGAACCGTGGCTGCCGGCCAGGGAGCGCCGTCGCGCGCGTCTGGGGCCGGTATCGAAAGTGTGCCCACCGTTGCAAACTCAGAATGCCGCGCCGCTGGTGTTGTCAGGTATTCGCGAAGGGGCGGTGATAAAACGTCTGCCGGGCGAGGCGCGGGTGATGTTACCCGTGCAAACCAGCGGTGGAGAAGGGCGGCGCTGGTGGTTTATCAACGGCCAGCCGTTAGATGCCACCGGTGCGACAACCACGCTAACGCTGGATAAGCCTGGCGAGTGGCAGCTGGTGGTCATGGATGAGGCTGGGCAAACGGCGGCCGCCAGTTTCACCCTGCAATAACCAGGGTAAATTTGTTGTTGGCGGTTTGTGTTTCCAATACTCATCTTATTTTAACAAAATGTTACCTTCATCCGTAGGCATCGCCGACGTTGCTCATTATAATGCGCGCCAGGCCATACGATCGTATGCGCAACAACAGAACATTTAATTAGAGGTAATCATGGCTATTGAACGTACTTTTTCCATCATCAAACCAAACGCGGTGGCAAAAAACGTTATTGGCAGCATCTTTTCTCGCTTTGAAGCTGCAGGGTTCAAAATCGTCGGCACCAAAATGCTGCATCTGACCGTTGAGCAGGCTCGCGGTTTCTATGCTGAGCACGAAGGTCGTCCGTTCTTCGATGGTCTGGTTGAATTCATGACCTCCGGCCCGATCGTGGTTTCCGTCCTGGAAGGCGAAAATGCGGTTCAGCGTCACCGTGACCTGCTGGGCGCCACCAACCCGGCGAACGCTCTGGCCGGTACCCTGCGCGCTGACTACGCTGATAGCTTCACTGAGAACGGCACCCATGGTTCCGATTCTGTAGAATCCGCTGCTCGCGAAATCGCGTTCTTCTTTGCTGAAGGCGAGGTTTGCCCGCGCACTCGCTAATCTCCTGCGTCTTTCACGCCACAGCATTGTTGGCTTCCTTCGCGCACCCCGGTCACATAGTTATCTATGCTCCCGGGGATTTGCGAACTCGCCGCCTCGCTGTGACCTGAAATACTTTGGAGATACAAACCTCGTCTTTTCGACCGTCGCGGCGTTGGCTGCGCGCGTTCACCCCGGTCACATAGTTATCTATGCTCCCGGGGATTAATGAGAGGCTCCTGCCTCTCACCGGAGGCCAGCCTACGGCTGGTCAAATTCGTTCCCGACGAATTTGTCACTTGCTTGCCGCCTTGCGACAATCGAAAAGCCTTAGAGGATTGAGCAGTCAGTTACAGATTTTTTATCATTGCTTTGTGCAAACGTGGCAATGATGCGCCAGAATTTGTAGAATATAGCGCCCCTGGACGAGCAGTCGCTCTCCGGGGCGTTTCTTTTTCAACCCACCTGGGGCCATAACGTGTAATAACGAGGCCGGAAAACATTATGTCTGAACAAATTGTCACGCCTGATACCGCCGCTCTGACGGTGCCGAACAAAGATGCCAAAATCAACCTGCTGGATTTAAACCGTCAGCAGATGCGCGAGTTTTTTAAAAACATGGGCGAGAAGCCTTTCCGCGCCGATCAGGTGATGAAATGGATGTATCACTACTGCTGCGACGACTTTGATGAAATGACCGACATCAACAAAGTCCTGCGCGGCAAACTGAAAGAAGTCGCTGAGATCCGTGCCCCGGAAGTGGTGGAAGAGCAACGCTCAACCGACGGCACCATCAAATGGGCGATCGCTGTTGGCGATCAGCGCGTCGAGACCGTCTATATCCCGGAAGAAGACCGCGCTACCCTGTGCGTCTCTTCACAGGTAGGCTGTGCGCTGGAATGTAAATTCTGCTCCACCGCTCAGCAGGGCTTTAACCGCAACCTGCGGGTGTCCGAAATTATTGGCCAGGTCTGGCGCGCGGCGAAAATCGTCGGCGCGGTGAAGACCACCGGCGTGCGTCCGATCACCAACGTGGTAATGATGGGCATGGGCGAGCCGCTGCTGAACCTCAACAACGTCGTCCCGGCGATGGAAATCATGCTGGATGACTTCGGTTTTGGTCTCTCCAAACGTCGCGTCACCCTGTCGACGTCAGGCGTGGTGCCGGCGCTGGATAAGCTCGGCGATATGATCGACGTTGCGCTGGCGATTTCCCTGCACGCGCCGAACGACACCATTCGTGACGAAATCGTCCCGATCAACAAAAAATACAACATCGAGACCTTCCTCAACTCGGTGCGTGGTTATATTTCGAAGTCCAACGCCAACCAGGGCCGGGTGACCATCGAGTACGTCATGCTGGATCACGTCAACGACGGTACCGAGCACGCCCACGAGCTGGCGGCGCTGCTGAAGGACACCCCGTGCAAGATCAACCTGATCCCATGGAACCCCTTCCCGGGGGCGCCTTACGGCCGTAGCTCCAACAGCCGCATCGACCGTTTCTCCAAGGTCCTGATGGAATATGGATTTACGACCATCGTGCGTAAAACCCGCGGTGACGATATTGATGCCGCCTGCGGCCAGCTGGCGGGCGATGTTATTGACCGTACCAAGCGCACGCTGCGTAAGCGGATGCAGGGTGAAGCGATTGACGTAAAAGCGGTCTGACAAATGATGACCCGTGCAGCACAGGCGGCGCGGGTCATATTTATGACCAATAACCAGGCGAAATACGCTGATTCAGTTAATAATTACGGTGCGTTTTTGTCGACTTTGAGGCAGTATGTAGCGGCACAACAACCGCTTAGCATTCAATTTTGATTCGTCTCTGTGATCGCGCGCCTGACAGTCCTATACTGTGAGGCTGACGTACCACAGATGTCTCGCGGCGCCGGCGTTTTCCCGCGCTGAACTTTAAATTTCACGTACCAGTAGTTGTAGCGAATGAATACTGAAGCCACTCAAGATCATCAAGAAGCAAACACCACGGGCGCGCGTTTGCGTCACGCCCGCGAACAACTCGGACTTAGCCAGCAAGCGGTGGCCGAACGCTTATGCCTGAAGGTGTCCACGGTTCGTGATATTGAAGACGATAAGGCACCTGCCGACCTCGCCTCCACCTTCCTGCGCGGTTACATCCGCTCCTACGCTCGCCTCGTACATATCCCTGAAGAAGAACTGCTGCCGATGATGGCCAAGCAAGCACCTATCCGTGCGGCAAAGGTCGCGCCAATGCAGAGCTTCTCTTTAGGCAAGCGTCGCAAAAAGCGCGATGGCTGGCTGATGAGCTTTACCTGGCTGGTGCTGTTTGTGGTTATCGGCCTGAGCGGTGCCTGGTGGTGGCAAGACCATAAGGCGCAGCAGGAAGAGATCTCGACCATGGCCGATCAGTCTTCCGCTGAGCTGAACAGCGGTGACGCCAACAGCCAGAACGTGCCGCTGGATACCAGCGCGCCGGTAGACTCAGGCACCGATAGCGCCGCGAACAGCGCGCCAACCGATACCGCCAGCACACCGACCACCAGCGCCCCGGCTCAGACGCCAGCGGACAATAACGCGGTCGTGGCACCTTCTCAGGCTAATGTCGATACCGCCGGAACGGCCCCGGCAACGCCGGCCTCGCCGTTACCGACCGATCAGGCGAACGTCACGACCCCAGCGGCGTCGGCACAGGATCTGGTGATGAACTTTTCCGCCGACTGCTGGCTGGAAGTGAGCGATGCCACCGGTAAAAAACTGTTCAGCGGCCTGCAGCGTAAAGGCGGCAACCTGAACCTGAGCGGTCAGGCGCCGTATAAACTGAAAATTGGCGCCCCGGCAGCGGTACAGATCCAGTTCCTCGGCAAGCCAGTCGATTTGAGTCGTTTTATCAGAACTAACCAGGTTGCGCGTCTGACCCTCAATGCCGAACAATCACCGGCGCAGTAACAGACGGGTAACGCGGGAGATTTTTCATGCATAACCAGGCTCCGATTCAACGTAGAAAATCTAAACGTATTTACGTTGGTAATGTGCCAATTGGCGATGGGGCCCCCATCGCCGTCCAGTCAATGACCAATACGCGTACCACCGATGTGGCCGCGACGGTAAGCCAAATCAAAGCGTTAGAGCGCGTCGGCGCGGACATCGTCCGCGTCTCTGTTCCGACGATGGATGCCGCCGAAGCGTTCAAACTGATCAAACAGCAGGTCAACGTCCCGCTGGTCGCCGATATCCATTTTGACTACCGTATCGCGTTGAAAGTCGCCGAATACGGTGTTGACTGCCTGCGTATCAACCCGGGCAACATCGGCAACGAAGAGCGCATTCGCACGGTTGTGGACTGCGCACGCGATAAAAACATTCCTATCCGCATCGGTGTCAACGCCGGCTCGCTGGAAAAAGATCTGCAGGAAAAATATGGCGAGCCGACGCCGCAGGCGCTGCTCGAATCGGCTATGCGCCACGTCGATCATCTCGATCGCCTCAACTTCGATCAGTTTAAAGTCAGCGTTAAAGCCTCCGACGTCTTCCTGGCGGTAGAGTCTTATCGCCTGCTGGCGAAACAGATCGATCAGCCGCTGCATCTCGGGATCACCGAAGCGGGTGGGGCACGCAGCGGCGCGGTGAAGTCCGCGATCGGCCTGGGCCTGCTTTTATCCGAGGGGATCGGCGATACGCTGCGCGTCTCGCTGGCGGCGGATCCGGTGGAAGAGATCAAGGTCGGCTTCGATATCCTCAAGTCCCTGCGCATTCGTGCTCGCGGCATTAACTTCATTGCCTGCCCAACCTGCTCGCGTCAGGAGTTTGACGTTATCGGTACGGTCAACGCCCTGGAGCAGCGTCTGGAAGATATCATCACCCCGATGGATGTTTCGATCATCGGCTGCGTGGTGAATGGTCCGGGCGAAGCGCTGGTCTCCACCCTCGGCGTGACCGGCGGCAACAAGAAAAGCGGTCTGTATGAAGACGGCGTGCGTAAAGATCGACTGGACAACGACGACATGATCGACCAGCTGGAAGCGCGTATTCGTGCCAAAGCCTCGATGCTCGATGAAGCCCGTCGTATTGACGTTCAACAGCTTGAAGCAAAATAACGTGTTGGGAAGCGATACGCTTCCCGTGTATGATTGAACCTGCGGGCGCAAGGCGCCGGGGTTCATTTTTGTATATATAAAGAGAATAAACGTGGCAAAGAACATTCAAGCCATCCGTGGCATGAACGATTATCTGCCGGGCGAAACCGCTCTCTGGCAGCGCATTGAAGGCTCACTGAAGCAGGTGCTCGGTAGCTACGGTTACAGCGAAATCCGTTTGCCGATTGTAGAGCAGACCCCGTTATTCAAACGCGCGATCGGCGAAGTGACCGACGTGGTTGAAAAAGAGATGTACACCTTTGAGGACCGCAACGGCGACAGCCTGACGCTGCGTCCGGAAGGGACGGCGGGCTGCGTACGTGCCGGCATCGAACATGGTCTGCTGTACAATCAAGAACAGCGTCTGTGGTATGTCGGGCCAATGTTCCGCCACGAGCGTCCGCAGAAAGGTCGCTACCGCCAGTTCCATCAGATTGGCGCCGAAGTGTTTGGCCTGCAGGGCCCGGACATCGATGCCGAGCTGATTATGCTGACCGCGCGCTGGTGGCGTGAGCTGGGCATCTCCGATCACGTCAGCCTTGAGCTGAACTCCATCGGTTCGCTGGAAGCGCGTGCCAACTACCGCGACGCGCTGGTCGCTTACCTGGAGCAGTTTACCGATAAACTGGATGAAGACAGCAAACGCCGGATGTACACCAACCCGCTGCGGGTGCTGGACTCCAAGAACACGGACGTGCAGGCGCTGCTGAACGACGCGCCGGCGCTCGGCGACTACCTCGACGAAGAGTCGAAAACCCACTTTGCCGGCCTGTGCGCGCTGCTCGACGATGCCGGGATCCGCTACACCGTCAACCAGCGTCTGGTACGCGGCCTCGACTACTATAACCGTACCGTGTTCGAGTGGGTAACCACCAGCCTCGGTTCCCAGGGTACCGTCTGCGCCGGCGGCCGCTACGACGGTCTGGTTGAGCAGCTTGGCGGTCGTGCCACCCCGGGCGTGGGTTTTGCTATGGGGCTGGAACGTCTTGTTTTACTGGTCCAGGCAGTGAATCCGGAATTTAAAGCCGATCCTGTTGTCGATATATACCTGGTAGCCTCCGGGACCGATACTCAGTCTGCTGCAATGCGTCTGGCTGAGCAGGTTCGCGATGCGCTGCCCGGCGTGAAGCTGATGACCAACCACGGCGGCGGCAACTTTAAGAAGCAGTTTGCCCGCGCCGATAAGTGGGGCGCCCGTATCGCCCTGGTGGTCGGTGAGTCAGAGATCGCTGACGGAAACGTGGTAGTGAAGGATTTACGCTCAGGTGAGCAAACTACCGTAACGCAGGAGAGCGTTGCCGCGCATTTGCGCACACTTCTGGGTTAATCTCCCGGGAATTATTAGTCAGGAGAAGGACTGCGTGGAAACTTTTAACAACGAGAACGATCAGGTCGATGCGCTGAAGCGCTTCTTTGCCGAAAACGGCAAAGCGCTGGCGATCGGGGTGATTTTAGGGATTGGCGCGCTGGTTGGCTGGCGCTACTGGACCTCCCATCAGCAGGATACGGCCAGAGACGCGTCTCTGGCTTACGAACAGGCGACTTCCGCGCTGAAATCGAATACGCCAGAAGTACTGTCAGGGGCGGAGAAATTCGCGGCTGACAATAAAAATACCTACGGCGCCTTCGCCTCTCTCGAGCTGGCACAGCATTTTGTTGAACAGAACGATCTGCCTAACGCTGAAAAGCAGCTGCAGCAGGGGCTGGCGGCCGCGTCTGATGATAACCTGAAATCGGTTATCAGCATGCGTCTTGCCCGCGTTCAGCTGCAGATGAAACAGGCTGATGCGGCGCTGAAAACCCTCGACAGCATCAAAGGTGAGGGCTGGACCGCCATTGTGGCCGATTTGCGCGGCGAAATTCTGTTGAGCAAAGGCGATAAGCAAGGGGCCCGTGCGGCGTGGGAAGCTGGCGTGAAAAGCGATGCTTCTCCTGCGCTCAGCGAAATGATGCGTATGAAAATGAATAATTTGTCCATCTGAGAGGGACCCGATGCAATTGCGTAAATTACTTTTGCCAGGGCTGCTTTCCGTTACCTTGCTGAGCGGGTGTTCGCTGTTTAATAGCGAAGAAGATGTGGTGAAAATGTCACCGCTGCCGACGGTAGAAAACCAGTTTACGCCGTCCACGTCCTGGAGCACCTCGGTTGGCGATGGTATCGGCGAATTTTACTCTAACCTTCATCCGGCCTTCGCCGACGGCGTAGTGTATGCTGCTGACCGTAAAGGCACCGTCAAAGCGCTGAACGCGGACGACGGCAAAGAGGTGTGGTCTGTGAACCTGGCGGAGAAAGATGGCTGGTTCTCGCGCGTGCCAGCGCTGCTTTCCGGCGGTGTGACCGTCTCTGGCGGCCATGTTTATATTGGCAGTGAGAAAGCGCAGCTGTATGCGCTGAATACCAGCGATGGTACCGTTGCCTGGCAAACCCGCGTTGCTGGCGAGGCGCTGTCGCGTCCGGTGGTGAGCGATGGCATGGTGCTGGTGCATACCAGTAACGGCCAGCTGCAGGCGTTGAATGAGACCGATGGTGCCGTGAAGTGGACCGTTAACCTCGATATGCCGGCACTCTCCCTGCGCGGCGAGTCTGCGCCTGCGACCGCTTATGGCGCGGCGATCGTCGGCGGCGACAACGGCCGCGTCAGTGCAGTATTGATGCAGCAGGGGCAGATGATTTGGCAGCAGCGTATTTCTACGGCCACCGGCCCGACGGAAATTGACCGCCTGAACGACGTCGACACGACGCCGATCATCGTTAACGGTGTGGTTTATGCGCTGGCTTATAACGGTAACCTGACCGCGCTGGACCTGCGTAGCGGCCAGATTATGTGGAAACGCGAGCTGGGTTCGGTGAATGATTTCATCGTCGATGGTAACCGTATCTACCTGGTTGACCAGAACGATCGCCTGCTGGCACTGACCACCGATGGTGGTGTGACCCTGTGGACGCAAAGCGATCTGCTGCACCGTTTGCTGACCGCGCCGGTGTTGTATAATGGCAATCTGGTCGTCGGTGATAGCGAAGGCTACATGCACTGGGTGAATCCGGAAGATGGCCATTTTGTGGCACAGCAGAAAGTCGATAGTTCCGGCTTCCTGACCGATCCGGTGGTTGCAGATGGTCGACTGCTGATCCAGGCGAAAGACGGTACGCTGTACGCGATTACGCGTTAATTACCGCTGTCGTGAATGATTAAGAAACGGCCCCTGGCAGACAGGGGCCGTTTTGACTTTTTTAAAAACGTCGTTAAGACGATGTTGCTTAGTGATTGTATGAGGCATTTAACATGATACCTGTGGTCGCGCTTGTCGGGCGCCCTAACGTTGGAAAATCCACGCTCTTTAACCGCCTGACGCGCACTCGTGATGCGCTGGTTGCGGATTTCCCGGGGCTGACTCGTGACCGTAAGTACGGTCGGGCCGAAGTCGAAGGCCGCGAATTCATCTGTATCGATACCGGTGGTATTGATGGTACGGAAGAGGGCGTGGAAACCCGGATGGCGGAGCAGTCGCTGTTGGCTATCGAAGAGGCCGATGTGGTGCTGTTTATGGTCGATGCGCGCGCAGGCCTGATGCCGGCGGACATCGCCATCGCTAAACATCTGCGCTCTCGTGAAAAGCCCACCTTCCTGGTGGCCAATAAAACCGACGGCATCGATGTCGACCAGGCGATGGCGGACTTCTGGTCCTTAGGCCTGGGTGATATCTATCCTATCGCTGCTTCGCACGGCCGCGGCGTGACCAGCCTGCTGGAGCAGGCCCTGCTGCCATGGGTGGATGAGATCAGCCCGCAGGAAGAGGTGGATGAAGACGCCGAATACTGGGCAAAATTCGAAGCCGAGCAGAATGGTGAAGCGGAAGAAGAGCCGGAGGACGACTTCAATCCGCAGGATCTGCCGATCAAGCTGGCGATTGTTGGACGCCCTAACGTCGGTAAATCAACCCTCACCAACCGCATCCTCGGTGAAGATCGCGTGGTAGTTTACGATATGCCGGGCACCACCCGCGACAGTATTTACATCCCGATGCAGCGTGACGAGCGTGAATATGTGCTCATCGATACCGCCGGGGTACGTAAGCGCGGGAAAATCACCGACGTCGTGGAAAAGTTCTCGGTGATCAAAACGCTGCAGGCGATTGAAGACGCCAACGTCGTGCTGCTGGTGATCGATGCTCGCGAAGGGATCTCCGATCAGGACCTCTCGCTGCTGGGCTTTATCCTCAACAGCGGTCGTTCGCTGGTGATCGTTGTCAACAAGTGGGATGGCCTGAGTCAGGAAGTGAAGGAGCAGGTGAAGGAGACCCTCGACTATCGTCTGGGCTTTATCGACTTTGCCCGGGTGCACTTCATCTCCGCCCTGCACGGTAGCGGCGTCGGCAACCTGTTTGAATCGGTACGCGAAGCCTATGACAGCGCCACCCGCCGCGTAAGCACCGCGATGCTGACCCGGATCATGAACATGGCGGCGGAAGATCATCAGCCACCGCTGGTGCGTGGCCGTCGCGTGAAGCTGAAATATGCCCACGCCGGGGGCTACAACCCGCCTATCGTGGTGATCCACGGTAACCAGGTGAAGGATCTGCCGGATTCCTACAAGCGCTACCTGATGAACTACTTCCGTAAATCCCTGGACGTGATGGGCACGCCAATCCGGATCCAGTTCAAGGAAGGGGAAAACCCGTTCGCCAACAAGCGCAACACCCTGACGCCGAACCAGATGCGTAAACGTAAGCGCCTGATCAAGCACATCAAGAAAAGCAAATAAGCTATCAGCAAGATTTACCCACCAACATGAATCCTTCAAAGCCCGCATCTGCCGGGCTTTTTTGTTATCATGGGCTATCATAAAGACGCAACAAAGCGCATGATTGTCGTGTACACAGAGGTGTACCCATGATCATTAGCCAAAGTTTTGGGTATACCTCTAAGCAATTTGGGTACATTTCGCGGTGTACCCAATGGATCACGGTAAGGATTTTCAGGTATTCGCACATGCCAAAACTTACAGACATGCAGATCCGCGCATGGATTAAGAGCGGGGAACGCTTCGAGGGGCGGGCAGACGGTGACGGCCTCTATCTGAGGTTTCGAAAAGAGGATAAAACTCCTTTTTGGCGCTATCGATATAAGCTGGCGGGAAAGGCCCGTACCATGATGATCGGTTCTTATTCCGATTTCTCACTGGCAAAAGCCCGAGATATAGCGAAAGAGCTATCCGCACGGGTAGCGCTCGGGTATGACGTAGCCGCAGAGAAGCAGGAGCGCAAGGCTGAGGCAATAGCGAAGATTGAGGCTGAGAAGAACGCCATTCACGTTTCAGAGCTTGCCGCTGAGTATTACGCCCGCCAGATAGAGACCACTTACAAACATCCGGAGCTTTTCCGCAGCAGTCTGCAAAAGAATATCGTTGCTCTCATCGGAAAGATGAAGGTAGAGGACGTTCGCCCGCGGCACATTGATAGCGTCCTGCAGGATGTGTTAGAGCGAGGGTCTCCCACGGTAGCTAATGATGTACTTCGCATGCTCAAACGCCTGTTTGATTACGCTGTGGTACGCGGAATGATAGAGGTTAACCCAGCCATATCATTTGGCGCTAAAGACGCTGGCGGCAAAGAGCAGGGGCGCAAACGTGCGTTAAGCCGTGATGAGCTGGTTATGTTCTTCAAGGCTCTACGCCGCGGGCGTGGAATCAGCAGAGAAAATGAGCTGACCTTCAAGATCATTCTGGCGCTTGGGGTGCGCAAAATGGAACTCTGTGCCGCCGAATGGTCGGAGTTCGACCTTGATAACGAGGTTTGGCATCTCCCTGGCTCGCGGGCAAAGAATGGTGATGACATCGATATCCCGCTGCCGGCGCCAGTGATCGAATGGATTAAAGAGATTCGACTTTTTGCCGGTGATAGCCGCTGGTTAATCCCAGCCAGGCGAGCCAGAACAACGGCTCACGTTAGCCGAGCCACGCTGAATATGGTCATGCCGTCCGTACTGAAAGAAATGGCTGACGTTGAGCCGTTCAGTATCCATGACCTGCGGCGAACCATGCGCACCCAGATGGCCGCGATAGGCATTGACCCGGTGATAGCCGAACGTTGCCTTAACCACAAAATACCGGGGATAGAGGGCATCTATAACCGGCATCAATACTTTGATGAGAGGAAAGCGGCGCTGGCACGGTGGGCTAATCTGCTGGTGGCTCTGGAAAGTGGGGGAGATTATAACGTAATGCCGTTTGATTTAGAGCGAAGGAAAGTATGAAAGATATCCTTAGAAAATCACCTATCGAAAGGCTTTGTGTGTCTGTCTCAATAACCCCGCAAGAGATGGCGCTGGCTCTTGCGGGGTTGAACCCTTTAACTCGAATAAGTGACGTTCCCGAAGAGCATTTTGATTACGTTGATCACACCAGAAGGGCAATAGCTAGAGCACTAAAGGTACACAGGGATAAAAAAATATCTACTGACGAGGCCTGTAACGCTCTGGATATTCTCTTGGCTGCTTTCCCATTTATTGAAGAAAGTACGCCCGAGATAATTACGCAAAAAGTTACAGAGGCTATCGACGATTTGCGTGGAACAAAAGGCTGGGAGGAAAAAGCCCGCAATTTGGGTGGCTTGCATCTTGTGAACTACATCAAAGATACGAATCGCAGCGGGCGAGGCCAGCACCGCAAACAGGATGAGGAAGACGGAACAATGAAGATGATGGGCGTGATCATTCAGTTGCTGGTAAAAAAATCTGGAGCATCCTCCTATATTAACTCAGGCAAGCCTAATGTGACGGCCATCTATAAGGATGTGCTTGATTTATTAGAGTGTGAAGGTATTTCAAAAAAAGGGATAAGCAGAGCTGCTTTTGCGGCAAAAGCAAAGCAGGCTTTGTTAGCAATCCATAACCTCGATTAAGAAATCAACCACGCCATTAAACAGATTCAAGGGATCATTAATGGCGTGGCACCAGTTATCAACTACCTCCCCTTGCTACACCTGACTATAACCACCATAAGATAAAATCGATATAGATCGCTATAGAGCGTGTCGTTTCACGCTGTTACCTTCCGTGCCAGTCCGTGCCAGTCCGTGCCAGTCCGTGCCAGTTCGCAATTCTTTATTTCGTGTCAACGCGCGTCGTTCTGTGTCGTTTTGTGTTGTCCTGTGTTCTTCATAAGTCGTCATAGCGAGTCATTTGCAGCCAAATAAAGACATGTAAATCAATACATAACAAAACATACCAAAACAGAGTAACGCATGCGAAAAGATGTAAAAAGTTGATAAATCACGGGGTTATGCGTTAACTCAAGGTGCTGTTTATTCGGAGGAATGCGAGAGATTCTCGGAATGTGTTTTTTCAATGGAAATGCTTTTTTTTAATGGAAAATATAGATCTTTCAAAAGAATCCATTTTCACTGGAATGGCTGGATGAATAGCCACTAAACTGCGCATAACTTCAGCAGCTATCAAGGGAGTTAATGAGCATATGATGCCAAGTCAAACGACACAATCAGCCATTCCTACCACTGGGTATATCCGCCGCTTTCGCATGCCGGCGTTGTTAGGGGTATCAATGCCAACCATTGATCGATGGGTTAAAAACGGCACATTGCCACGCCCGGTGAAACTCACCAATAACGTGACCGCTTTTGATGCGGTAGAGATTAACAACTGGCTGGCAGAACGCCGCGGGGTGGTGGTCTGATGGAAAAAGAAAACCGCCCATTACAGGCGGCTAACATAGATACTCGCGAATCTGATGTTACGCCACTAGCCTACACCGTTCAAGCCTCAAAGCGCATTCCGAAGCAACATCGTGCTCGCACCTACATGCTGCGTTGTGGGGCTGGTGGGTGGACAGAAAACGATATCCTGCGCAATTGCCGCCTCTCATCTGGCCGCAACTATGCGAGCGAACTTGAGCGCGAGCTTGATATTTGCCTGGAACGCTTGGAAGAGAAAAACCCTGATGGTATCGGTGCGCACATGCGTTACCGGTTTGCGTGCCGTGGTGACGTGCTGAAGGTGATTCAGTTCGTTAACCGCATGGCCGCAGTCAACCAACATTACGGGCTTTCTAAGCAGGATATCGCCGACATTCTGAACCTCTACCCGGATAACTTCACCGCCGCATAACGGAGCCGACAAAATGAAAATCGAAAAAAGCAGATTCAATTCTGAGGCTGCCCCTCAACCCAACGTTAACCCGGGCGTAATTAATGGTAACGACTTTGCCGCTATTGTCCCTGTTATTTCCGGTCAGATTGGTGGGCGTGAAACCAATATTGCGAGCGCCAGAGCTTTGCATAAGGCGCTGGGGGTGGGCCGCGACTTCACCACTTGGATTAAAGGGCGCATTAGTCAGTATGGTTTTGCCGCTGGTGTGGATTACATCACCGTTGAAAATTTGAGCTCACCCGTTTCGGGGAGCGCAAAATTTCGCCAGCAAATTGAGCATGATTATCTTCTCTCGCTGGATATGGCTAAAGAAGTGGCAATGGTTGAGCGTAACGAGCAGGGGCGATCCGTGCGCAGGTACTTCATCCAGTGCGAGGAAGCGTTACGGCTTAGTGCTCCGGAAATCGCCGCGAAATATCGCCGCCAGCTTAAGGCCCGTATTGGTGCCGCCAACCTCTTCAAGCCGATGTGTGCCGCTCTGGATGCTGCCCGGGCAGAACAGGGGAAAGAGACGCAAGCCCGGCACTACAGCAATGAAAGTAACATGATCGCCCGCATTGTGCTGGGTGGCATGACCGCCAAGCAGTGGGCGCAGGTGAACGGTATCGACGGCGAACCGCGCGATAGCATGAGCGTCGGCCAACTGGAGCACCTCAGCTACTTGGAGAGCACCAACATCACGTTGATCGATATGGGTATGGAGTACGCCCAGCGTAAAGCGGAATTAACCCGCCTCTCTCAGCGTTGGCTGGCTAAACGTCTGGGGGCTAACGATGAATAAGCCCACCAGCGCACCGCTGCCAAATCACTCCTACCGCGACGCTCACGGCCAGATGGTGAGCGTGGCCGCCGTAGCGCATAACCGGGTGACGTTCTACCGCGAAGGTTACCAGTTCCCGTGCGTGCAACCAATTGAGCGCTTCATGATGGAGTACACGGAGGTGAAGCAGTGATTACCGGTGCACGGCGCAAAAGCCTCTCTCTGGCTGGCCTGATGCCTCCATGCTCAGGCTTTAAAACCTTAGCAAAACTTAGCTTTCCATTTTCTGATAAGGGGAATTATTTCCCCCGTATCGCTGGTGGGGTGAATTGTATTGCTACCTCTGACAGCCGCGCCGCATTGACTTTCGTGACAAGTACGCGAGAATTTAAGGACACGTTAGCGGCGAGTTTCGAGACCAGTACGCGCGAGCTTCATCACACCTGCAGTAATGAGTTTTTAGAGTCCATAAAAAAGGGCTTGATGTTCGACTACATCCCGGTCTATGGTTATAGCGCACCAGCAAAATCTGGTGCCGGGTTTCGCAGCCCGGAAATGTACAGGGCGATACATGACGCGCCTAGCGTCTTTTTTTGTGTCGTTAGCCAGGCTCACACTTTTTTCAGCGATGTGGTTATAATCCGCGTCGCTCACAAAATTATGGTGGGCTGGGCGGGGCAGCCGAAAGGCTGGCCGGTTTCCTTGTACGCCGGTACTGCGAACCCCGTTCAGTCCATCACCATTGAGTTTCGCAGCTCCGGTGATGGGTGTAATACCCCGTACAAGGAGGCTGCCACCATGGCTACTACCCCTACCCAAAATCCGCAATTTATCTGGATTATCGCCGCTGTTCGCCGCGATATGACGACAATTAAAGCCCAAATTCACCATATCGCCGCACCGTCTGAACGTGACGCCCGCCGTTCACTGGTTCGCGATCATGTCTGCTTTTTCTCCGGCCGCATCCGTCTGGAGGTGGCTCATGCGTAGTTATTTCCGCATAAGCGGCTATGCCGTCAATAAGCGCGGTTTAACCGTTGGCATCGGCTATCAACTCACATCCAGCGACACTAAAACAGCAATGGCCCACGCAGTGCTTCAGGCGCAGCGTGAAGGTCTCTGCCACGTTCGCATTACACGCGTACAGGAGGTGGCAGCATGAGCCTGTATAACGATTTAGTTCGCCATGAATTCGGCAAAGGCGCCACCGTTGATGAGCTGGAAGGCATTCAGAACCGCATGGATGAGGCTGTGAGTGATTTGTTACTCGGCATTAGTGCCATTGGAAGCCTGATGTTCTGGGCCACGGACAATGACAATTACACCGAGGAGACCGCAAAGGGAGACATGCGCAAAATAGGCGCAATGCTGGGTACGATTGGTGAGGTGGTGCTGGCGCTTAACGATACCGTAGCGAATGCGGGTGTGTGTCGTTCTGACTGCGTCAAAGAATCAAAAATGAGGGCGGGCAAATGAATATAAACGCTATATACCGCCATCCTGCTGAACTTGAGGCCGAGGCGATGTTATCCCGTGAACAATCTTACCCTGACGATTTCACGCTGGCGGAACGCACAGCAGAGCGTATGACCCGAGTTCACAATGGGCTGGCTCACGTTATGACCGATTTATTACCACTCCTCGAAGTTGAGCAAGCAGTCATCGTGCATTGCTGGCTGTATAAAGTCCTGGCGATTGTCGATATGGCCAGAATTGATGCGGAGGTCAGGGTATGAGCGATATGCAGCTTATTGATGCCCAATGTCGTGTTGAACAAGCACAGGCACTGCTCTCAATATGGTTAGAGGGCACGAAAGCATCTGAACGGGATATGCAGTTAATTTGTGCTCTGATCTCGTTACTCCAGGATGTACCAGAAACGATTAAAACGGCGGATGAAGAACTTGCTGATTACGTCTTGCGTGCACATCGGGAGAAGCGTCAATGAAACTGGCACCGAACCTGAAACATTTGCCAAAAGAAAAATTTACTGAAGCAGTTATTTTTGCTGGAACTGATGCGTATGCACATGCAAAAGGGTGGGAAGAGGGCATGGGTAAACAAGTCGCTGAGGACAGAACACCTCCCATTTATCTTGGACCGAAGCAGTTGGCGGAACTGGAGAACCTGCAAATTATTGATAAAGGGCGTCGCAGTGCTCGTGTTTATCTGGCTGGAAGCATTGAGCCAATAATGATTAATGCCATTGGGGAAAAACTTGCACAGGCAGGTGTACTGGAAGCGAAATTATATAAGGGAATTCCTGACCAAAAACCGGAAAACTGGAGGCAATATCTGGCCAGGCTCAGAGAACAGGGCGAGCACACAACGACATCAATTCTGAAAGCCAATAAAGCTGCGAATAGTGACAACCTGAAGCCACATGTTGAAAGCCGAGCTGACGGTATTTTTTGGGTTGAACCCAAATCAGACAAAGATACCGGGGAAATAACTACCCGTGAAAGCTGGCTGTGTTCTGCTCTGGAGGTCATAGGTACTGGCATAGATGACAGTAAAACCCGGTATCTGATCCTGCGCTGGCACCCATTCGGTTCGAAGGGGGATACTGTCCAGGCAATACCATTTGCTGATATTGGTGAACGCGAAGGCTGGCGAACGCTCAAAGCTGGTGGGGTGAACGTCACAACCAAAAGTGGTTTACGTGCAACGTTGGCCGACTGGCTGCAGAGCTGTGCCAATGGTGAGGTATGGCGCATTGCGCATGCAACGGGCTGGCAGTGTGGCGCCTACATCATGCCGGATGGCGAGATCATCGGTACTCCAGATCAGCCAGTGCTGTTTAACGGACGAAGTTCTGCCGCATCCGGTTACACCACCAGCGGTACCGTTGAGAGCTGGCGGGAGAACGTAGGACGTCTGGCCTTTGGTAATTACTCGATGATGACTGGGGTGGCCGCAGCACTGGCCGCCCCGTTGATTGGCCTTGCTGGTGCGGATGGATTCGGTATCCACCTCTACGAACAGTCGAGCGCGGGTAAGACTACCACTGCGAATGTGGCCTCCAGTCTTTACGGCAATCCAGATGTACTGCGTCTCACCTGGTACGGTACTGCGCTGGGGCTGGCGAATGAGGCTGCCGCACATAATGACGCGCTGATGCCGCTTGACGAAATCGGCCAGGGGGCTGACCCGGTGGAGGTCTATAAATCGGCCTACGCGCTGTTTAACGGCACTGGAAAACTCCAGGGAGCGAAGGAAGGGGGGAACCGTGACCTGAAGCGCTGGCGTACTGTGGCCATCAGTACCGGTGAGATGGATCTGGAGACCTTCATTGCCAGTGCCGGCCGTAAGGCTAAAGCGGGCCAGCTGGTTCGCCTGCTGAATATCCCGATGCGCCGGGCTGTTCGTTTCCATGAGCATGCCAACGGCAAACACCATGCCGATGCCCTCAAAGATGCATACCAGCATCACCATGGAGTGGCTGGGCGTGAGTGGGTGAAGTGGCTGGCGGACCACCAGTACGAGGCTGTAAGCGCTGTCAGGGCAGCGGAAGAGCGCTGGCGTAGCCTGATCCCGTCGGATTACGGGGAGCAGGTCCATCGTGTTGGCGCCCGGTTTGCCATTCTGGAGGCCGCACTATTGTTAGGTAATGTGATCACCGGCTGGGATGAGCAGACGTGTCGGGATGCTATCCAGTACAGCTACAACGCCTGGCTGCGCGAGTTTGGTACCGGCAATAAAGAACACCAGCAAATTATCGAGCAGACAGAGGCATTCCTGAATGCCTACGGCATGAGCCGCTTTGCACCGTTCCCGTATGACCCGACCAGTCTCCCCATCTCCAACATGGCGGGATACCGGCAGAAGGGCGGTCATGAGACTGACCCGATGGTGTTCTACACCTTCCCGGCAGCCTTCGAAGGGGAGATCGCCCGCGGCTTTAACACTCGTCAGTTTGCAGAAGTCCTGAAGAAAGCTGGCATGCTAACGCCACCGACTTCAGGCCGGGGATTCCAGAGAAAGTCGCCACGCATTGATGGGCGACAAATTCGGGTTTATGTCCTGCAGTATCTGCCGGACGATGACCAGCCAGAGTAAAAGCATTCTTTCATGTGTGTTGTTTAGGTGTTGGTTAAGTTGGTTCAGTTGCCTCAGTAGTTATATGTATATGTTTAATAAGGTTTCATGTTTGAAAAATGAACCAACAATGAGGCAACAAACTACCATTTTGAACCAACACTGAGACAGTTTTAGATGTCCTGGCGCTTGGTTTATGAGGTGATTGGTCCTTCCCATCTAACCTGATTGCAAACTTACTGCAAATGGATGGTTAATGTGGAACTTCGGATTCGAGATCTTGTATATTTCAGATGATTCTAATTGCTGACTCTGGGGGAAGGGGAGATGGAAGCGTTATATCCAATATTGATCGTCTTAGGTGTGGGTGGCGCCATTGGTGCTTATATAACCTATAGATATCTGATTAATAAGCATAAAAAAGTTATTGAGTATCTTGAGTTGAGGAGCCAAAACTCTCTCGCAGCTGAGGTTAAGGAAAAAGAAGATACAATTGAAAAATATAAAAACAGGGATATCGTTCGTGAAGTTGAACATAATAATCTCAAAGAAGAACTCAGGCAGATTATTGAACAAAATAGAATAAAAAGTAAAGATATTCTTGGGAAGGCTGTCGATTTTGCTTTCGATTTTGAAAATATATTCCGTGAGAAGCACCAGTTCGCACAGGAAGAAATACAAAGAGTGCTTGATGATACCTATCGTTATAAACGTAAAACACTGCTGAATGCTGTAACACTGAAAAATTTCGAAAAAAGGCTTGAAGATATAAGAAGAGAAAAAGAGATTTATCAGACCCTGATAGCAAAATACGATTTCTTCCAGTTACGCGATCGTTCTGACTGGAAGGAGGTGGAAAAAGAATTTCGAGATAAAGTGCTGGAGCTTCAAGCCGCTCAGGATGAGCGAGATGCTCAGAATGAAATAAAACGACAAATGCGTGAAGAACGCCAGCGCGCAGAAGAACTGGAAAGGCAGCAGCAAGAGGCTGAAGCCAAAGAACAAGAGCTCGAGGCTCGGCGAAAAGCCGTCGAAGAGGCCCTGTTGGCTGCAGATGAAGAGCATCGCCAGGAGCTTGAAGAAACCCGCCGTCAGTTAGAGCAAGAGATTGAAGATGTCCATAAGCAGTATGAACGGGCAAAATCAATGGCACAGATGACCAAGCAGGGGCATGTTTATGTTATTTCTAACATTGGTTCATTTGGTGAAAATGTCTATAAGATAGGTATGACTCGCCGACTTGAACCGCTAGATCGTGTTAGCGAATTGAGCGGTGCAAGCGTGCCGTTTGAGTTCGATGTGCATGCAATGATTAGCTGTGATGATGCGCCAGCTCTTGAGTACGCTTTGCATAATAAACTTAGCAGTGAACGCATGAATAAGGTGAATCTGCGCAAAGAATTCTTTAAGACAGACTTGACTAAGATAATCCAATGTGTGGAGGAACATCACGGTAAGGTTGAATATGTTGCGGACCCCGCAGCCTTACAGTATTACCGCTCACTAGAAATTGGCGAAGAAATAGCGAACGATAAAGAATTATCAGCGGCATCATAATTCTTCCTAATTCTTTAACAATACCCGCGCCCGCGGGTGTTGTTATACCCGGAATAAATAAAATGGCTGTATCAGCAGAAGACGAAGTGGCGCATTTGCTGAAGTGCTTACTGATGTCTGAGCATAAGGCAATTAACGGGTATATGCATTATTGAGCCATTTTGAGCCAGCACTGAATCAGATACAGAACATCAGAGAGAATTCCAGCTATGACAGCTCAAATTTCAGCATTTGGCTGGTGGTGGCCGACCCACAGACCCGAACAACCGGGAAAGGTACAAACATGGCTATGGCCCGCCTGGCGGTAGCTCTGCCCTGTAATGCGGCAGATAACGGAGATGCTACTTTCTGGCTGGGTGTCATTGCCTTTGGATAGCAGTTTGGCTGAAAACGTATCAGCAAAGCCACCACTATGATTTGCATATTCAGCCAGAGAGGAAACAGACGCCATTAAACACAGGGACTTCAAAATTCATCCCTGGTCGCTAAGAGGACTCATAGCAGAAAGTTTATTCGTAACTCACTATATATTATAGGGGAATAAGACCCAAAGCACGAATTTTATAAAAACTACATATAACCTATTATTTTTGATAGAGACTGCCAATTAAAGAAAAAACTAACCATTGAGATTATCAAGTACGCCCCTGCGAGCAATAGAGCATAATAGTCTAAAGCTAAGTTGCTAACTACAGGGGCAAACATGGATACCATTGCTGATAGACAGGCTGCTATCAGTGTAGTGCCCGTCCCGAAAAGACCTTCGATAATTCCTTTTAATACGCCGTTGCTTTTTAAAGCGCCAATGATTCCCTTTGAACTGTCGAAACTACTTAGGATAGTGACTGAAGCCAAAACGAAACCAAAAAGAACCCCAGAAATAGTCGAAAGAGCGCCAGCCGCTGAAATGACAGCGTTGTGATCAAGGTCGTGAAGAAACCTAGCTCCAAAAATGGCCATTGCTAGAGCAAACAACGACTTGATAGCAAACAATGTCCGCGCTCCCATAATCTTGTCCTATTAAGGTTGACTAACCAAATAGTACTGAGTTAGATACTTGAGGTTGTCATTTTTCGCTTGTAGCATAGCATTTTTAACGTCGATATCGATCGGATATCCATCATTTTGAATAGGAACCATTTTTCTTACTGTAAGTACTTCATCTACAAGGCTTTTCTTCTTTTTATCGCCTTGGGCGACAACATCAGCTTTCTCAAATGTCAAGCGACCATCGCCGCCAGGAAACTTTTCAAGCATTTCCTTTAGGCTTTTTTTGACGTCATCTTCAAGCCATCCTTTGGCTTTTCGTTTTAACGGGGAATGCCCGCGAAGCGAAAGCGTAAGGTGGCTTGAACTAGTACCTTTTATCATCTCAATCATCTGATTGGCGAACATGCCATCGAGATTGTACTGTGCAGCATTGAAATTTCTTGGGATTGCTATAGAGATCTCACAGCTTCTTAGGTTAGATCCAGTTTCAAGTAGTTCTTTAATGCTTTCTTCTTTCCAGATGGCTTCAAAAGAAACCGGGGTACCGCTAGTACTGGAATTGAAAAGCAGGAAAGCTAGGTCACTATGACGAGGACCTAAGTGGTTTAAGGACAATACTAAAATGTCTATCTGGGGGTAGTAGATGAAGTATGTACGCTCGGAAAGAGACTTTGCTCCTGCCAGAGGGATCTTCTCTTCAACCCACTCAGTATCAGTAATATATGCTAATGTGGCGCTTTTCCTTCTCCGTGACATAAAACCGAAGTAGGAGCCATCTTCGGGTGATACGGCAAGGAAATGAATTTTAAGTTCTCTTTCGCCAAAGTCAGCATGGTGAGTCATCTTGAGATCTTTTGAACACTTGGTATACAGAACATTAAAGGCTTCTGCAGTTAACCCTTTGTTATTCGTGCGAATGTTCTCAGAACTTGTATAAAATCCCACTCTTATAGACTTTAAACTTTGATCTTTTGCTGCCACAGCCATTTGAGCTCCATTTTACTCTGAGTTAGTTATCGCACACCTTAATGTCAAAATCCTCATGCTAGTGACGAGCAAAATCTCCATTGATAAACTCATCTCAGATAATGACGATGTTGATGGTAGGTGGTTTTTAGGAGTCATCCTATCCTGGCAGATGGATTTCGCATATCCTGATGAATGATCAGTGATTCATCAATCAGTCTGTAGTGATTTACTGATTTTGGCCACCCCTATCGAGGTTGTATGCTCAGCTTGGAACAAAACTTAGTCTCTCTGTTCATGCTGGTGGTCAGCGTGGCGTGGAGGTTTGAGCATCACATGTAGAATCATACTGCCCCATGAAAATGCCCATATTTTATTTATAGGCAGAAACGGTGTGTTCTGGCTATGTATGGCAGAAGTGGTGTGTTCTGCCTCTAAATACCTGTACCTTTTGGGAATTATCCTCAGAGGCTGTGCTTTGTTATAGGTCTACAGAGGAGACAGAACGCCGGCGAGACCTGGAAAGGCGGCCAGCATTGTAAGTTGTTAGAAACTCAGTGACGTGAAGATAGCGCTTCGGTTTGATGACAAATGTGTAAATCAGAATCGATCGTATTTTCAAAGCCACTAAAAAGACGTTTAATCTTGTTATTAACCAGTTTGGGCCAGTTAACCTACCTAGCATCACATTAACGCTTGATACGAAGTGGGACTTCCACATCTTTATCAGTAATGTTTTGCCCGGGGAAGCCCACTTTATACTCAGTGAACCGATGGCAACATTTATATAGATGAGGTGAAGCCATGATAATGGGCTACCTGTTTATGACTTATGTTGCGGTCGTTTCCTGTTGGCCAGTATCCTTGATTCTGCTTCTGGCTTTAGCAGCAATATTGTTACATTCTGACCGAAAGATTTTGCGTGTAAGTATCATCGTTAGCGTCGCTTTTCTAGCCTTCGCAGCCTGGCAGTATGGTACGGCCGTGCACAGTACCTCTTCTTTTCTGTCAGGTGGTTTGGCATGGCTGTCAGGGCAAATTCCTGCATGGAGTGAAAGTCGATAAGTTGAACTTAGCGGCCCATGGCTTTAGCTTGTAGAATTTGAACGAATCGGGTATTTGAGCCCGATTTCAGGCGCATCGCTTAGAAATCTGCCAGATTTTGCCATCAGGTATCCGGCGATTTCTTCAGGCGTCAAATCTACCTGGAGCATGTCTTCGTCCTGGAACCATTCATTAGGCCAGTAGATGAGATCGGAGGGATTGGCATTAAAGTTTTTCTCCAGCAATCCCAGCGCGTAGCTTTTTTCCGATTCCTTGCCTTCAGCATTGCACACGAAACTAATTATCTGAACGAGTTCATCCCAGGTTAAATCCGCAACGTATTTCTCCTGATTAAATGCCATCCGGGTAAAGTTCTTTGCGTCGGTCCATGAGGAAAAGTCACGGAAATCAGAGAATTCATACGGATTAACGACCTGCCTGTTCCAGTCATTAATCATCGCTTTTAGCCCTTCATCATCTTCGCCGGCGCCGTTATCAATTTGCGACAGTATCTCTTTGGCCATATCCGCCAGTTCCTTTAGTTTATGACGGCTGATTTTGGCTGGTTTCATGCGTTCAGGTAAGGGCATCAGGTCTTCCTTGTTAAGTTGAGACTCAGCAGCGAAAAGTCATTATGCAATCTTCGTCAAGTACTCGCCAAAAGTCTATAAAACAATCAATTCTCCTTCTGGTAACGATCGAAATTACTCTTTCATTAATTGCAATGTAGGTGGTGATCATTTCAATATGTGAAATTATAATGGCTGTATAAATATCAGGAGGTAGCCATGTCAAAACAGTCCGTCAAACCTGTCTTGCTAAGCGAAGCACAGATTCAGGCAATCATAAAAATTCAGGAAAAGCAGCGCCAGCAATCAGGTATCGGCGTTGCGCCAACTATCCATGAGATCGCCAGGGGGTTGGTCGATACCGCGCTGGCCACAATTTCTGCTGAAACAGCTACAAGACTGCAGGAGTGAATCAAATGCGTTTTTATGAGATCAACATATTTGAAGAAAACAAAGTCATTAAAAACTATTCAAGTCATAAGAACGGAGTTTACAACCCCGGCGCTTTAATGGTGGAGTTCGATATACAGCAAGTATGCTTGTCCACGCCTGCCGGTGAGAGCCGATTAACAATATGGGGGATAAGTCCCGCCGACATGCAACAGGCAAGACTTAACTACAATAACAAAAAAATTCAGATTTTCGCTGGGATGGCTGCTGGATTCCCTTTAGCAGGGAAGCATGGAAAGGGGCTGGTCATTGAAGGAGTTGTGAACCAGGTGTTTGGTAACTGGCAGGGGACGGAGTTAAGGATGGATTTTGTAATATTTGCCGGACCAGCAAAGACTGACAAAGATGGAGCAGTTAGCTCTGAAAAAATCACATTTCCCTGGTCTGTTGGACAGAAGTTATCTGTGGCACTGACCCAGTGTATTATGCGGATGGGAGGGTATAGACCAAATATAAATATCAGTGATTTACTGGTTCTCAATTATGAGCGTCCGATGTTTTGCGACTCAATAACTCTTCTGGCCAGAGATTTAAAAAACTTTTCTCGGTCAGTAATTAGAGACCCAGGATACTCAGGTGTTGAGATGGCAATAGTCAATCAAAATGAAATCAGGGTTTGGGATAATGACTATAAAAACCATCCATCTGGCGTTAATGAGCGAAAAAATAATCCTCTCCAGATTGAGTTTACTGACCTCATCGGCCAGCCTACGTGGATAAGTTATGGTGTTGTAAGCATTTTATGTGTGATGCGGGCTGACATCCACACGGGTGATCATATTCTCATGCCTAAAAATTCAAGGCCTCTTATCCAGGCAGCTTCTTTTTCCCAGTACCGTGATGATTCTGCTTTCCAGGGACAGTTTGAAGTTCAGTCTGTTCGCTTTTTGGGGAACAGTCGGCAACCGACAGCTGATTCGTGGATAACAATCATTGAGGCTCATCCAGCCGGAGAGTTGAAAGCAAAATGAGTATTGAACAAAAGCTGAATTTCAGCAGAAATCTGAATACTTTTGCGGATAAAAAAGTTGAGACGGCATTACAGGTTTCAGGGAAGATTCTGCCCGTGAGTGTTGTAAGCCAGTCAGGAAAGATGGTGACAGTCTCATTCGACTTACATGAGACACCATTTCTTCTGCCACAATTAACGGTCCCGATTTTTGGGCCTCAATATATCCGATACCCTATGCAGAAAGGGGATAAAGGGATCGTAATTCCAGCAGATACCTATCTGGGAGGGGTTAGTGGGCTTGGTGGGGGAGTGGCAGATCTTACTCCACCAGCCAATTTAAGTGCGCTGTTCTTTTTACCGATCAGTAATACCGAGTGGCAGGATGTCGACGGACAGGTGGTGACGGTATACGGGCCGGATGGTGTAACGCTGCGTGACAGCGGAAGCAACACCACATTTCTCCTGAAGCCTGACAGTATCGCTATTTCCACACCTGACAGCTTCACCGTAACCGTCGGCGGGACAGTTTTCTCGCTGACCGGTAGCAAATGGAGCCTTTCAGGAGAGGCAGGGCACCTGCAGGATTCAGTGGCCAGTACCAGCCCGGCAATCATGCACGCCGGGTGGCAATCGCTTCTGGCGTGGCTTAACAGCCATGAACATTCAAACGGCAACGATGGAAATGATACCGGGGGGCCGACTTCAACGTTTAACGGAAGTATCACAGAATGACGCCCTGATGACTAATACCATACCTTCCATGTAATCCACTAAAACCCATACAGCCGGAGATATCTATGTTAATGAGTAAAGCTGAGTATGCACGTCATCGCGGGGTAAGCCGTCAGACGGTCTATGACTGGGTGGTGAAAGGTGAGGTTGTGTTGTCGGGTACTAAAATCGATGTAGACGCGACGGAACGCCAGCAGCAACAGCACTCAGTCCCCAAAAACGAGGCACCCACTACAGACCCATGGCCACATCGAACACGGGAGCTAACTTGGTCGGAATGCTGGAAAGAAATAACATCGGGGGACGGTAAATTTCTTGCCCCAGATAATGATGATGACCTAATGGAAGCTGTTTCTGCCGCGGCTGATGAGTTGGGATATGATGTGGAGTTTCTTGAAGAAGGAGGTATTTTCCTTGATACACAGGATGCGGAATTTTACTTCCAACGTTATGATCTTAAGGAAAATGCAGAACAATTACTGCTGACGCTAAGGCGCGAACTTTTCTATACCGCTACCGAATACCCTGATGAGATAGCCGATTGGAGTCCCGAAGGGATAAAGGCATTGTCTCTTTGGCGGAAGTAATAGCTGTAAAGTGTCAACTAGCAACCAACAAAACCGGGAAACGAAACCCGACAGGTTGACACTTTTATCAAAAAACCGTCAGACACGAAACCGATAGCTTTACACTTTCCTCAGTGAGTATAGCTGCAAGCACCGCCGTTACTGGGTTTATGCGATTTAAACCTCATCGCGAAAGTGTCAACCTGATACTTAGAAATGCCAGGTATTTGAGGAAAAGTGTCAACCTGACCTCCTAAGATTTCCTAATGATTTCGGAAATCCATTTCTCTGTTTTCTGGCCAGCAGACCGCGATACGCAAGATTCTTGTCAGGCTATATCCCTCTTTTTAGGCTATTTCCCCCATGGAAGGCTGTGCTTCCAATACTGGTGAATGCTGTAAACTGCGAAGTGCGCCCCTACCCCATGAGATGTTAAGAATTGCTAAGGTTAAAACGGCGATTGCGGGCCACCGACAGTGGCTCACAACTCTGCGCCTGCGCAGTTCGCGCACGTCAACCCGCTACGCACGTTAACGTCCTGATATCGCAAACCGTTGAAAATTTCCAGAATGTAAATATGCATTCTGCTCAGAATGTAATCAAATCATTGGGCCTGCTTAATTGTCGCTATTTACGCTAAATGGCTAACCCTCTGATTCTTTGGAAAACCTACGCCACAGGAATTCGTATAACTGGTTTAAAATGGATGATTATAACGATTCGTTAGAACCGGATAGCGCCTCCGGGCTAACTGGTTTTCCTGAACTGGTGTTATTGAGCGTCACTTCTGCCTTGGCTGGCGGCTATCGGTTTCGACCAAACTCCGATGAGATGTGAGCTATCACCAGCAGTCATCAGGCCGCACTTTACAGCGCGCATTATTCTGGGTTATATGCGACTATTAACGACAGTAGATGGCGATAGACGATAATAAACGGCAGGAGATTGGATCATGGCAGTTACAACCCTAAACAGCGTGGCGGACTATCTGCTGTGCTTTGCTCAAGAGCACGGGGATGTTATGACGCCGCTGAAACTGCAGAAAATGGTGTTTTATGCCGATGCCTGGTACATGGCTCTGAACGATGGTGAAGAGCTGATCGCCGATCGGTTTGAGGCATGGGTGCATGGCCCGGTAGCGAGAGACCTTTACATTCGTTTTGCCGACTATAAGTGGCAGCCGATCACCGGTGAAATAAGATGCCCGGAACTCACTAAGGACGTTACCGAACATCTGGACGAAATTTATAAAGTCTTTGGCGGCTACTCAGCTTATGAGCTGGAGCAGATGACCCACCAGGAAGAACCCTGGCTATTGGCTCGCGCAGGGATTCCATCCGATGTTCCGTGTCGAAATGATATCGACAAAGACGTCACTGCAAAATTCTACCGCGGCATGATGGATGCCTGAACGTGGCTAAAGGAAAGATTAAAGCGAGTAGAATCCCGGCGGCGGGTAGCCAAATCGTCGCCGGAACGCCCAACCCTACCACTTCAACACTTAGCTTTTCTTTCCAGTACATTGACCCCGCGCACGCTAAGTTTGGTTTCGCAGGACAGGCGGCCGCTTACTTTTGCAAAGTACTGGAGCGCCTTAAAGACATATCGAGTCTGACGCCGCTTGAGTTTACGACAAACCGAAATGCGGCTCTCAAATCGCACTGTATCGAGTGGAAAACTACCTCTGAGCCTGACGGCTTTACTCACCTTAACGAGCAGTTCCAGAGCTATACGCCGTATCAGTTTGCCATATCGCGCAATGAGCATGGACGCATACACGGCTTTTTCATTGGTAATGTATTCTACGTCGTATGGCTCGATCCCAACCACCAGCTTTACCCCGGCGAATAGCCAACCTATTGATTATTTCGAAAACAACGTTGAACGTGGTTTAGAAGTTGCGACGAATATCGTGGTCGCCATTTCGATGATGCCGTTTTTGTAACATGAGGAAAATCAATAACATTAAGATTTGGAGGATGGCTCAAGTCTAAGCCATCTTAAAAATCGCCAGACTGCAGATCTGCAGGGTTCTGACCATAAGCCGGAGGTTAAGACGGTAGTAACCGAAAGTTACCAGGTTAACCAATCATCCCTGAGCGAGTCGGATAGCCAACCCTCTTTAAGAGGGGAACCTTTGCGCAATTCATTAAGGGTTACGCAAAACTTACCAACTGGCAGTGGGTTAGCTGACAGAGTAAATGATAGTTACTCTGTTCAAAGCGCTAACGACTTTAGCGCAGTCAATGTATGCAAATGTTAACGTTTTTTCCGGGTCTGGCTGGTGAGCGAATCTTTACATTTCTTGGTGCTGGGGCGGTTTAGTTTCGGTAAGTGTCAATGAAGTTGTCGCCCCAGGTTGATTTATGCAGCCTGTATTTTGCGCTCTGGATTGAGCATGGTACTCCCTTGCCATTCCCAGTTTCGCGTCTGCCCTGACCAACGTTTGGGATTGGCTGCTCTCGCTGCTTGATACACCCTCTCTCGTTGGGATAACAACTCCCAGTCTTCATCCGTATGCCGTTGTAACGACGTCACATAACCTATGCCTTAAAACTAATATAGCTAACCCCAAAAGTCATTTTTAGGTTTGTTTCTTAATTTCTCTATTAAATCTGTTACTGTTGGCTTGGCCCAAGATTCAAACTCATTAAAAGAATCAAATTCTAGACCATCAATATATTCGGATGATGACGTTGCAATTAATGATATAGGTCCGCCGAATGTTTCATTTTGAGACCTGTTGTCGCTGAAAAGCCATTTTAAATAAATAAGAAAGTCCTCTAGGCCCAGCCCCACTTCTGATTTGGATATTTTGTCTGCGAGGCTCACGCCCTCCAATACAGTTGGAAGTGGAGGATTATCTAATACCTTAGAATCGACAAGAAAGCTTTTTCTGCAAACACTATCTTGATAAATAGTATACTTTGTTTGCAATCTGTGGTTCTCGCTGGCGCCCCACATAATAAAATGGCAGCTTCTATGATAATGAGTCATTCTTTCGTTTATTAAAAGATTGTGGCATAGATTATAAACTCTGCTTTTATATTTCTCACTCTTAATTCCTTTCTTGTAAGATTTGAATTCTATCAATAGAAAGTTATCTAAAACACTGAATATTGCATCTGCGTTAGCTCTGTTATCTTGTCCAGCTAGTTCAAATGTTATGTCAATTAATTTGTTTTTTTCGCATGCACGTTTGAGCTGATTTGCAAAACGAGTTGTAACAGATGGCTCTCTTCCGATTCCTGACATATATTATTCCTTAATCACAAGTGGATTTTTTCAAGTTATATTATAAGATAGTGAAATTAAGTTCCAGATGGTATGTAATAATTTGAGATAATATATTGGTAATAACTATTTTTGCAAACAGACATGTGCTTCATTGGTTACTTAAGCACATAATTATAAGTCTGGTTGAGGAATGCTTGATGAACTTTAACTAATCCGCACACATATCACCTGATATTGCGTTATTAGCACCTCCCCTGTCGCGTACTACTGAAACAGTACACGGAAGGCCGTAGCGGATTACTGTGGCAGTGGTCTCGCTGCCTATAACGATGCTCCTTGCCTCCCGGCTCCGGCATCTCTCCAGTAACCCGTCTTTCACCATTGCTTCCAGCGATCGCCTGGTGGACTCGAGCCAGTGCCGGTTATCGTTGATGCCCGTTCCATACAGCAGGTATGCCACATCAGACACATCGAGCGGAGGCGCACCGATCTCGCCCGTCACCCATTCCCGGTTATTCGGTTCGAAGTAGCTCAATATTTCTTTTTTGCGGCTGGTCAATCTCATGGTGGGAGATTCCTTAATGTAGGATAGTGCTATACATTAACAGGCAACCTACGCAGTGATTTTGCAAACTGCGCAGTGCGCATGTATCAGGTGTTATCACATCGTCTGAATTCGTCAGGTGTTTCCAGTGGCAACTTTCCAATAAGCGGAAACCTCATCAACTTTTTGCTGCGTACTTTTGCGTACCGCCAGAGCTGACGGGCCTCTCAGTGGTACGCATCTTCCCTTTTTGCGTACCGGCTTGCGTACCACTTTTGCGTACCAGTCTGCGTACTTCCGATTTATCCTGCTAACAGGCTCGTAACCCGCATCACCACTGGTATTTACTGGTGACGATTCGTAAAATTTGTGCGCAATTCGCAGATTTAATGCTTAGAAATGCCAGGGTTCAGCGCTCAATTGCGCAATAATTTGTATCGGAATGTCCCATTTTGCAGCTCAGAGGCGAACCAGAATGAAAAACCTGACCAACAATCAAGATCCGGATGGGGTGGAAAGCGTGCCGGCGCAGGCGCATCATTGGCTAATACTGATGCCGCCAAACATGGTGAACGCAGTCGATGGGCATTCTTCCCATTTGAGGGAGGAGAGGCGCTTTCTCCGCTGGTGCGAAATCGTGCAAGAAATCTCATACTGGCTGAGTGATACGGGCTATTACTGGCGACTAACCCGACGCCGGGAACAGAAGAATGGCGCGAGATGGCATTGATTAACGGACTCATGGGGTTACATGCCGACAGAATCGCACGGCTTGAGCTGAGTTTAGCGAGATCCGTTTTAATGCAAACAAGGCGGGATCTGCGAAGGGTTAAAACAAGCGGCGCATGTTAGCATTCCGTATAGTCACCGATGTTGAAATACTGGACTGTACTGGACGGACTCAAAGCCCATATGAAGCGAGATCCGCGCCAGTCGTGGGCTGTAATCCATTATGCGATTTAGGCAGTCCAAAATATTACGTGTTGCGCCCCTGGTTCGCAGTGCGCAGTTTTCACAATTTCCCCGAAAAACGAAACGGATACGCAGGCTAAACCAGCCCGCAACCCGCGCCGCCAGACGATTCCGGTAATACGCTGTACACAAAATATGGTACGCAGTACGCAGAAAAACGCTTATTATTTCGTATTCATTTTGCGCAGTTCGCAGTTAATGCGCAGTAATTCGCAGGAGGCAAGCCAGTGAGAGGCAGAACGCGCAGCTATACCACCGACCTGCCCTGCATAGGATTACCATTTCTTGCCGACATGCGCAGGACACTGGCAGACGCTGATCCGGGTACTCAGCTTTATACCCAGACAGAATGCGGAACGTTGTACATCTTCCGGCAAGCCGACAGCTACGCCATGACAATCAACGGCGTGACGCGAGCTATTCGCACCACGATCACGCAGGCCGGTTATGGCCTTCGTGAATGGTACGTTTGCCCCCATTGTGTGAAACGGGTAGCGAAATTATTTATTGGCCGGAAGGACGTAGGGTGTCGTAAATGCTGGAGCCTTCACTATGCCAGCCAGAGTGAAGATGAGATATCTCGCTTACGGCGCAGTGTGTTGAAGCAGAGGCATGATTTATGGGGGGATGATTACCCACCTGCGGACAGCCTGCTAAATAGCCCGCTCAAGTTTCCGAAGCCTGCCGGCATGAGATGGGATACCTTCGAGAAAAAGCGCTCTCGCCTGCTAAAGACTGAATCAGCTTACTGGCGGTTGAAAGAACCGAGGGACGCTAAAGGGTTTGCCCGGGTGATGCGCAAAGCTGAGGCGTCAATGCGTTCATTTGAACGGGCATCGAAAAAGGCTAACACCAGGCTATCAGTAGAGCATGTCAGGGCAAAAAGCTGAAAGAGGAAAATGTAAGCACATTGATAGTTAAAACCTATAAAACCATTCTGTAGGGTATAACAACTTGAACATAAACTACATATAGTGTTTATAGCCATTTTTAGGATGGTTTTTCGATGCTTTTCCGTGACACGCCACATTGACATGCCGGTAACTTAAGGTACATTTAGCATCAACCGAGCCCGATCCCCTGTTTCTCCGTAGCCAATTTGGTTTGTGAGTCTCACGGTCGGGCCTTTTACTATCTGAATCCGTATAACTGAATGATTGCAGCCAAGCCGCATAAAGAATATCGCCAGCAGCTCGAACTTTTGTTGAGCCGCGGCATGGTTATCCATGATTCTCAACGCGCGATGAGAAAGTTATCTCAGGTTGGCTATTATCGCCTTTCTGGCTTCTGGTATACCTCACGAATTATATGTACCAGCGACGAAGGACTGTCATTCAGGAGTGACGATTTTCTTCCTGGCACATCATTTGAACAGGCTTACGATCTTTATCTATTTGATAAAAACTTCGAATGCTGATGATGGATGCCCTTGAGCGAATTGAGATTCACATCCGGTCAGTCATCGCCCATGAGGTTGGTAGGTATGATCCTCTTGCTTACAGAAAGGAATCCTACATCAACCAACGCCTCTTAAATGATGGTCGGAATGGGAAACCCAGTACTTTTGAAAAATGGCGTAATAAACTGGATCTGAAAATTCAGGATAGTAGAGATGAGTGTATTATGTGGCATCTCAGCCAACAAAAAGAAATCCCTTTCTGGGTTGCTGTTGAGACTTGGGATTTTGGGCAGATGTCTAAATACTACGCCATGCTGAATGGTGGTATGCAGGCAAAAATTATTAAACGCCTTCAGCTGGATAATAAACAAACCCTGACGAAGTGGTTACAATGTCTCAATTTACTTCGTAATCGCTGTGCCCATCACTCCCGTATCTGGAATCGTAAGCACGCAGTTGTTCCAATTCCGAAATCTATTTTTTTCGATGAACTAAAGATTGACGCCAGAGCCTGTGAACGTCTATACAGTGCCATATGCATAATGTGGTACCTAGTCAAAATGATTGGCCCCGCGTCAACTTGGATCAGACAAGTTGCAGAGCTCTTCGATAAAAAACCTAATATGCCCGGCTGTTCATATGAATCGATGGGCGTTCCGAAATCAGGCTTCCCTAGAGCCAGATTCGGAGACGCGCTCGGATTCGTGCATGCAGACAACGACCCGCTTCATGAGGGCCAGGAAGGGGCGTAGTTCAGTTCTTACAACATATCTCGTGCACTTCTGTTTCCTTCATCCATGGAGCTATGAATATAGCGCTACTGATAACTTCTCAGCGTTGCGCCCCTGACGCTTCCAGGCGCTGTAAATGTCCTTATCCCACGCCTTGCCCGCTTTTGTCTGATAACCGGCCTCATTGAGCCGCTCAGCGATAATGCGGCCATTGTCGAACCCTTCCCGGATAGTATCAGCAACAATCCCGATAACAGCCGCTTCATTGTACAGAGTCGGCGGGATCCCCTGCTTACCGCCCGCCAGCGCAGCCGCCGCCACTTCCATTCGTTCCACCAGCTCAAGCACACGCAGCTGTGGGTTGCTCTCCGGCTGGTTCAGTTTGCTGCGCAGGGCATCGAGCAGCCACGCTGTTTTGTCACCGCCTGCCGCCGCTACAGCCTGATTAAATGCGTCCTGCAATTCTGCCGGAACGCGGAAAGCTACCAGATTTGATTTGCTCATGAGGGTCCACCATATCAGTGTTGTCTATCCATACAGTATACCACTGTATAACGCTGTTATACGGAGGTGGAGAGGCTGGTTATACCTCGCGCTGACTGCCTGCTACAAGCATTACCTACCTTTTCTAACAGGGCGTTGCATGCCGTTGCGAAAGATCAATGTTGACTAGTTTTTCAACGTATACCTTGGATGTTCATCTACTGCTCGGAGAGAGCCAAATGAACATCAAGTTAGTCACTATTTCCGTACTTGCTGCTGCTTTCGTCTTTGTGTCAGATATGGCCATCGCCAAATCGAACCAGTTAACTGATGACCAAGTTAAGCAAAGAATTATCGACGACTCTATAGCATCCTACCCAGGTACCTGCGCTTGCCCATTCAATACGGCACGGAACGGAAGCTCATGCGGCCGCCGCAGCGCCTGGAGCAAAGCGGGAGGATATTCGCCTGTCTGCTATAAGAAAGAGGTCACAAAGGATATGGTAAAAGAGTGGCGCAAGCAGAATCAGTAACGGTAATGGTCTGCTGAACGTGTAATTTTGCTGTTTGAAACACCGTGAATGTTGGTTCAACCCGCTAAATGTTGGTTCAAAATCCGGTGGTGTTGGTTCACTTTTTTGATAAATATCCAAATAAAACAAAGGTCTTTGTGTTTTGAGACAACTGAACCAACCGAACCAACACATATTGCATGTATATAGAGAAATTTTTACCAAACTTACAGAAGGAGATCAGCACACCATCGCGAGGCGGATATGGGCATTTATCAAAGAGGCAACATTTGGTACGCCGACTATAAAAATTCCGAAGGTAAGAGAGTCCGCAAATCTATGGGGACAACCAATAAAAAACTTGCTTCAGAGTTGTATGACAAAGTTAAGTACGAGTCATGGCGCTCATCAAAGCTTGGATACATACCACGTGTAACTTTTGAAAAGGCATGTATACGCTGGCTGAAAGAGAAATCCGGTAAAAAAACGTTATGTGATGACAAAAAAAGAATTAAGTTCTGGCAGGCATTCTTTGGGACAAGATACCTTGATGAAATAACAGTGGATATGATTTACCAAGCTGTTAACTCAATGATTAATCAGAAGTATGAACAGAACTGGAGAGCCAAGTATCTGGCTTGTAGTCCCTCAGCGCTGGCCCCATCAAAGTATGTTCCAAAAGCCGTCTCGATAGCGACAAAGAACACGCACCTTGCATTTATGAAGGCACTACTTCGCAAATCATGGCTTGAATGGAAGTGGCTCGAAAAAATGCCTTACATTCGTCTTTATCCTGTCAAGAATACTCGCGTACGTTGGTTGAAACCTTACGAAGCCAAAAAACTTATAAATGCTTGTAGTGAACCATTAAAATCAGTTGTTGAATTTGCTCTTGCAACGGGGCTTAGACGTTCAAATATCATTAATCTTAAGTGGCAGCAGGTTGATATTACTCGTCGGGTCGCATGGATTCCATCTGAAGAGTCTAAGTCTGGTCAAGCAATTGGCGTGGCTTTAAATCAAAGTGCTTGCGATATCCTTGAAAGGCAGGTAGGAAAACATTCCCAGTGGGTGTTCGTTCACACCTCGGCAAAACATCGACCGGATGGAACGCTGACGCCCGCGGTTAGAAAAATGCGGGTGGATGACAATAACGCCTGGCGCGCCGCGCTAAAAAAAGCGGGCATCGAGGATTTCCGTTTTCACGACCTCCGGCACACTTGGGCAAGCTGGCTTGTGCAAGCTGGCGTTCCACTTTCTGCCTTGCAGGAAATGGGAGGATGGGAAAGCATTGAGATGGTTAAAAAGTACGCTCATTTGTCTCCAACGCATTTGCTGATCTATGCTCAGAAACTTGATAGTATTTTACGTGAAGGTTGAAGCACCATTCAAAATCACGTACACAAGGGTGTACACAATTAATTTATAACTAAAATAAAAATCATATTAATCAATGTCATTGGTGTGTTATTTGTTTTTCACATCAAGAAAAGCAAATAATCATCAAACCCGCTTCGGCGGGTTTTTTGTGGCCGCCATGCCGGTAAATGTCAAAACCTTCCGCCATAATCCCGCGATACTTCGCGGGGAACAGAGCGGCTCAAAGGTGGACTTACTATGCAGATTGGTTTTATCGGCCTCGGCGCGGTGGTGGAAACCGCCTATTTACCGGCGCTGCGTCGCCTGGGATACCGTATTGACAGCTGCCATGGCTATGATCTGGACAGCAGCAGAGCGCTGCCGGGGATCCAGAGCTGTAATTCGCTGTCGGCACTGCTGGCCGAACCTCTGGATACGCTCTTCATTACCACCTCATCACTTCAGCATCTGCCCGTGCTGGAGAGAGCGTTAGCCAGCGGTATTTCCCGCATCGTGGTGGAAAAGCCGATCGTGGCCAACCTTGAGCAGGCCGCCCGGCTGCGGGCGCTGCTGGCGCCGCCTGAGCAGGCCGCGCGGGTGCTGGCTCTTGACCACTGGATGGCGCGAGGCGTTGCGCTGAACGCTCCTGGCCCACGGTGGCGGGCGGAAGGGGAGGCCAGCCGCCAGCCGCCGCCGCACCTGTCAGCGCAGGATATCGTCTGGCTCGAAGGCTATTTACAGGAGCCAAGCGGCTTTAACGCTGCCGGAGAGCCGGTCGCGCTCAATTTTGCCACCGGGGAGCTGGATACCCGGCAGCTGCGTCACCCTGATGGGGTGATCCTTGATATCGGCACCCATGTCCTGGCGATGCTCCGCGAAACCCTGCACGCCAGCGGAAGCGATACGGCGCTGAGCCTTTCCCTTCGGGTGGCGAAAGACCGCCTCGGCCATGGCATCGTCCCTGGGGATACGGTCACCGCAGAGGGGGAGGCGCATCTGCAGGGAACCCTGGGCACTATCCCGCTCAATATCTGGCTAAACAAATACGCGGGCCCCGCAGGCGGGCAAAAGGGAATGCGGATAGGGCTGCGGGACGGGCGAATCCTCATCCTCGACCGCTGCCCTGAGGGCGAAGTGGTGACGCTGCACGACGGCGAGCGGATCCAGCGCTGGACCCGCCCCGGGACGATCTATTCGCACTGCCTCGATGAGCAGATCCTCGGCGCGGATAATCTGTTTATCCGGGCGCCCGACAGCGTGGCCGGGTTGACGCGACGTCGGCTTGAGGAAGTGGAATGGCTGCTCAGGTTGCAGCAGCAATTACGCGGCCCTCATTGAAGCCGGAACATGATAAAATAGGTGCAGATAAACATTGAAAGGAATGGTTATGGAACTTGATTGCCCTCTGTGCCACGCGCCGTTAGATGTCAAAGGCAGCAGCGCGCATTGCGCCCAGTGCGAAAGGGTATTTGCCCTCGAGGCCCGCTGCCCGGAATGCCACCAGCCGCTGGAGGTGCTCAAGGCGTGCGGCGCGGTGGATTACTTTTGCCAGCATGGGCATGGCCTGATCTCGAAAAAACGGGTTGAATTTATTCCGCTGGTTTAGCGGGTGAAGGCTTTCTGGCCCGCGTTTTTTTCACCGGCGCGATCTGCTTCACTTCGCTTTCGACCCAGCCGTCTTTCAGGCGGGTGGTGAGCAGATCGCCGGTTTTGACCTGTTTTGTCTGCTTTAGCACCGTACCGTCATTCACCGAGGTGACGCTGTAGCCGCGCGCCAGAGTGGCTAAGGGACTCACCGCCTCCAGATGGGTCACCGCGTTGCCAAACCGTTCACGCCGCTCGCTGAGGCGGCCACGCATATTTTCCGCCAGCCGGTATTCCAGCTGCTGGATCCGCGATTGCGCCCGGTGGATCCGTGGCTGCGGGTTGTAGTGATCCAGACGTTGAACGGTGCGCTTTTGCCGCTGTTCGGCGCGCTTAAGCTGCGATTCCACGGCGATGCGCATCCGCTGGCGCAGGCGTTCCAGGGCGGTCTGCTGGCGGGCCAGGCGCAGCTGCGGATGCTGTTGCTGCAGGCGATGGAACAGCTGGGTAAAACGGCGCTGGCGACTGGCGAGGAAATAGTCCATCGCCATCTCCAGACGCTGCTGTCCGGACTGCAGCTGGCGCAGCAGCTCCTGCTGATTGCGGCTGACGATCTCCGCGGCGGCTGAGGGAGTCGGTGCTCGCAGGTCGGCAACAAAATCGGCGATCGTGACGTCGGTTTCATGGCCGACGGCGCTAACGATAGGGATCTGGCTGGCGAAAATAGCCCGTGCCACCCGTTCATCGTTAAAACTCCACAGATCCTCCAGCGAACCGCCGCCGCGTCCGACAATCAGTACGTCACACTCCTGGCGCGCGTTGGCCAGCGCGATGGCGCGCACAATCTGCCCGGGGGCGTCGTCACCCTGGACCGCGGTTGGGTAGATGATCACCGGCAGCCCGGGATCGCGGCGCCTGAGGACATGGAGAATATCGTGCAGCGCCGCACCGGTTTTCGAGGTGATGACGCCGACGCAGTGGGCGGGAGAGGGGAGCGCCTGCTTATGTTTTTGCTCGAACAGTCCTTCCGCCGTTAACTGCGCTTTGAGCTGCTCATACTTCTGCTGTAATAACCCTTCGCCGGCGGGCTGCATGCTTTCGACGATAATCTGGTAGTCGCCGCGCGGCTCATACAGGGTGATGTTGGCGCGAACCAGCACCTGCTGCCCGTGCTGTGGGCGAAACGTCACCCGGCGGTTGCTGTTGCGGAACATCGCGCAGCGCACCTGGGCGTTATCGTCTTTTAAGGTGAAGTACCAGTGGCCGGAAGAAGGCTGGCTGAAGTTAGAGATCTCGCCGCTGATCCAAACCTGGCCCATTTCGCGCTCAAGCAGCAGACGCACCGTCTGATTGAGGCGGCTTACGGTAAAAATTGCAGGGGATTGAGAGGGTAACATGTGAGCAAGATCAAACTTTAAATCAGCAGGTTATTCAGTCGATAGTAACGCGCTCAGAGGGGATGGCAAGTATTATTTGCAAAAAAGGGTAGATGCAATCGGTTACGCTCTGTATAATGCCACGGCAATATTTATCCACCCTGGTCGAGATATTGCCCATGCTACGTATCGCTAAAGAAGCCCTGACGTTTGACGACGTCCTCCTCGTTCCCGCTCATTCTACCGTTCTGCCGAATACTGCCGATCTCAGCACTCAGCTGACGAAAACCATTCGTCTGAATATTCCTATGCTCTCCGCAGCCATGGATACCGTAACGGAAGCGCGTCTGGCTATTGCCCTGGCACAGGAAGGCGGCATCGGCTTTATTCACAAAAACATGTCCATCGAGCGCCAGGCGGAAGAAGTTCGTCGCGTGAAGAAACATGAGTCCGGCGTGGTCACCGACCCGCAGACCGTTCTGCCAACCACCACCCTGCGTGAAGTGAAAGAGCTGACCGAGCGTAACGGCTTCGCCGGCTACCCGGTGGTTACCGAAGAGAACGAGCTGGTCGGTATCATCACTGGCCGCGACGTGCGTTTCGTCACCGATTTGAACCAGCCGGTCAGCGTCTATATGACCCCGAAAGAGCGCCTGGTTACCGTACGTGAAGGCGAAAGCCGCGAGGTGGTCTTCGCTAAGATGCATGAAAAACGCGTTGAGAAGGCGCTGGTCGTGGATGAGAGCTTCCACCTGCGCGGCATGATCACCGTTAAAGATTTCCAGAAAGCAGAACGTAAACCGAATGCCTGTAAAGATGAGCAGGGACGTCTGCGCGTAGGCGCGGCGGTCGGCGCTGGTGCCGGCAACGAAGAGCGCGTAGACGCGCTGGTAGCCGCGGGCGTTGACGTTCTGCTGATCGACTCCTCGCACGGTCATTCTGAAGGCGTCCTGCAGCGCATTCGTGAAACCCGCGCGAAATACCCGGACCTGCAGATCATCGGCGGCAACGTGGCCACCGGTGCAGGCGCGCGCGCGCTGGCGGAAGCCGGTTGCAGCGCGGTGAAAGTGGGTATCGGCCCGGGCTCCATCTGTACGACCCGTATCGTCACCGGTGTGGGCGTGCCGCAGATCACCGCCGTTTCCGACGCGGTGGAAGCACTGGAAGGGACCGGTATTCCGGTTATCGCTGACGGCGGTATCCGTTTCTCCGGCGATATCGCCAAAGCCATCGCTGCCGGCGCGGCCGCGGTGATGGTCGGCTCTATGCTGGCGGGTACCGAAGAATCCCCGGGTGAAATCGAACTCTACCAGGGCCGTTCTTACAAATCTTACCGCGGCATGGGCTCTCTTGGCGCGATGTCTAAAGGCTCCTCTGACCGCTACTTCCAGAGCGATAACGCCGCTGACAAACTGGTGCCGGAAGGTATCGAAGGCCGCGTGGCCTATAAAGGTCGCCTGAAAGAAATCATTCACCAGCAGATGGGCGGTCTGCGTTCCTGTATGGGTCTGACCGGCTGTGGTACCATTGACCTGCTGCGTACCAAAGCTGAATTCGTACGCATCAGCGGTGCGGGCATTCAGGAAAGCCACGTTCACGACGTGACCATCACCAAAGAGTCCCCGAACTACCGTCTGGGCTCCTGATTTCTTCGCCCGACCTAGCGTCGGGCGATTTATTTACTCTGTTTCACTTGCCTCGGAATTAGCGTCAATGACGGAAAACATTCATAAACATCGCATTCTCATCCTCGACTTCGGCTCTCAGTATACTCAGCTGGTGGCGCGTCGCGTGCGTGAGCTGGGCGTCTACTGTGAGCTGTGGGCGTGGGATGTCACAGAAGCACAGATCCGCGAATTCAATCCAAGCGGCATCATTCTTTCCGGCGGCCCGGAAAGCACTACCGAAGATAACAGCCCGCGCGCGCCGCAGTATGTGTTTGAAGCCGGCGTGCCGGTATTTGGCGTCTGCTACGGCATGCAGACCATGGCGATGCAACTGGGCGGCCATGTGGAAGGTTCTAACGAGCGTGAGTTTGGCTACGCGCAGGTTGAAGTGGTTAACGACAGCGCGCTGGTGCGCGGTATCGAAGACTCCCTGACCGCGGACGGCAAACCGTTGCTGGACGTGTGGATGAGCCACGGCGACAAAGTCACCGCCATCCCGTCTGACTTCGTCACCGTCGCCAGCACCGACAACTGCCCGTTTGCCATTATGGCCAACGAAGAAAAACGCTTCTACGGCGTGCAGTTCCACCCGGAAGTGACTCACACCCGTCAGGGGATGCGTATGCTGGAGCGCTTCGTGCGCGACATCTGCCAGTGCGAAGCGCTGTGGACCCCGGCGAAAATCATCGACGACGCCGTCGAGCGTATCCGCCAGCAGGTTGGCGATGACAAAGTGATCCTCGGCCTCTCCGGCGGCGTGGACTCCTCCGTGACCGCGATGTTGCTGCACCGCGCCATCGGCAAAAACCTGACCTGCGTATTCGTGGATAACGGCCTCCTGCGTCTGAATGAAGCGCAGCAGGTGATGGACATGTTTGGCGACCACTTTGGCCTGAACATTGTTCACGTTGAAGGCGAGCAGCGCTTCCTCGACGCGCTGAAAGGCGAGAACGATCCGGAAGCGAAACGTAAAATCATCGGCCGCGTCTTCGTGGAAGTGTTCGACGAAGAAGCGCTGAAGCTGGACGACGTCAAATGGCTGGCGCAGGGTACCATCTACCCTGACGTTATCGAATCTGCCGCTTCCGCTACCGGTAAAGCGCACGTCATCAAATCTCACCACAACGTGGGCGGCCTGCCGAAAGAGATGAAGATGGGGCTGGTTGAGCCGCTGCGTGAGCTGTTCAAAGACGAAGTGCGTAAGATCGGTCTGGAACTGGGCCTGCCGTACGATATGCTCTACCGTCACCCGTTCCCGGGCCCGGGCCTCGGCGTGCGCGTGCTGGGCGAAGTGAAGAAAGAGTACTGCGACCTGCTGCGTCGTGCGGACGCTATCTTCATCGAAGAGCTACACAAAGCTGACCTGTACAACAAAGTGAGCCAGGCGTTTACCGTGTTCCTGCCGGTGCGCTCCGTCGGCGTAATGGGCGATGGCCGTAAATACGACTGGGTGGTTTCCCTGCGTGCGGTGGAAACCATCGACTTTATGACCGCGCACTGGGCGCACCTGCCGTATGATTTCCTCGGCCGCGTCTCTAACCGCATTATCAATGAAGTGAACGGTATTTCCCGCGTGGTGTATGACATCAGCGGTAAGCCGCCAGCAACGATTGAGTGGGAATGATCCTCGGCGTTAGCTGAATAAAACAAAACCCTCTGTATTTACAGAGGGTTTTTTATTTTAGACATCCCTTCAATCCCGTCGTCCCAGAAGATTATCTGGCAGGGTGAGGTTTCCCTGTGAATTCCCCGTTTGCGGTTCCGGCAGATGTTCAGCTGGCCCATTTTTTGCCGCCGTCGGATGAAGGGTGGGAAATTTGCCCGGCTGTGCCTTGCCCGCCCCGCGCACCATCGCCAGCGCCAGTCCGGCAACGATCAGCGTTAACCCGGTGGACACCCACATTCCGCCGATAATGCCCAGCCGGTGGTTCAGCCATGCGTAGGCAAAGGGTGAGGCAGCCGCCATCAGTTGCCCGGGGATTAGCAGGATACCGGTGCGGCAGGCATAGCTTTCTGCGCTAAACAGCGCCAGCGGTAGCGTCGCTTTGACAATCGTCACCAGCCCGTTAATCGCGCCATACCCCAGCACAAACCCGGCTGCGAACCCGGCATAAGCCGTGCTGCTCAATCCAAGGAGAAAACAGAGTGGCATGGCGAGCGCAGTAAAACGCGTCAGCGTGAGTGGGGTGACCCGGGGACCGGCCAGCACTTCCCCCAGCCGGGCGCCGGTCTGGCCGAACCCCCACAGCATACCGACGGCAACCGGCAGACCAAAATGGCTGATAAACTCCGGTAGATGGGTGGAGGTACCGTTGGAGATGAAGGTGATCAGCGCAATAAAGATCGCGTAACGCACTCCGTTACGCCGATCGCCCTCTGCTGTCGTCGTTGGGGCTATCATTTTCACCGATGTACTGAGTCGCTGGCGTGGCAACTGATAACTCAGACAGGCGCTCAGTACGCCAAAAAGCGCATAGATCCGCAGGGCATCCTGCCAGGACATGACGGTTAATAACGCCTCGCCCAGCGGCCAGAAGAGGGCAGAGGCCAGACCGCCAGCGAGAGTGATATGAGAGATAGTTTTCCGCGCCTGCTGACCGTACAGATTCACCACTGCGGCGAACAGCGCATCATACAGCGAAAGCCGCATGCCGATGCCGGTCAGCAGCCAGGCGCCGTACCAGCCGGCCAGCGAAGGGCGCCAGGCCATCATGGCGCAGCTGGCGGCTATCAGTAAGGTTCCGCTGGTGACCACCAGCCTTCCGCCAAAGCGAGCCAGCAGCCTGGCAACGAACGGAGAAACAGCGGCCATCATCAGCATGGCGAGCGTCAGGCCGAGATAGATCTGCGGCAAGGACCATCCTTTGTCGGCGGCGATAGCCCCGGCAAAGGTGCCGGGCATATAAAAAGAGATCCCCCAGTTGATCAGTTGCTGACCGCCCGCGGTGAAGGCGAGCCGTCGGGGAATAGCGCGTGTTTCCATGGTTTTCATTCCGTTAAGGCAGTTGTCCTGAGCATACCCGGCAGGCTATTGTTCTGGCAGAGCGGCCACCTTATGCGCGGTATAAGAGAAACTTTGTATGACAACACTGAACCTGGGAAACCTGGCGACCTTCCGGCTGGTCGTACAGCGCGGCAGCTTTTCTGCCGCCGCCGACGCGCTGGGGATCTCCCAACCTGCCGTTAGCCTGCAGGTGCGTCAGCTGGAGCAGTTTTTACAGACCCGTTTGCTGGAGCGTACCGGCCGCGGGATCAAGGCGACGGCGGCGGGAATGGCACTGCTGGCCCACAGCGAGCAGATCGATCGGGCGGTGAATAGCGCAATGCAGTCGGTCAGCGCATTCAGTCAGGAAGTTAATGGGGCGGTAACGCTGGGGACCGGCGCGACGGCCTGCATTCATCTTCTCCCGCCGCTGCTGCAGCATCTTCGTCAGCAGCATCCGCTGTTGACGGTGGGGGTGACCACCGGCAACACGCTGGATATCGTCCGGGCGGTGGAGGAAAATCGCCTCGATCTCGGGTTGGTTACCTTGCCCGTACAGGGGCGCAGTCTGGCGGTGACCTCAGTGGTTGACGAGGAGTTCGTGGTTATCCATGCCAGTCACGAGACGGGGACGCTGGCGGATTATACCCCTGCTGAACTGCTGGCGCTGCCGCTCATTGCCTTCGAAGCCGGCAGCGGCACCCGGGATCTGATTGACCGCTGGTTCCGCTCGGCGGGAGTGGCGGTCACGCCGGTGATGCAGTTGGGCAGCATCGAGGCGATTAAACGGATGGTGCGGGCAGGGCTGGGCTACAGCATCGTGCCCCGCATGGCGGTGGAGCAGGAGAAGGAGCGCGACGGATTAAGCGTGCACTCGCTGGCGCCGCGGCTATATCGACAGCTGGCGGTAGTCATGCGTCAGGACAAAATTGTGACAAAAGGTATCGCGGAAATGCTGCGCCTGCTGCATGCCGTGCGCTGATAAATCGCCGACGGCAAAATTACCGCATCAAAGACAATACATCAGCAGCGAGCGACTCTGTCTGCGGAGTGTGGCGCTTCCAGTATTATAATCAAAGGATTACTCGCGAGCGGAGGGCTCGACGGTGAGTGAAGACTCCTGCGACGCTTTTTTATCCTGGTGATGGTACCAGGCGCCGATGGAGGAGTAGACAAAGCGTCCAAAGAAGAAGAGAAAGCTGATAAGCAGTACGATACGGGTCATGCGACGGTTAAATCGATGTCGTTTACGCATACTGGGTGCCTGACTCACAAAAGGTTCCTTGAAGTATACCCGAAGATGGGCGATGGGGGTATTAAGGCACAGGAACGAGGTGGGGTCAATTGGTGCAGATGTAAAAGTGCCGCAGTGAAAACATTAATTAATGTTATATAAGATAATCATCGTATTTACATGCTCACTTTATTAGCGATAAAAAGGTAAAAAAATAAGTTTTATTAATGTTAGCGTCAGTATTTGTTGATTTATATCAACAGTCCCATTCTCTTGACCACTAAAATCAGCGAACATTACCGTATCGTTATTACTTATGCGGTCAGCATGGGGTGGTTGGATGCCTGCCTGAATATGCCTCGCAGGAGCAGAGGCTCTCTGTAGAGCACCTATGAATTTATTAAAATATTATCAACAATATCGCGACAAGTGGTGGGCTTTACCGCTTGTTCTGCCCTCGCTGTTATTACCCTTCGCCAGATGGGCGAATACCTACACCATGCTCAATGGCCACATGGTATTCCTTTATTATCTTCCTCTGGCATTAGTACTCAGCCTGATGATGTTTTTCGGTTGGGCGGCGATTCCGGGTATTATTATTGGCCTGCTGCTCACGCTGGCCCGAGGAATGACGCCCGAGCAGGCTATCGGCGTGTTGTTTCATTTTCTCATCCCCTGCGTGCTGTGCTGGGGCGGATATCGCATCTTTGTACCCCGGCGCCAGCAGGTCTCGCACGGTAACGTCAAACTGATGCCGCACCGTCTGTTCTGGCAGATGCTGCTTCCCTCGGTCATTTTTCTTATTCTGTCACAGATCGCTGAGTATCTGGGACTGCATCCACGTACGACGGAGATGACGGGGATTACGCCGTTTAGTTTACGGTCGTTAATCACCTTTCAGGCGTTGATGGTGGGGTGTCTGACGGGCGTGCCGCTGTGTTATTTTCTGCTGCGGATAATTCGGAATCCTTTTCATGTTCGCGGATTTATTTCTCAGGTTCGCTTACAAATTGATCCAAAAATAAAAACAATTGAAATCATTTGCTGGGCGGCGATATTAATCCTGTTGCTGGGGCTATTATTGATGCCGCTTAATGATACCAGCACCATATTTAGTACGAATTATACGTTATCATTACTTATGCCGGTCATGCTCTGGGGAGCCATGCGTTTTGGCTATCGTTTTATCTCGCTGATCTGGACGCCGGTACTGATTGCCGTGATCCATTTTCATTACCGTTACTTACCGGTTTATCCAAGCTATAACACCCAACTGGCGATCACCTCGTCAAGCTATCTGGTCTTCTCGTTTATTGTCGCCTACACGGCGATGCTGGCGACACAGCAGCGGCTGATCTACGCTCGCGTCCGGCAGATGGCTTTCCTCGACCCGGTCGTACATATGCCTAATCTGCGGGCGCTGAGTCGGGCGCTCAATGGCACGAGCTGGTCGACGCTCTGTTTTTTGCGCATTCCTGAGCTGGAACTGCTGGGCCGCCACTACGGCGTATTGTTACGCATTCAGTATAAGCAAATGCTGGCGAACCACCTGAGCGCGTTACTGCAGCCTAACGAAGCGGTGTATCACCTTGCCGGCCATGACTTGGTTTTTCGCCTCAACAGTGAAGGGCATCAGGCGCGTATTCATTTGATCGACTGCTCCCTGCGGCAGTTCCGTTTCTACTGGGACGGGGTTCCCCTCCAGCCGCGGATCGGCATGAGCTATTGCAACGTGCGCTCACCGGTCAAACATCTATATTTGCTGCTTGGCGAACTAAACACGATTGCCGACATGTCGCTGGCCAGCGGCCATCCGGAGAATATGCAGCGCCGCGGCGCTGGCCATGTTCAACAGGATCTGAAAGATAAAGTGGTGATGATGAATCGCATCCTCAAGGCGCTGGAGCAAGACCACTTCGTCCTGATGGCGCAGCCTATCCAGGGCATCCGCGGCGATAACTACCATGAAGTGTTGCTGAGGATGGAAGGGGAGTCGGGCGAACTGACGGGGCCAAACGCGTTCCTGCCGGTGGCGCATGAGTTTGGCCTCTCCTCTCGTGTGGATCAGTGGGTCATTGAGCACACGCTAGCCTTTATGGATACCCACCGGCGGGCACTGCCCGGTCTGCGGCTGGCGATCAATCTCTCTCCGGTCACGTTGAGCCGCAGCCAGTTTCCTCAGGAAGTCGAAGCGCTGCTGCAGACGTACAACATTGAGCCATGGCAGATTATTTTCGAATTGACCGAGAACTATGCGCTCAGTAACCCTGAGCTGGTCTGTCAGACTTTAGAGCATCTGCGGGCGCTGGGCTGCCGGGTGGCGATCGATGATTTTGGTACCGGCTACGCCAGCTACGCCCGGTTAAAAACGATGAACGTCGACATTCTTAAAATCGACGGCAGCTTTATTCGCAATCTGCTTGCCAGCAGTCTCGATTACCAGGTGGTGGATTCTATTTGTCGTCTGGCGCGTATGAAGAACATGCAGGTGGTGGCTGAATATGTCGAGTCGCCGGAAATACGCCAGGCGGTCATCGCGCTGGGGATCGATTATTTGCAGGGCTACGATATCGGCGTACCGGTACCACTGGCGCAGCTGGCGGAAGGGATGACTGCCTGAAGCAGAAAAAAGCCGGGCGCGATGGCCCGGCATGGAGAATATTCAGGAGCGCCGATCAGGCGTCTGGCTCTTCTTCTGCAATCTTCAGCAGCCATTCCGGCACACCTTCCCAGTACTGCTGCTCTTTTTCCAGATCCAACAGCACCAGCGCATTCTGGCTAAACCAGTTATGCGGGAAGGTCAGCGTCCAGTGGTGAGCTTCCGTCTGCAGCCGCAGGGTCGGCGGCGTGGTGGTGGCCTGACGCTGGTTATTCAGCAGCACGCCCAGGCGCAGCAGCTGGATCAGCGGCAGAAACTGCTTTTTCCTGAACAGCGTAAAGCGCGGCAGGTCGTCGAGTTTTATCGCTTTGCGATGATAGCGCACCAGGGTGGCCATCAGCATCTGCTGCTCCTGGTTGAAGCCCGGCAGGTCGCTGTTTTGCAGAATGTAGGCGGAGTGGCGATGCATACCGCTATGGTTGATATTCAGCCCTACCTCATGGAGCATCACCGCCCACTTCAACAGCGCCGCAAGGTGCGGATTGGCCAGCTTGGGGTTCTGTTCCTGCCACTGTTCCAGCATATGGGTGGTGGTTTCCAGCACCCGGCGTGCCTGTTCGCGATCGATATTGTACTGATTCGCCAGACTCTGCGCTGTGCGGCTACGAATATCCTGGTGGCGGAAGCGGCCTTCCATTTCGTACAGCACGCCTTCACGCAGGGCGCCATCGGACAGACGAAGTTCTTTAATGGCTAGCGCGTCAAACACGCCGCACAGAATCGCCAGCCCCGGGGCAAAGACCGCTTTACGATCTTCAGAGAGGCCTGGCAGACTGAGCGCGTCGAAGTTTTTATGCTTCAGCAGCTCACTGACCAGCATTTCGAGGCGTTCCGGCGTAATAAAGCCGTCCTTCTCACCCATGGCCACCAGCACTTCCTGCGCAGCTTTAATGGTGCCGGAGGCGCCCAGCGCCACGGTCCAGCCCTGAATACGGAACTGCCAGGCCAGGGTTTCCAGTTTTTGTACCGCCGCCAGGCGAGCACGCTGGAAATTTTCTTTATTGATTGTCCCGCCAGGGAAGTAGGCTTGCGAGAAGCTCACGCAGCCCATGCGACGGCTTTCCACCAGGCGGGGCTCAAAATCTTCACCGATGACCAGCTCGGTCGAACCGCCGCCGATATCAATCACCAGCTTACGACCGCGCTCCGGCTGCGTATGCTCAACGCCCATAAAAATCAGGCGCGCTTCTTCATTGCCGGAGATGATCTCGATCGGGTAGGGGATCACTTTTTCCGCGCGTTTAAGAAACTCTGCCGCGTTGGTCGCCTGACGCAGCGTATGCGTCCCGACGATGCAGACGCTGGAAGGGGAGAACCCTTGCAGACGTTCAGCAAACAACGACAGGCAGTTCAGCCCGCGGGTCATCGCTTCTTCGCTCAACACCGAGTTTTCATCAAGGCCATCGGCCAGATGCACGCGCTGTTTCAGGCGTCCAATGATCTGCATGGCGCCATCGACGACACGGGCGATCACCATATGAAAACTGTTCGAACCAAGGTCGACCGCAGCGAATTCCTGCGGCCGAGGGGTTATTTCGTTTATTGGCATAGGTTAGTCGGGTTGTTCGAGTGATTTGAGATAATCGTAAATCGCCATCTGTGCACGCACTTTACGGCGATTGCCGCGCGGCACATAGCGATTACTCAGTTCTTTATCAAGATAGCGCGCTTTTACCGTATCGTTGAACAAGATATCAAAAATATCCAGCACTCGCTGTTTCAGACGCGGGTCGAGCAGCGGGGCGGCAACTTCAATACGGTAATCGATGTTACGCGTCATCCAGTCGGCAGAGGAGAGCCAGACCTGTTTATCGCCACCGTTTTCAAAACAGTAGACCCGGTCGTGCTCGAGGAAACGGTCAACGATGCTAATGACGCGGATATTCTCGCTGATGCCTTCCAGTCCAGGGATCAGCGAGCACATGCCGCGGATCAACAGATTGACCGGCACGCCGGAGCTTGAGGCGGCGTACAGTCTGTCCACCAGCCCTTTATCCACCAGGTTGTTCAGCTTCAGCGTAATCCCGGAGGGTTGCCCGTTCTGCGCATTGGCGATCTCGCGATCGATCATCTCATACAGCAGACGGCGCGAGTTCTGCGGCGACACCAGCAGGTAATCGAAGCTGACCGGGCGGTAGGGGTTTTCAATAAAGTTAAACACGCGGCGGACTTCATTGGTAATGCGCGCATCGGCGGTTAACAGCGAATAGTCGGTGTAGATCCGCGCGGTCTTCTCGTTAAAGTTACCGGTACCGATATGGGCGTAGCGCACCACCTCATCGCCTTCTTTACGCGAGATAAGGAACAGCTTGGCGTGGATCTTCAGACCCGGCGCGGAGAAGATCACGTGGACCCCCGCTTCCGTCAGGCGTTTCGCCCAGTGAATGTTAGCCTCTTCATCGAAGCGTGCCTGCAGCTCCACCACCACGGTGACTTTTTTACCGTTATGGGCGGCGTGGATCATCGCGTCAATGATGCGCGAATCTTTGGCTACACGGTAGATGTTGATTTTGATCGCCAGTACGCTGGGGTCGAACGAGGCCTGACGCAGCAGCTCCAGCACATGCTCAAAAGTGTGATAGGGATAGTAGAGCAGGACGTCGCGTTCGCGGATGGCGTCGAAGCCGTTGCGGAATTTATCAAACCACAGATGACGCAGGCGCGGCATAGGCTTATTGACCAGATTAGCCTTACCCACATTCGGGAAGCCGATAAAGTCTTTAAAGTTGTGGTAGCGGCCGCCCGGCAGCATCGAGTCGTAATTGGAGATGGAGAGCTTATCGCGCAGCATTTCGACCATCGCGTCCGGCATATCGCGCTGGTAGACGAAGCGAACCGGCTCGGCGGTTAAGCGCTGCTTGAGGCTGGAAGACATCAGCTCCATCAGGCTCGACTCCATCTCATGCACCAGATCGTACTCGGCGTCACGGGTCATTTTCATCGAGTAGGCGTTCAGCGCATCGTAATCAAAGAAGCCTTTAAATATATCATCCAGGCAGTAGCGTAGGATGTTATCCAAGAGGATCATTGGTTTACGGCGGCGAGGCGCTTCCGGCGGCAGGTTTACGAAGCGCGGCACTTTGTCTGACGGAATTTCCAGCAGGGCATAGTTGATGTTTTCCCCGCGGATAATCTCCACCGCCAGATAGGTGTAATCATCTTTCAGGAACTGCACGAGGTCCGTTTCACGGTTAATCAGGATCGGCGAGATATGCTGACGCAAATACTGTTTGAAGTAGTTGCGCAGCCAGGCCTGCTGATTGACGGACAGCTGGCGCTCGTTGATGAGGAAGATCTGGTTGCGCGCCATCTCCAGCAGCAGTTCGTTATACAGACTATCGAATTCCTGATCGGCCTTCAGAACGCGGGCCTGGATTTTGCCTAACAGGTGGCGAGAATGGGCGGTACTGCCTTGTTCTTCACTGATAATAATCCGGCGCTTAAGCTCAGCGAAGCGCACTTTGTAAAACTCATCAAGGTTGTTGGAGTAGATCCCTAAGAAGCGCATGCGCTCAATCAGCGGGTTACTTTTGTCCGCCGCTTCCTGCAGCACGCGTTCGTTAAAAGACAACCAGCTGAGTTCTTTTTCGATGTATAGCTTTTCCTGGCCCATTACCGCTCACACTCCGTTTTACTCACAGGACGTAGACTATTATGACGAATTTTTCTGCATAGCGATTTACTGTGTCACAACAATATGACAGTAAGAAGAAATATTTCTGTGAGATGATTGATTAATAAACAATTTTAATTAAAAAAAAGCCCCGCGACAGGAAAAGGCGGGGCTGTTGTTCATTCTTCAGCGGCATAGCCCTGGGGCGGAAGTTGTCGTTCATCCAGCCAGGCGTGGTTGCCTGCCATGCGCAGACGCCCATCGACGAACCAGCTGATGACCAGCGGATAAATGGCATGTTCCTGGGCCTGAACCCGCGCCGTCACCTCATCTTCGCTGTCGCCAGCGAAGACCGGCACCTTGGCCTGCAGGATAACCGGACCGCCGTCCAGCTCATCAGTGACGAAGTGCACCGAGGTCCCATGTTCCTCATCACCGTTTTCCAGCACCTGACGATGAGTATGCAGGCCAGGATACTTCGGCAGTAACGAAGGATGGATGTTCAGCAGACGTCCCTGATAATGGCTGACGAACGCCGGGCTCAGGATACGCATATAGCCCGCCAGCACTACCAAATCCGGGGCGTAGGCGTCGATTTCATGCATCAGCTGACGATCGAATGCTTCCCGGTCGGCAAACTGACTTTGCGCCAGCGCGTGGGCCGGGATGCCGGCCGCGCGCGCGCGTTCAAGGCCAAACGCATCAGCCTTGTTACTGAATACCGCCCGCAGGGTGCCGTTTATCTGTTTCCGGCCGCAGGCGTCGATGATCGCCTGCAAATTGCTGCCGCTACCGGAAATCAGCACCACGATGTTTTTCATGCAATGACCACACGCTGTTCGGAATCGGAAGCTTTGATATACCCGATTTTCCACGCGTTTTCACCTTTCTCGTTCAGCAGGGCAATGGCCTTGTCTGCTTCTGCAGCCGGTAGGGCGATAACCATCCCCACGCCGCAGTTAAAGGTACGGTACATTTCATGCTGGCTGACGTTACCGGCGGTTTGCAGCCAGTTGAAGACGGACGGCCACTGCCAGGAGGACTCATCAATGATCGCCTGGGTGTTATCCGGCAGCACGCGCGGAATATTTTCCCAGAAACCGCCGCCGGTCAGGTGGGCGATAGCGTGGACGTCAACGCTGGCGATCAGATCGAGCACCGATTTCACATAGATGCGGGTTGGCGCCAGCAGATGGTCGGCCAGCGGTTTGCCGTCAAGGTCGGTGGTCTGCGGGTCAACGCCGCTAACCTCAATGATCTTACGCACCAGTGAATAGCCGTTAGAGTGCGGGCCGCTGGACGCCAGCGCCACCAGCACGTCGCCGTCGGCCACTTTGCTGCCGTCGATGATTTCTGATTTTTCCACCACCCCGACGCAGAAACCCGCTACGTCGTAATCTTCACCGTGATACATCCCCGGCATTTCTGCGGTTTCACCGCCCACCAGCGCGCAACCGGACTGCAGGCAGCCTTCGGCGATGCCGTTAATGACGCTGGCCGCGGTTTCGACGTCCAGTTTACCGGTCGCGTAATAATCCAGGAAAAACAGCGGCTCAGCACCCTGAACCACCAGGTCGTTCACGCACATGGCGACCAGGTCGATGCCGATGGTGTCGTGACGCTTCAGATCCATTGCCAGACGCAGCTTGGTACCGACGCCGTCGGTGCCGGAGACCAGTACCGGCTCGCGGTATTTCTGCGGCAGTGCGCACAGCGCGCCGAATCCG
>OLSH01000140.1_pt1 | contig 77914 bp, 72 predicted proteins | sample 1643221 | NCBI WGS metagenome assembly OLSH01 (sample SAMEA3136681, study PRJEB25190) | human gut metagenome | biome: human gut; feature: human-associated habitat; material: faeces | place: Austria | collected 2013 | reverse complement strand
AATCCAGATGATAAAGCTGGATTGGAAGCAGCATTAAAATTAAAAGATGAATATGGTGCAGAAGTTACAGTTCTTACGATGGGACTTCCAAAAGCTGATGAAGTTCTCCGTGAGGCAATGGCAATGGGTGCAGACAAGGGAGTTCTCGTAACAGACAGAGTACTCGGTGGAGCTGATACATGGGCTACATCTACAACTCTTGCAGGTGCGATCAGAAACCTTGAATATGATCTGATCATCACAGGACGTCAGGCAATCGATGGAGATACCGCACAGGTAGGTCCTCAGATTTCTGAACACCTGGATATTCCGGTTATTTCTTACGCTCAGGATATTAAGATCGACGGAGACAGCGTTGTTGTTGAACGTCAGTATGAAGACAGATATCATGTGGTAAAGGCAAAAATGCCTTGCTTGATTACAGCTCTTTCTGAATTAAATGAGCCACGTTACATGACTCCGGGCGGAATCTTTGACGCATACGATCAAGAAGTTACCGTTTGGGGAAGAAAAGATCTGAAAGATGTCGATGATGCAAATATCGGACTTGCCGGATCACCTACAAAGATCGCAAAAGCTTCCGATAAAGTGCGTAAGGGTGCAGGAGAAAAAGTAACACTTGATCCTGAAGAATCCGTAGCATATATCATGGGCAAATTGAAAGAAAAACATGTAATCTAGTGTGGTTTTATAGATAAAACCCCATCTGCCTCCGGCGGATGCCAGGGATTTTCAAAGGAATCTTCTGTGCAAGCACAGGAAAATCCCGGCGCAAGTACGCCGCAGCGCACTTGAAAGGAGAATTGGTGAACAAAATGGGTTTAGAAGAATATAAAGGAGTTTATGTCTTTGCACAGCAGGTAGACAATGAATTAAGCGGCATCGCTTTTGAATTACTTGGAAAAGCCAAAGACCTTGCAAAAGATTTAGATACTGATGTCACAGCTGTTTTAATTGGATCTGAAGTGAAAGATCTTGCAGATGAACTTGCAGCTTACGGTGCGGACAAGGTAATCGTTGTTGACGATCCTGAACTGAAAGAATACAGAACAGAGCCTTACACACATGCACTGGCATCTGTCATCAACGAATACAAACCAGAAATCATGTTAGTAGGTGCTACTGCAATCGGTAGAGATTTAGGACCTCGTGTATCTGCCAGAGTGGCAACAGGTCTTACTGCTGACTGTACAGTCCTTGAAATCGGTGATTTCCCATTGGTTGCAATCCCGGGAAGAGAGCAGAAGCACAATCAGTTACTGATGACACGTCCTGCATTCGGTGGAAACACAATCGCTACCATCGCCTGCCCGGACAACCGTCCTCAGATGGCGACTGTACGTCCTGGTGTTATGCAGGCAATCGATAAGATCGAAGGTGCAAAAGCTGAAGTGATTGAATTCAATCCTGGATTTACTCCAGACAACAAATATGTTGAGATCATGGAAGTTGTTAAATCTGTAACTGACGTTGTTGATATCATGGATGCCAACATCCTTGTATCCGGTGGACGTGGAGTTGGAAGTCCTGAAAACTTCAAGATCTTAGAAGACTTAGCGGAAGTGATCGGCGGAGAAGTCAGCTGTTCACGTGCGGTTGTAGACGCAGGATGGAAGCCAAGAGATATCCAGGTTGGACAGACTGGTAAAACAGTACGCCCGAATGTATACTTTGCAATCGGTATCTCAGGAGCGATCCAGCACGTTGCCGGTATGGAAGAAGCTGACATCATCGTTGCTATCAACAAAGATGACACAGCACCGATCTTCGACGTAGCTGACTACGGAATTGTTGGAGACTTAAACAAAATCGTTCCAATGCTTACAGAACAGTTAAAAGCTGTAGTAAAATAATAAAAAACATCAATAAAACTCACAAAAGAGGTCCTGTATTCGTGCAGGACCTCTTTTGCTACGGAAAGTAGCCAAAAAATTCAGAATGTAAACAACAGTTGCTTGTTAGGGAAATACCTGATTGCTATACTTGGATCATCAAAACAGAGGAGGAAAATACAATGTTTTCTAAAAAATTAAAAGATCTGCGCAAGCAGGCACAAATGTCTCAGGAGAGGATGGCTGAAAAGCTTCAGGTATCACGCCAGGCAGTTACAAAGTGGGAGACTGGGGCGGGTGTTCCCGATATAGAGAATGTAAAGGCGATTGCAGCTTTGTTCCACATCTCAATCGATGAACTTCTGGAGAACGATGAAAGTGACGGGCCAAAAAAAGATTATGTATATGACAGCATCACAGAATATGATATCGACGGCGGTAAAAACTACGATATCACCTTTGCAGGGGCTAGACGCGTTTCGCTCTGCGGATATGAGGGAGAGAAAATCCAGGTCCGCCTTGCGTCAGACCAGATTGGTGAGATTCAGACTGCTTTTAAAGTACGGATTGACGATGTGAAGAAAAAGATCGACATCGACGTGCGCCGATTTGGAACTATGACGGAGACAAGGGCAAAAGCAGAATTAGATATTTTTATCAGGATTCCCCGACAATATACCGGAGATATTGAAATATCCGGCAACACTTCGTTGTTGGAACTTGGGAACATAGAGGCAGAAAATATAGAATTCTCAGGTAAGACAGAAAAGGTCTTTGTCAATGGAGTCACCGCACATGTGGAGCTTAACAGCAATGAGGATATGTTGATTGTCTGTGCAGGACTGGACGGACGTCTGGATATCAACCAGTTATCTTCTACCTCAAGACTGATGATATCTGAGAATATGGAATTTTTTGCGGTTAAAAAGGGAATTGGCAACAGTATATATTATGAAAGAGAGGGCAGCCCTTGCGAGGACTTTTCAAGGAAAGAGGGAGAGTTGGATGACCAGACCAGCATGGTTGAACTCAACGGAATGAAAAGTGAGTTGATCATTGAAGCGGTACAGAGTCCCAGCTTTGAGGTGTGATCTATGAAACCATATAAGTATCATCCAATCCGTTTTTATGTAACCGTTTTTGTAATGACGTGGGCCTTCTGGATCGGAGCGGCGGCCTGCAGGGACAATGGGACAGCTATGACCCTGATGTTTCTGGGTCTCTGTGTTCCTGCGGCAACAGCAGTTTGCACTGTCCTAACGTCCAAAAGCAAAGCACTGAAATCCGATCTTAAGCGGAAGCTGATCGGTTTTTACCGGGTACACCCGGTTAACTTGCTGGCGGCAGTTCTGCTGTTTGCATGTATTGTTGCGCTGACGATCCTATTGTCTACTGTCTTCGGGCAAAGTCTTGATCAGTTTTCCTTTACTGAAGGTTTCTCTTTTTCTATCAAAGGAAGTTCTGCCCTGATTACAATCCTTCTGGCTTCTGTCATTGAGGAATTGGGATGGAGAGGGTATGGAGAAGACTCTATAGCGCAGTATGGCAGCTGGTTCTGGGAATCGGTGTTGTTTGGATTTATATGGTCTGCCTGGCATATCCCTCTGTTTTTTATTGATGGAACTTATCAGGCGGGGCTTATGCAGCTCGGCTTTGGATATGCCTTGAATTTTTTTGTGAGCGTCATTCCACTTGGTTTTATCACGACCTGGGTGTACGTAAAAAACAACCGGAGTATGATGGCCAGTATTTTTTTCCATTTGTTTGTAAATTTCTTTCAGGAAAAGATCGCCATGACTCCTGAGACAAAATGTATAGAGACTATCGTGATCACTCTGGCAGCAGTGGGACTGGTTTTTGCCAATAAAGAGATGTTTTTTGAGACGGAGCATGTTGGAAAATTGCTTGAGACAAACAAAGACAGACGGCCGGCGGATTAAGCCGGACCGCCAGTGCTTTTGTACCATAGGAAGGTTCTTTGAACCTCACTATGGTACAAAAGCACTGCGAGTGTTACGTATTTGGTGTTCAAATTGGATAAGTCCCTCAGAGATTGAGGGGATTGTCCGCTTTTTTCAGATAGGCTATGACATCATTTAGATCCTTGTATACCAAATTGACGAATGGTTTTAAGGCATCAGAATAAGGGATTTTATCGGGAATCATAATGGAAGTCATGCCTGCGCGGGAGATGGACTCCAATCCAGCAGGGGAGTCCTCAAGTCCCAGACATACAGAAGGATCCAGATCCAGCCTTTCAGCTGCCTTCAGGAAAATATCTGGAAAGGGCTTGCTGCGAGGAACCATTTCTCCAGTGACTATGGCATCGAAGAAATCCATGATCTCTCCTTGCCGAAAATAGCGGGTGACGCGTTCCAGATCACAGGATGTGGCAACTGCGGTCTTATAGCCGCCGTCTCTTAGAAATGAGAGCAGGTTGAGAAGTCCCGGCTTGAATGGGACTCCGTTCTCATCAATCCAGTCATTTACATAATCCTTTCTTATTTGAAGAGCTTTACCAAATGGAAAATCAGGTCCGAACAGAGATGTAAAGTACTCCTGCATTCCGGGGACAGAGAATCCAAAGGTGTGCCGGACGTGTTCTTCTGTGATTGGATAGCCGTAGGTTTCTCCGGCCTGCAGCCAAGCGGGTATGGCCAGAGTCTCTGTATCGAGCATCAGGCCGTCCATGTCAAAAATAACGCCTTGAATCATATTGGTGTGCCTCCTTGCAATTTCGTTCTCTTATCATTATAATTTGAATCAGAGGGATAATATATCAGCATATTAGGACGTTTTATAACAATCCTATGGCAAAAGAGGGAGGATATTGTGAGGCAGATCGAAACAGACCAGAATTTCAGGGAACTGAACCAGTCTCTGGACCAGAGATTTCCTGTATGGGCCAGCAGTGACAGCTTCCTTAAATATTTCAACCGATATTTTCAGTGCCATTGGCATCCGGAGATCGAATTTTCTATCATAACAGAGGGCGAATGTATCTATGAGGCAGGGGGACGGGTCTATGAACTGAAGGAGGGGGATGGGATCTTTCTCAACCAGAATACCCTTCACATGGCTCAAATGAAAGGAAAAAAGGAGTGCAGGTTTAGTGTTGTCCGTGCGGAGCCTTTTTTCTTGGGCGGAAGTACGGACAGTCTGGTTTACCGGAAGTTCATGGAGCCTGTCATAAACAATACGGAGATTCCCTGCATCCCGCTTTACAGCAATACTGCCGGGCAGAGGGAACTGATCGGACAGCTGGAGGAGATGGTCCGTATTTATGAGACGAAGCTGGAAGGATATGAGATGGAAATGGCCGGAAGGTTTTTTTTGTTTTGGAACGGATTCATCCGATACCTGGGCAAAGAGCAAAATGGGGCTGTATCGATGAACAAGGATACGGAGAGGGTACGCAGAGGGATCGCATACATCCAGAAACATTATAAAAGAAAGATCACCCTGAAAGAAATTGCGGAGATATGTCAGTCCTGTCAGAGTGAATGCTGCAGGATGTTCCGGAATGTGGTAAAGGAAAGCCCCATTGAATATGTGAATACTTACAGGATCCGTAGGAGCCTTATACTGATTGAACAGGGGACCTATTCCATGACAGAGATCGCACAGGAAACCGGTTTTTCGGGGAGTAGTTATTTTACCGAAGTGTTTAAACAAAAAATGGGCTGTACGCCGTCAAGATATAAGGGCAGCAAAAAAATATACCAGGGTAGTCTGATGTAGTTGTGAGTTTGGAAAAAGTGCTGTCATATGTTACTATGACATAAAAGGAGATAGTTAGACATGGAAAATCAGGAACAGAAGCATAAAAGACGTGTGCGCTACAGTGGTACACATCCAAAAACCTATAAAGAAAAATACAAAGAGCTTCACCCAGAAAAATATGCGGATACTGTGGCAAAGGTGATACAAAAAGGAAGTACGCCGGCGGGAATGCATATCCCGATCTGCGTGAAAGAAATTATGGAGTTTCTGCAGATAAAACCGGGACAGAAGGGTCTGGACGCAACACTTGGATATGGAGGGCACACCCTGGAGATGCTCAAAAGACTGAATGGACAGGGACATCTCTATGCACTTGATGTGGACCCGATTGAGTCTGCAAAGACAACAGAACGCCTGGCAGGGCTGGGGTACGGACCGGAGATCTTGACTGTAAGACTTGAGAACTTTGCCAATATTGATAAGATAGCACAGGAATATGGCAAGTTTGATTTTGTGCTGGCGGATTTGGGTGTATCGTCCATGCAGATCGATAATCCGGACAGGGGTTTTTCCTATAAAACAGAAGGCCCGCTGGATCTCCGTCTGAATCCCAAGAAAGGAATATCAGCTGCCGAGCGCTTGAGGACAGCTGAGCGGGAAGAACTCCATGGAATGCTCATGGAAAACGCGGATGAGCCTTATGCCGCGGAAATCACTAAGGCCATTATATCAGAACAAAAAAAGGGCAATGTCATATCTACAACTACACATCTTCGTAAAGTAATAGAAGGAGCACTGGCGTTTATTCCGACAGCCGAGAGGAAGGAAGCTGTAAAGAAATCCTGCCAGAGGACCTTCCAGGCCTTGAGGATCGACGTAAACAGTGAGTTTGAGGTACTGTATGAATTTATGGGAAAACTGCCCCATATCCTTGCAGAGGGCGGGAGAGCTGCCATACTGACCTTTCATTCCGGGGAAGACAGGATTGTGAAAAAGGCTTTTAAGCAATTATACCGGGAAGGGATATATTCGGACATAGCAAAGGATGTGATCAGGCCGTCTGCCGAGGAATGTGCGAAAAACGGAAGGGCCCGGTCCACAAAAATGAGATGGGCAGTGAAGGCATAGAGACAGGATGTCTAGAAGTATGAGTTATTTACCACTATTTCCGTCGCGCTTTTGAAATGCGCTCCTCCAATAGTGGTAAATGACTTTCGTAGGTGGCGCCTTTTGTCTTGCAACAGCCATCTCCAGCAGACATTACGTCCTTGAGACAGAAAGCCGGAGAACTGGTGAATAACTTTCGAAAAGTGGCTCCTTTTTGACAGAAGCCCTTCTCCAGCAGACATTACGTCCATTTTCTACATGATTGGAGTGAGGCATTCTAAGAGCCGAACGGAAATCATGTGGAAAATGTCATACATTATATAGATTCATATTGAAAAATAATAAGAATTAATGTTGACAAAATTGATATAGAGGCATATAATAAAACTAAGATAAGAGTAAGTTACTAGGTCTTATCGTACAATTGAATTATTCATCGGTAAAACTATTGAAAGATAGTGACACAAAGCCAAAGGGTCTAAGGTCCTCACATAGAGGATTATGACAGCCGGTTGCCACATTATATATTTAATGTGTATGGATAATAATTATCTATCTTATATGATTATAAGTGCAACCGTTTGTAAAGGATAACTTTGCAAATGGTTTTTTTATTTGGAAGAGAACGTTCCAGATAGATGCTCCGAATTTCATAAAGCTGGATTAATTAATATTCTACACAGAATCACAACATGGATGATGAAGTTAATTAATCAGTAATTTAATATTTTTAGTAAAACTATCGAAAGGTAGTGACACAAAGCCAAGGGTCTAAGATCTTTTTAAGATTACGATAGCCGGTTGCCGCATGAGAGAAGTTCATGTGTAAGAAATAAGCAGGTTGCTTTTTTCGTACCAGAGATCAAGATGGTCACTGGCTTGTGTCTATGAAATAGAGGAGGCGCATGGTCATGAAAAAAGCAATCAAAAAAGTTCTGGTAAGTGCATTTGCAGTTTTACTTGTAGTCGGACTCACAGCACCGGCGGCAGCAACTGTATCAGCAGCCAGCAATAAAGTAACAGTCAAAACAAGTACATCCAAGAAAGTAAAAACCAAAACATATAAGTTAAAGAAAAAGGTTAAACGCGCGAAGGTAACAACAAAGACAACCAAAAAGACATCCAAGAAGGTTATCACAAGCGTATCTAAAAAAGTTGAAGAGACAGTCCAGACCAATGTGGTTGTAAAGACAACAAAAAAAGCCAAAAAGAAAACTGTCAAGACAACAACAATCGTCAAGAAAGTCATTAAGACAACAAACCTCGCACAGGCAGGCAATGCAAGTATTAACCAGTTAAAGGGAATCGTCGATGACAAGGTGATCAATGAGTTCAATAGAGTCGGAATGACATTTGAAACCAATCCGAATTCTTCAGTATTAAAAGGTGCAGATGGAGTGTTCAGCCCGTCTCAGAGAAAGATCATCGTAAAAGCAAACGTGAACAGAGTTTTAGTTCATGAAGTAGGTCACTTTGTAGCATATGTAAACAACAGAGCTGATTCCACAGCAGAGTTTAAAGCGATCTACAACGCTGAAAAAGGCAAATTTGTGGGAGACAATAAAGCATATGCAGTATCTAATAACAAAGAGTTCTTTGCAGAAGTATACAAAGAGTATTGCATGAACAGAACTTCTTTAAAGAAACATTGCCCAAGAGCTTATGAATATGTCAAAAATGTCCTTGCAGATATGTAAGGTAATGGGGTTATAGAAATCCGTCCGGAGTTGTCCGGGCGGATTTTTTCTAGTATAATGGACAAAGAAAAATTATTAGAAAGTAGGAATAGTATGCAGATACAGAGAGATGACATTATTATCAGAAAAGGGATCATACATATTCTGGACAGCCATAACGGATATCTTGGTTTGTCCAATGAACTGTTGGACATGGGGCCGGACTTGATGGAATTTGTCCGTGGACATATTTTTAAGATCTTAGAGAGCGATGACACTAAGAAGTGTCAGTTTGACGGAAACCTGTCTCCCGTTTTGACACTCCTGGAAACGATGGAGGAGCAGGAGGATGAAAGCTTTGTGGAAGCAAGCAGAGTTCTGGCAGAGAGCCTTTATGACATTATGTGCGACAGTGTCACCATTCCAGCCGCAGACCTGATCGTTGTCAGTTTCCAGCTTTACAGCGTTGTCCATTTAGCATTCCTTAAAATGAACTATAAGGAGACCTATGTACACAAAGAGGAGGAAAATGAGGTCAATGATATTGTAAAACAGCGAGTGATGCCCATGGACGGGGCAAAACTCACAGAGGCTGTCATCGTAGATCTTCTGGAATATAAGGTACAGCTGGTGGAAAAGAAATATGAGATGCTCACAGGGGACAAGATCAACTACATATCCGAACGGTTCCTTCAGTGCCATGCAGATATGGCGCCAAAGAAAAAGTTCCAGATCCTGAACAAAGTGATCACAGACATCAACAACCGTTATGAAAATGAACCTTTAAAGAACCGTCTGGATGCTAAGAGCAAATTGAGAGAAGAATTTGCGGAGAAGAATGAATTCCGTATCAATGAGATCGGTGATCGGATCTTTGGTGAGAGCACAGAAAAGAAACAGGAGTTTGATGACCGAATCGAGCGTTATGACCTCCAGTATGATACCTTTACCGTCGCAAAGGAGAATACCGTCAAGAAGTTAGAATACCAAATCCTGGAGACTGATTCCGGAATTGAGATCAAAATCCCTATGGAAGAGTATATTACCAAGGATAATGTAGAGATACGGGAAGAACCGGGGGGCGGAAGTGTCATCACCATCAAAAATATTGAACAGGTGAAGATTAAATAAGACAGCCTATTCCAGCGTTTCTTGACATCTGAAGGCACAAGGACTATAATATTTAAAATTAAAAATTCGGAATTGCTCTAAGCCGGAGTGTCGGTTTAGGGCTTTTCTTACATCGTCACGGAAAGAAGAGGTACATAATCATGACACAGTTTTCAGAAAGAATCCTAAAGACACCGGCATCCTTCATAAGGGAGATCCTAAAAGTCATCCAGAAGGATGATATCATTTCTTTTGCCGGAGGTCTGCCAAATCCTGTTTCTTTTCCGAAAGAAGCCCTCAAGCAGTCTATGGAACGCGTGATCGACCAATATGGAGATGAAGTATTTCAGTACTCCAGTACAGAAGGATATCAGCCTCTCAGAGAATGGGTGGCAAAAAGATACCGGGACGAGTATCAGATGGATGTTCAGGCTGAAGATATTTTGATCACTACCGGCTCCCAACAAGCTTTGGATTTAATGGGGAAAGTACTGATTAATCCTGGCGATGCCCTTGCCATCGAAGAACCGGGATATCTGGGAGCAATTCAGGCGTTTACCATGTTTGAGCCAGATTTTTGCCCGGTGCCGCTCCTAGATGACGGTCTGGATCTGGATAAATTGGAATTGATTTTGGAAAAACGGAATGTAAAACTGTTGTACACAGTTCCAAATTTTCAAAACCCCACAGGGCTTACTTATTCCGTGGAAAAGAGGAAGCAGATGTGTGAGCTTCTGAACCGCTACTCTGCTTATTTGATTGAAGATGATCCGTATGGACAGCTGAAATTTGAAGGAGAGGTGTTTCCATATATCAGTTCCTTCGGCCTGAAAAAAAGTGTGGTGTTTGGAACAATTTCTAAGATCATTACACCTGGGATGAGGCTTGGCTGGATCTGCACTAAGGATAGGGAACTTATGAGCCATCTGGTGACAGCAAAGCAGGCAGCTGATCTGCACAGCAATATCTTCGCCCAGTATGCAGTTTATGACTACCTTATGAATCATGAACTAAATGAACATATCGATCATATAAAAGATCTCTATAAGAAACAAAGCGATGCAATGCTGCAGGCTATGAAGGAGTTCTTTCCGGACAGTGTCTCTTATACGATGCCGAAGGGCGGTATGTTTGTCTGGGGTTCACTTCCGGAAGGGGAGTCTTCCCTTAAACTGTTTGACCGGGCGATGGAAGAAAAAGTGGCATTTGTACCGGGCAATCCATTTTACGTGGATGATACAAAAGCTGTCCCTACGTTCCGGCTGAACTATACAAACTCTGAACAGGAAGTGATACGGGAGGGAATCCGACGTCTTGGAAAGCTGATGGAGATCTATTAATCGGATTCAAATTTAATTTCATAATGGATCACAAGGGTTAGGAAGGATCTCAACAGGATCACCGCGCCCAGCATATAAAGCTCCTGCATATTTTTTGTGATGACCGTGCGTAGGATCTCGCCTCCCAGCTTAAATTCCAGGGCAAAAGCCAGGAGCTTGGCAAGCTCCAACTTGATATCCCGGTCTTGCGTGGTGAATCCGGCGCGTAGATATTGAAAAAAAGCTTTGACGCATCCGAATACGATTACAAAGATGCCAAAGAGCTCCAGCATGTGGATGCACAGCATCACAGTGTCCGTTAAAAGATGGTCTGCCATAGGCCGCTCCTCTCTTTTTATACAATAGAATCAGAATGATAATATTTTTTACCAATCTGTAAGATTTCATACAAGTATGCTATAATGGGTATGATATGTTCCACATGATTTCCGTTCGGCTCTTAGAATGCCTCACTCCGATCATGTAGAACATGGACGTAGTATCTTCTGGATAAGGATAATGGAGAAAAGATCATACCCACAGGGCATACCGCATTTGTAAAGGCAGGAGTAGATATGATGAAGCAAAAAGGAAGCAGCGGAAGAGCTGTATTGTTATATAATCTGGATCACTCTGAGAGAGGAAGAAAGATTAAGTTTATTCTGGTCCGCATGGGAGTGCGGATTAGGAATATTAAAAAGGAAGAATATCTGAAACCCATCGGAGCTCTGGCAGGATTGCCTGGAATTGTGGCTCCAGACAGTATATACAAAGGTCCGGGATTTACGGAAGAGATGCTGGTGATGAAGGGTTTCACCGGGCATCAGATCGATGATATGATCCTCAGGTTTAGAAAAGAAAAACTAGATAAGATCAATCTGAAAGCTGTCATAACTGACACGAACAAGACATGGGATTCGATCACCTTGTACGAGAATCTGAAGGAAGAACATGAACAGATGACGGGACAATAATTTTCTGGGAGTTATATGATGAAGACTTTTAAGAGCCGGAAGAATCCCGGTAAATCGATTGCTGTGTTATCAATCAAACAGGGGCTGACCTTAGTTATCCCCTTTTTAATTCTGGGTTCCTTTGCGCTTTTGTTCCAGAGTTTTCCCTATCCGCCTTATCAGGAATTCATGAGTGATTTCCTGGGAGGGCGGATTTTGTCTATTCTGACATCGGTCTATAACATCACTCTTGGATCACTGGCGCTGCTGCTGACTGTTACCATCAGCCTGTCCTTTGGCAAGATGGCGGAGACCAATGAAGCATTTTATTATGCAGTCACAGCGGTAGTCTCCTATATGGCCTTTTGCGGTGGGATCACGGAAAACAAAGAATATATCTTTGGACCGGAGTGGGTATTTACGGCTATGTGCATCACACTGGCATCCTGCATCCTTTTCCGCATAGGTGTCAGGGCCGCCAAGAAAATCGAAGCGATGCACACGGTAGGTGCAGAATATTTATTTAATCTTTCCATCTTGAATCTGGCCCCGATCATTATCATTACACTGCTGTTTGCAGGAGCAGGGGTTTTGTTAAGACAATGGACAGGAGTCAGCAACATTACCAATTTCGGCTCCTTTTTATTCATGAAGGCATTCAGGCATCTGTCAGGCAACCTGACAGGAGCCCTGCTGTATGTTCTCTTTTCCCATGTACTCTGGTTTTTTGGGATTCACGGCACCAATACACTGGACGCGGTGGCAAAGAGACTTTTCGAGCCGGGGGTTCAGGTCAACCAGGCATTGCTTGCTGCAGGGAGGATGCCCACGGAGATCTATTCAAAGTCATTTTTGGATGTCTTTGTTTTTCTCGGGGGCTGCGGGGCGGCCTTGTGCCTCATTCTTGCCCTTTTGATTGCTGCGAAAAAGAGCCACAACCGGAAACTGGCAAAGGTTGCGGGAGTATCGGTTCTCTTTAATATCAGCGAAGTGGCAGTCTTTGGATTCCCTGTCATATTCAACCCTGTCATGTTCCTGCCATTTATCTTAACACCGCTGGTTTTTGTGCTGACCAGCAGCTTTGCAATGTACACGGGTTTGGTGCCGTATGTGACAAAGTCAGTGGAGTGGACAGTTCCGATTGTTTTCAGCGGCTATGAGGCAACGGGTTCCATGACAGGAGGCCTTTTGCAGGCTGTAAATCTGGTGATCGGCACTCTGATCTATATACCGTTTATCCGGTACAGTGAAGCAAAGCAGACAAGAAGTTTTCAGGAAGAGGTCCGGCAGATGACCAAAGATATGGATCAGGGAGATGAGACAGGACACAGACCGGAACTTCTCTCTGATGATTATGTACATAACTATGCAGCTAGAACATTGGCCTATGATCTAAAAAATGAGCTTGAGAGAGGATGTCTGACTCTCCATTATCAGGTGCAGATGGCCGGAGATGGAAGTCTATACGGAGCTGAGGCATTACTGCGGTGGAATCATCCGGTGGCCGGGTACATTGCGCCGCCTTTGATCATACAGCTGGCTTATGAGAGCCGTCTCCTGGAGAAGCTCGGTTACTTTATCATTGAGAAAGCATGTATGGATATTCAGGAGATGAACAAGGTTTCAGACCAAGAAATAAGAATATCTGTAAACATCTCGCCAAATCAGCTGGAGCAAAAGGATTGGAGCCGGCATGTGTTCAAGCTGCTCTCAAAGTATGATCTTGGGAACAAGCAGATGGTCTTTGAATTTACGGAGCGTGTGTTTCTGGACCATTCTGATAAAGTGGCCGGTGAATTGAAAGCGGTCAGGGAACATGGCATTGAGATCAGCATGGATGATTTTGGAATGGGTCATGGTTCTATGGTCTACTTACAGGATTATTCGTTTGAGGAGGTCAAGCTGGACGGAAGGCTGGTAAGACAGCTTCTGGACAATGAAAGATCCAGAAATATTGTTTCAGGAATCGTAGAAATGGCAAAGACACTGAAGTTCCATGTGGTGGCGGAGTTTGTAGAGACGAAAGAGCAGAGGGATCTCTTAAGAGATATGGGCTGTAACGTATTCCAGGGGTATTATTACGGAAAGCCCGTTCCTCTGGGTGAATTTATTAAAACCTTCCTTAGGTAAACCGGAAAACATCAGTTGTGATACAGGCAAAATTATGGTATAATAACAGTTGAAATATACATGAACAGAGTTGGACGGTTAAGGGGGATATGGAATGGACAAGAGGAAGAGTGGGAGAATCTGTGCGGCAGTTTTGATTTGTACTCTTTTATTGTGGGGATGCAGCAAAAAAAGTACGGTAGAAAATGAAAAGAGTTCCGGTCAGAATGTAACTACCATAACTTTTTTTGGAAATAAATACGAAAAAGAAAATGTCGAAGTGATCGAAGAGATCATCTCTGGTTTTATGAAGGAGAATACTGATATCAGGGTGTCATATGAGAGTCTGAAAGGAGCCGAGTACTTTGAGGCGCTGGAAAAGCGTATGGCTTCGGGAAAAGGCGATGATGTGTTTATGGTTAACCATGATATCCTGCTGAAACTGAAAGGAAAAGGACAGGTCGCAGATCTGTCCGGCCTCAGCACGGTTTCTGATTATACGGACCAGATGCGGGGGCAGATGGAGGAAGAGGGAAAGATTTATTGGATGCCTACCACGGTTTCTGTTTTTGGATTGTACTGCAATACGGATCTTTTGGCGAAACATAAGCAGAAGGTCCCGGAAACTTTGCAGGAGTGGGAGCATGTCTGTGAGTATTTTAAGGAGAAAGGAACTACGCCTGTTATATCCAACAATGATATTTCTCTTAAGACACTGGCTATTGGGGAAGGGTTTTATTCTGTTTATCAGAAACATGAGCAGAAAAAGGTATTTAAGGATTTGAATAACGGAAATGAAAAACTGAGCAAGTACTTAAACTCAGGCTTTTCTCTGGCGGAAAGCTTTATTAAAAAAGGTTATATCGATGCCGGAAAGGCGCTGAATACGGAGAAGACTTCAGATGACCTTGAGGAATTTGTCAAGGGGGAATCGCCGTTTATGCTGACAGGAGCATGGGCGGCAGGAAGAGTGAAGTCAATGAAGCCCGGCTTTAATTTTGAAGTTACAGCTCTCCCTGTCCTGAAGAATGGTTCTCTGCTGGTGATGAATGCGGATACCCGGTTAAGTGTCAATGCTGACAGCCGGCATGTGGATGCTGCAAAACGATTTGTAGAATATTTTACGAAGGCGGAAAATATCCAGAAGTTTGCGGACCAGCAGTCCTCATTCAGTCCTCTGCAAAGGGGGAATCCATCCTCTGTGAAAGAGGTTCAGCCACTTTTATCATGTTATAAGTTGGGGAAAACTGTGATCGGAACAGACAGTCTTTTAAATTTGCCTATATGGAATTTGACGGCCGATGCTTCTAGGCAGCTTCTCTCAGGGAAATCACTGAAAGCTGTTTTGAAAGAGATGGACCAGGCAACATCAAAAGAAAGGGAATAAAATGACGGAAAAAATCAGGCCTGGGAAGGTAAAGAAAAAAATTGCTGTGGCAGCAGTGATCACCGGCATCGTTCTCAGCTTTCTGACCTATCTTTTTGTTCAGGGTGTAAAGGAGGAGCTGTGGGAACAGTCCATCAGTACCATCAAAGAGAGTACCCAGCAAGGCTGCAATACCCTGAAGGTGCAGCTCCAGGATGAGTATGAGGCCATGGGAACGATCACAGAATACCTGAAGCAGTACTCGATGGCGGAAAAGAAGGATGTATCGGAGGCTCTAAGCAATTATGCACAGGCGGACAAGGGGATCAGCCTTTATCTGCAGGATGGCAGTTGTATTCCTACCGGGACAAAACCGGATGAGGTGGTCCGGAAGCTGCTGCTTGAGTCTGACGATAAATACGGTATCATTGATCCGCATATCAGCAGCTTTACCGGTGTCAATGTATTTAACTTATATGTCAGGGTGATTTTGAAAGACGGGACAAAAGGTTATCTTTTGAAGGAATATGAAGTGAGCAGTATTGTCAACAGTTTTAGCCTGTCTTTTTATAAGGATACAGGTTTTTCCTATGTGACCAACCAAAAAGGAAAGGTTTTGATCCGTTCTCCGCATCCAAACAGCAACAAGACCATGAAAAATCTTTTTGATATGCTGCCGGTGGCTCAGAATGACCGGGATAGTATTCTACGCTTTCAAGAGGCTTTGAAGCAATCGAAGACTGGATGGGCTGTATTTAATTACCAGGGAAAGGATACAGTGCTTTGTTATACTCCGTTAAATTTACAGTCTGACTGGTATTTAATATCCATTATTCCAAAAGATGTGGTGGACGCCCAGACCAATGAGATCTTACGCCGTTCTCTGGCTTTGATCGGATGTATTCTTGCGGGTATCTCGGCCTTGGTATTTTTCTATTTCCGTTATGCTAGCAAGACAAATAGAAAGCTGCGCAACCAGGCGGATTACATTATGAATTTATATAATGCAGTACCGGAGGGGATTGCTTTGATCTCGGTTGATCAGCCGTACCGTTTTCTACAGCTGAATCTGCAGGGACTGCGTCTGCTTGGTTATCCTGACAGTACTTCAAATGATGTAGTTTCCGGGGAAGATCTTCAGAGCATGATCCATCCGGATGACTATGTTAAGCTTGTCCAGGTATTTCGGCAGACGGCAGAAAATGGACATAAGAATACATTTGAATATCGTATCCGAAAAGAGGAAGGCACTTACTTCTGGGCATCTGGGATTCTTGAAAGAACATTGGATGATAACGGCAATCCGGTCCTGGTGGCGGCATTCCATGACATAACGGATGAAAAGCTGGCAAAAGAAGCGGCTGAGAGAGAGAAACTTCAAGAGAGGATCACCCTGGTGGGAGCCATCTCCAATGCTTATCCTGTGATCATCAGTATGAATCTGACAAAAGATACGCTCAGCTTTGTTTATGTAAAAAAAGGGCTGATGCTGGGAATTGGCAGTCAGACATCCTACAGCAGACTTTACGAAGATGTGGCAACAACCCTGCATCCAGACAATGTAGAAGAGTTTAAGCGCCGGTTTGAGCCTGGAAAGCTCTATGAAGCTTTAGGCCAGGATACAAATGAGGTGTTTTTGGAGGCAAGACAGAGGCTTTCAGACGGCAACTATCACTGGACCTCAACGCAGATCATTTCCGTGGATAATCCATATTCAGATGACAAATTGGGGGTCCTCATATCCCGTCGTATTGATAAGCAGAGGTATGAAGAAGAGCAGCAGCGTCAGGCGCTTCAGAGTGCATTGGACAATGCCAATGCGGCTAATACAGCTAAAAGCCAATTCCTGTCTAATATGAGCCATGATATCCGTACACCGATGAATGCCATTGTTGGGATGACAGCCATAGCCACGGCACACGTGGATGAACGTGAGAGAGTCATGGAATGTCTGGAGAAGATCACTCTTTCCAGCAAGCACTTGTTGAGCTTGATCAACGATGTTCTGGATATGTCAAAAATTGAGAGCGGCAAGTTTTCTCTCAGGGATGAACCGTTTAATCTTGCTGAACTGATGGCTGATGTGATCGCGCTGGTAAAACCACAGGCAGATGCAAAACAGCTTCATATGAAAGTTCAGCTGACTGCGCTGAAAAACGAAAAAGTCCTCGGGGATGCTCTGCGTGTCCGCCAGGTATGCATTAATATTTTGAGTAATGCCGTAAAGTATACGAAGGAAGGCGGAGACATTGATGTCCGTGTCCGGCAGGAGAGCAGTATGCGCAAAGGATATCAGAATTATGTTTTCTGCTGTGCAGACAACGGAGTCGGCATGAGCAAAGAATTTCTGGATAAGCTGTTTCTTCCTTTTGAACGGGCCGCGGATGCTTCCGGCAGCAAAGCGGTGGGCACAGGGCTTGGAATGGCGATCACAAGAAATGTCGTGGATTTGATGAACGGCGATATCCAAGTGGAAAGTGAGCCTCTAAAAGGTTCGGTATTTACTGTGACTCTGCCCTTCAGGCTGCAGGAGATCCAGCAGAAGGAGATCTCTGGTGAGTGGGCCGGGGTACGAAGTCTTATTGTAGATGATGATCTGCAGACATGCAGGGATGGGGCCGAACTTCTGAACAGTATGGGGCTTCGGGCAGATTTTGCTGGTGATGGTGAGGATGCTGTCAACTTCGTTGTCCGCTCAAAGGCTGAGCAGGACCCGGTACAGCTGGTGATCGTAGACTGGAAGATGCCGGGTATGGATGGCCTGGAGGTGACCAGACGTATCCGGGCTGAAGTTGGAAAAAAGATTCCGCTGATCATCCTGACTGCCTATGATTGGGCAGAGATCGAGGAGGAAGCCAGGGATGTAGGTGTGACGACATTTTTGTCAAAACCGCTGTATTACTCAAAATTATGTTATCTTCTCGGCAGGCTGAATGAAGATTCAGACTATGAAGAACAGCAGTATTCCAGTGAGAAGCCGGATTACACCGGCAAAAGGATCCTGCTGGTGGAAGACAATGATCTCAACAGAGAGATCTCCAGAACCTTGATTGAAGAAATGGGGGTTCTGATTGACGAGGCCGTAGACGGTGAAGATGCAGTGAAGAAGGTTTCAGAGTCGGAAGAAAACTATTATGACGCGATCCTGATGGATATTCAGATGCCGAAAATGAATGGCTATGATGCGACAAAAGCAATCCGGACCATGGACCGCCAGGATGCCGGACATATCCCGATCATAGCGATGACAGCCAATGCGTTTGAGGAGGATGTGAGGACGGCCTTAAGGGCAGGAATGAATGAGCATTTTGCAAAGCCTATCGATGTGTAGGCATTGGAGAGGCTGCTTCATAAGTACCTGATGGAAGACAAAACAGACAAAAAATAGATGAACACAGAGCAAAGAGCTGCAATACCCCGTTCCTTTCGGTTGTATCTCCTTTTTCTTCTGCATATATAAATAGTGCACAAGTTGGAGGTAGATACAGCGGATGGGAAATAAAAAAAGAGGTATTTTGCTGCTTTTTGCTGTTTTTTTTCTTGGGCTTTTGATCGCAGCGGAAAGCTCGGCCGTAGAGAGGATTTTACAGCGCAACGAGGCAATTGCGAGAGAAAATCGGTTTCAGGAGTACCGCAACACCGGATGTAAAGACGGAAAGCCTGACCCGCATATTTTAAAAGAAATAAAAAATTCTCCGGTGCAGGAGGACTACATACCGTTTGTCAACTATTCTGATTCGTGGAATGAGGCGAGAAATTTTGGGGGAGACCGGCATCATGAGGGCACAGACATTCTTTCTGATACCGCGACAAAAGAAAGAGGCGAAATCCCGGTAACCAGTATGTCCGACGGTGTGGTAGAACAGATCGGGTGGCTGAAGCTGGGCGGATACCGCATCGGTATCCGTTCTCCGGGAGGGGTGTATTTTTACTATGCTCATCTCTACAGTTATGCTCCGGGTATGAAACGGGGAATGAGGGTACAGGCGGGAGATATTATAGGGTATATGGGGGACTCCGGATATGGAAAAAAGGAAGGGACCGTGGGCAAATTTCCTGTACACCTGCATCTGGGAATCTACCGTTATGACCGCCTGCATGGGGAATACAGCATTAATCCATACCAGTTTTTGCAAAAGATACTGAAGAAAAAATGAAAGGACAGACAGATGAAATTTGAGATTCACACATATCAGACAGTTGACTGCGTTGAAATCGTTAAACTGTTTTATGAGACCGTCCATGCCTTGAATGCGGCGGATTACACAAAAGAACAGCTGGACGCATGGACAGCAGGCTCCGAAACCAGACGGGCTTTTGAATGGAACCTGTCATTTTTAGAACATACCTCGCTGACGGCAAAAACAGGGGGGAAAATCATAGGCTTTGCAGATATGGACGATGAAGGTTATCTTGACCGGCTGTATATCCACAAGGATTATCAGAGAATCGGTGTGGCAGCTGCGCTTGTAAGGGAGCTGGAGTCGCATTCAGACAAGCGGAGTTTCAGAACTTTTGCATCCATAACTGCAAAACCGTTTTTTAAAAAGCAGGGTTATAGGGCAGTAAAAGAGCAGCAGGTGAACAGAAATGGGATCCTGCTCACAAATTTTCTTATGGTCAAGGAGCTTTGATCACAGAGGAACGTAATAGAGTTTTATGATATTTTCTCCTCTGCACAGATCAATCTCACAGGGACACGCACTTACATACCTCCAGCAGGGAATGCAGACGGCCAGTTTGCGGGCCTTGATCTTGTCACAGGCATTCACGTCTGTCACCTGACGGTCAGGACAGATGCGATTTCCGGTGCAGCGGTCCAGATACTGCACGGTATAACTTCCAGTATCATCATGGACTTCTATGGATGTATCATCATAGAGATTACAAAGGCCGGTGACTAACACGGCATAGTTGGAGATTGTTCCATCCCCGCACTTTGTTCTGTACTCAAAGGTGAATTCCACAGAGTCATGCGGAGGAACAGTGAAATCCTCGGCCAGGATCCGCCGTTCGGTACTGTGTTCGGCCTGGTCTGCTGACTTTGCTCCGAATACATCATAGAGCAGCGGAAAAACAGCCGGAAGATCGGAGTGATTTCGAACTGCGATACGGTAATATACTTTTTTACAGGCGGCGGCATCCAGTGATTTATAGATGATCTGGTCGGCTTCCGTGCCCACAAACTTTTCTACGGTCACATCGGGATGGCAGGACACCACAGGTGTAGGGAAATGCAGAGTGCGGGCCGGATTATCGTATGTCAGCACTGCGGTATCGGCAGTGAGATGGCTGGGTTCCAGGAAGGTTACAAACGTTTCCCGGTCATTGTTTGTGTGAAGATGCGAACCACTGGCTGCTCCCTTAGCCGTGATCTCATAGCTGAGCTGGAGCCGGGTTTTACTGTCCGGGGACAAAGGGAAGAAGGGAACGTTCCCTAGGTCAACCGTGATGACTCCGTCTTGTATATTACCGTCATCTACGATAGGGAGCAGTGGCGGTTTTTTATAAACCGTATAGCCGGGGGCTGAAGGATCCGTGATGTCAGGATCATCTGCAGTTTTTAGGAGGATGCCGTCCTGTTCTCCTGAAATCTTCAGGGAACCTGGAACATATTCAAACAGAGCGGTGTTGATGGTATCTTTCAGTGACAGACGAAGGCTTCCTGCCAGAACGAGGAGATCCCGCACCAGCCGTTCTAATTCCTCGATGATGGGGCGTTCGGACCCGCTCTCGGCCGCTTCACGCAGATAGGAACCTGTGGAGGCGATTGTCCTCATAATGTTCAGGACATCCTCTCTTGTATACGGGCCGGGAGTCTGTGCATCGATTTCGATCCCCAGCACAAATAAAGAGGCATTCCCGTCAGAGGGATCTTTTATCTTGGCGGCACTTTCATAGGCCCGTTTAAGCGCTAGGATCAATTCCTCAGAGGTTGCTGACCGGCTGGCTAACTCCTGGATCAGCCGGGGCAGAGTCTGCCTTAAATATAAATAATACTTCCACAGGCCTCCCGGCATCTCAGGAAGAAAATCACTGTCTGTGTTGGAAGGGGCTGCATATACATCGGCATATTCAGGATTTACGGAGCGGTTGGCCTGACCGTCAGTGATTAAAATAACGGCTCTGCGTAAAATATCATCTGACTGGGTAAAACCCGGAGTCTTTAGAAGACGGTATGCTTCATTGAGGCCTGCCTCAGTATTGGTGTCTTCTCCGTAAGGAATGGCCCAGATCATATTGTCAAGAATGGTATTGGCTTCATATCCGGTATCATTCATGCTGTAAGGAAGCTGAGAAGGAGTGAGGGGAGTCCCTGACGCCACGGATGTGATGAAGTTTCCTGTATATGCAGCCGGATCTGTGCTATACACCTGCTGAAGATAATTTTCCAAGATCGTATCAGTTCTGGCACTGCCGTCGGCATGATAAATATCAGAGTACTGGATTTTATAATAGTTATAATAATTGTACAAGCTTCGTTCAGCACTGGCAGCGATCGGAGCCGATTGGCTCATGTAGGCGGGAATCTCAGATGCTGAGACATAAGAGCCGTTGCGGTAGCCTAAGATCTGTCCGATCATGTTGCCGCCTACGGTGGAGCGCCGCCAGGTAAACAGCGTACCAAGGTAGTCGTAGGAAAAACCGCCTCCAGCCAGCGGGATATAGGCATCCCTCGCAAAAGGGACAATAGTGATCCTGGTCTCCTGATTCTGACGCCAGAGCAGCTGGATCGTCTGGATCAAAGCTCTCTTGGCCAGAGCCATTTTTCTGCTCCCGCCGGACATCATACTTGCGGTGACATCTAAAACAAAGATCACGTCCAGAGAATGAGGTGGATAATAAGAATAAACAAAAGGCTCTGCCGCCACATCGAGTGTTACTTTCGATGTGCAGTCTCCCAGGGCTCCTTTGGAAATGCTGAGCCGGTCATGAAAATGCAGGATACCTCCCCGGCCTTCTTCATAGCCTGCGTCATAGACTGCGGAGAGGCCAGAGGTGATCCAGTAATCCGGATCCAGATCATCATTTGTTTGACGGATCATATCGTATCCGCCGATAGTTTCAGGGTTTTGTTTTCCAGGTCCCTGATAAGGACAAGGAGTTTTTTTAATAGCCATATGATTACCTCCAGTTTCTATTAGTATATTATTCGACAGGCATTGAGACACAAAAAGAAGGGAATCTTCAATATCCTTTAATAGACAGCAAAAACTGGCTATGATAAAATAAACCAATAGGGAAATGAACGGGGATTTTTAAATAAGGGGATTGGCAGGTGGATTAATTTGAGGTGGAATATTGCAGCAGAGTCGATATCATTAGTAATGCTGGGCATCATTTGGGTATATTCAAGAAGGGGAAGTCATCTTCCCACACTGAAAAACAGAATATTTCAGGGATGCCTGATGGTGACATTTGGAGCTATGCTCACCAACATCCTGTCAACGATCATGATTTACCAGTGTGATCAGGTGCCCATGTGGATGACGTGGACGGTGACAACCGTATACTATGTACTGACTCCGCTTATGGGACTTGCATACTTTCTTTATACAGTCTCTGTGATTTATACGGAGAATGGACAGCTTAAAAAAGTCATAGGGGTTGGGATTATCCCAGGGGTGATCTATGTGCTGCTGGTCATCGCCAACCCGTTTACAAAACAGCTCTTTGATATCAATCTGAGTGACGGCTACGTGAGAGGGGACTGGGTTGCCGCCACTTATCTTGTTTTTTATGCATACTGTCTTGCAAGTATCATCGTCACGGTCTGGAATTATAAACGGATCGACAGAAAGATCTATCATATTTTAGCCGCTTTTCCGATACTGGCAGTGGTCGTTATCGTTGTCCAGCAGATCTATCCGAATATCATTTTATCCGGCTCCGCGGCAACCTGCGCGCTGATGATCATCTACCTGCATCTGCAGAACAAACAGATATCTATGGATTATCTAACCAATGTGCCCAACCGCCAGGAACTGCTCAACATGCTGGAATTGATGATCAGCAAAACTCCAGACAGGCGTTTTGTCCTTGTTGTGGTATCCCTCCGGGATTTCCGCCAGGTCAACAATACGTGTGGACAGCAGATGGGGGATGAATTTCTGAAGGAGTTCTGCCGGTTTCTAAGTTCTGTGGGACCGGCCGGAAATATATACCGTTTTAGCGGCGATGAGTTCGCACTTTTATTTACCCGCGAGGGAGAAAAACAGATCAGGCAGTGCATAGATCAGATCAACCAGCGGATGCAGCAGCCATGGCAGATGGAAGATTATCGGTTTCATCTGTCCTGCGTGACCGGCATTATCCGGTACACCGGAGAAGGGGAGAGCCTGGAACAGACCGTAAGTGCCATCGAATATGCGGTTTTCAGGGCTAAGGCCGGAAGGTACGGACAGGTCTGCTACTGTGATAAGAATATGCTGGAGGAACTGGAAAGAAGGCGCAGGGTGATACAGATCCTGAAGGACAGTCTCTCGGAGCAGAGCTTTGAGATGTACTATCAGCCAATCTATTCTGTGAAGAGCGGAGATTTTCATTATGCGGAGTCACTAATGAGGATCCCGGACTCGCCCATAGGGCCAATCTACCCGTCTGAGTTTATACCGATCGCGGAGGAGACAGGCCTGATTGTGGATATCACTTACGTTGTGCTGGACAAAGTCTGTAAGTTCATTAACCGTCTTTTGGAAAAAGGGATCCAGGTGGGATCGATCCATGTGAATTTTTCGGCAGTGCAGTTCTCACAGCCGGATTTAGTTGATAAAGTCCTGGAGATCATCCGGAGCAATCACACTCCAATGTCCGCTATTGAGATTGAGTTTACGGAAAGTACCCTTGCGGAGAGCACAGAAGTCGTCACAGAATTCGCCCTGCGGATGAAAGACAATGGGATCAAAATGGGGTTGGATGATTTCGGTACAGGTTATTCCAACATCGCCACGGTCATCAATATTCCGTTTGGGACTGTCAAGCTGGACAAAAGCCTTGTGCGTGCAGCTATGGACAAAAGCCTATCCGCCCTAGCAGTCAAAAATTTGTCCTATACATTTAAGCAGCTGGGGATGAAAGTGATCGCCGAAGGTGTAGAAACCGATGAACAGAGAAGTCTGGTAGAAGGTTTCGGGGTAGACCAGATCCAGGGCTTTTACTATGCAAAACCGATGCCGGGGGATGATATGGAGCGGTTTCTCCTTGAGCATGAGAGAAGATAAATGTGCAAAAAGACTGGATGACTTCAGTCTTTTTTTATTCCATAGGAAAGTTCTGCAAACCTCCCTATGGAATAAAAAAGCCCTGCGGGCAGTATGCACACAAATGCGTAAGGAAATCATTTGACTACGCCAAATCGCATTTGGCGCGCAAAGTGCACAAGCCCCTCAAAGAGTGAGGGGGTGGGGAGATGAAGTGGTTTGCCTACTTTGTTCTGCTGGAAGTCTATGATCCGGCGTCAACTAGTTCCATTGTTCAAAAGAGGCAGGTTTGTTTAATTTTCCGCAAGAGAAGATATCAGCACCCCGTTTTTTCGTATCAGGAAACCTGGCAGCTGTGATCCGGCTGTTGTCATAGGTCCTGAAAAAATATGTGGAGGAGGACAGGTCAATGAATGTCGTGTACTGTGTATAATCTGCGGTTTCACGGTTTGTCATGACAGAGCCCTTTGGGATGCTTACTCCTTCTAAAATATGAAAGCAGGCGGAGACTGCCTGATCTTGTGCTTCTGGAAGAGGAGTGTGGGTTTTTAAATATGCGGTTTTTACAAATCTGGCCGGCGGAGTGTAATCTCCGGGGAGACCAAAGGTTCCTGTGCCCTGTCCGAAGGGGCTGAGCGTTACTGTATTCCAGCTGTTTTCTTGAAGCTGGGAGGAGGTAACGTTCATGTAGTTTCGGAGGTTTGTCATGTGCCATTGGAAATCAGGGCTGTTGGACAACACGCCGATGGGATTCTCCATGATGTGCAGTCCGTCCGCCATTTTTTCAATGACCCTGCACTGTCCGCTTCTGTCTGTCAGGATCCAGTGGAGGGGAGCCACAGAATCGGTGACAGGATCTTTGATTCCTACAATGCGGAGCATGGAAAGGGTGGAAACTGCCTCCTTTACCGACGCACACTGGCCCAGAAGGAAATTTACAAGCTCCAGTGCGGCTATGGAAATTTTGGAGGACCGCTGGGTTTCTGCGGGATCATACTGGGCATAGCCAGGAAAGTATAAAACAGCGGCGGCAAAACCCATTTCATTTACGCCGTCTGCGAGAGTGACAGGAGAGATATCCTGGCCGATGCCCATGACACTGTATCGGTTTTGGATCAAATGGGTCTTTAACCTGTTGCTCCATTTATATCCTCTTGGGATAACATAGAGTTCCGGATCCAGGGGATAGGAAAAATCCATAGTGCGCCCAAAATAAAAGTTCCCCTTTGGCGTCTGTGCAGTCATTGCGGTACACATTGATAAAACCTCCTTATAGATGAAGCAGTTTTGTATTATGCAAATGTATATCTATGCTATGCTGCATGCATGAATAACTTGACGGGTTCTGAGAAAAAAGCTAGTATTTAAGAAGCGAAGATAAAAACACGGTCCGGTTGGTAGTCCGGGCGCGGGAGATGTATCCTGTCAGTAACCTGCCTCCTTGGTTGTCCATTCTTTGTTCATATCTTTTATTTAAGGAGGAATAAGAAATGAACAAAGTGACGTTAAAAACCACCGTATTTTTTGAGGATCCTTTCTGGATCGGACTGTTGGAAAGAGAGGAAAACGGCCAGCTCTCTGTGTCAAAGATCACCTTTGGCCCTGAGCCGAAGGACTATGAGGTACTCTCGTTTCTTCTAAGGCATCATCAGGACCTTAGATTCAGCCCGCCTGTAACGATTTTGGAGACAGCAGGGAAAAAACTGAATCCTAAAAGGATGCAGAGAAGCTTAAGAAGACAAAAGGAGCCTGGTGTGGGGACAAAATCCCAGCAGGCACTTGCAGCCCAGAGAGAGGCTGTGAAGACAGAGAGAAAGGTCCACAGGAAAGAAATGCGGGAGGAACGGGAGCACATGCAGTTTCTTAAAAAGCAGCAGAAGAAAAAACAGAAGCATAAAGGAAGGTAGGGGAGCAAGTATGGAAAAACTGTTTCAGCCTTTTAGCATCAAGGGCCTTAAAATCAAAAACAGGATTTGTGTACCGCCCATGGTTTGTTATAACTGGGTGAAAGATGACGGTTATGTGGTGCCAAAGAATGTGGAACATTACAGGGCCATTGCAAAGGGCGGTTTTGGCCTGATCATCCAGGAAGCCACCTGTGTGGACCCGGACGGCAAGCTCAGCAGAGATCAGCTGGGCATCTGGGAGGACGGGCAGATTGCTGGCCTGAAAAGAATCGTGGACGCAGTACATAGGGAAGGCTGTCCTATCTTTTTGCAGATCCACCATGCGGGAGTTAACGGATGCCAGGAGCATCTTTTATGTCCCAGTGATTACGAGTTTCATACGAATGGGGCAAAGAGGATTGGACATGAAATGACACCTGAGGACATTAAAAAGGTACAGGCAGAATTTGTTCAGGCGGCTGTGCGGGCCTGTGAAGCGGGCTATGACGGAGTGGAGCTCCACGGCTGCCACAGCTATCTGATGTGTGAGTTTTTCAATTCCAGAGTAAACTTAAGGACAGACGAATACGGTTTGCATCCGGAGAAGTTTGCCCTGGAGATCTTAGAGGAGATCAGAAAGCAGACCCCGAAGGATTTTATTGTGGGGATCCGTCTGGGAGCGTTTGAGCCAAAGCTTTCTGACGGCATTCGCCATGCACAGATCCTGGAGCAGCACGGCATTGATTTCCTGGATATCTCTTATGGTTTTTCTGGTGAGGATGAGCCGGAGGCACCGAAAGATTTTCCATATAAGGATGTCATTTATGCGGCAGGAGAGATCAAAAAGCATGTTTCAGTCCCTGTATTTGCGGTCAACAGCATAACGAATGCCCAGATGGCCGAGGATATCTTAAACCGTACAGGGGTGGACATGGCAGACATCGGCCGCGGAGTCCTGGTCAATTACAACTGGGCCAATGACGCCCGGGAAGGAAAAGATACCGGGCGCTGCCTGAACTGCAAGGTATGCCGGTGGAGGGAAGACTCTGATAAGTGTGCGGGAAGGATTCTTTTAAACCGCAGAAAACAAAAATAAGAAGATAAAAGCCTGTTTTATGTGTATAGAAAGTATATGCATAAGGCAGGCTTATGTTAGAATGACAAAAAGGAGGAAGTTTGTTATGAAAGAGATACTGATGATGAAATTGGAAAGCTGCCCATACTGCCATCAGGCACTGGACATGATGGATGAGCTGAAACAGGAGCACCCGGAATACAGGGACATTCCGGTAAAGATGGTGGATGAAGATGAGGACACTGATCTGGCGGACTCTCTGGACTACTGGTATGTACCGACCTATTATGTAGGAGATGAAAAGCTGCACGAGGGGGTTCCCACCAAAGAAAACATTCAGAAAGTCTATGAAGCGGCATTAAAATAGCAGGCAGAGGAATTCCTGTTTTATCCCAAGCATATATTTAGGAAAAAGAAGCAAAAGGATAGACACATGATTTATGTGGTAAAAGAAGGAGATACGATTGATTCTATTTCCTCACAGTTTGGAATCTCCAGGAGCCGTTTGATATATGATAACCAGATTTACGCAGGGAGGGTTGTGACCGGTCAGGCTCTGCTGATCCTGGAGCCTTCCGTCGTGCATACGGTGGAGGCGGGAGATACTCTTACCTCTATCGCCAGGGAATATGAAACTTCGGTCCAGTCTCTTGTAAGAAAGAATCCTTATCTGTTAAATGAGGTGAACCTGATGCCGGGGGATGTGCTGACGGTTGAGTATGCCCAGGAGAAGCTTGGGAGCCTGAATGTGACGGGATATGCGTATCCATATATCAGCACGGAAACCCTGCGGGAAGCACTTTTGTATTTAGATGAGCTTTTGATCTTTTCCTATGGATTCACTACCTCAGGGACTTTGATCCCTCCGGCTATGGAAATACCTTTGATTGATCAGGCTCTGGAGTTTGGCGTGGATCCCATGCTGGTTCTGACCCCGTTTGCAGAGACGGGATCTTTTAACAATCAGCTGGTGAAGACGGTCTCTGAGGACCTCTCCATGCAGCAGACCCTGATTGAGAATCTGGTTCAGACTGTCCAGCAGAAGGGATACGCAGGAGTGGATGTGGACTTTGAATATATCCTTCCGGAAGACAGGGAAGGATATGCGGCATTTGTGGGGAATCTGAGGGAACGCATGAATGCCCTTGGGTATAAGGTATCTGTAGCTCTGGCGCCTAAAATATCGTCCGAACAGGAAGGGCTGTTATATGAGGGGATGGACTATGCGCTTTTGGGAGAAAATGCAAATACGGTGTTTCTGATGACGTACGAGTGGGGATATACCTACGGGCCGCCCATGGCCGTCGCCCCCATCAACAAGGTCCGCCAGGTGCTGGATTATGCAGTAACACAGATCCCGGCGGAAAAAATCTATATGGGCATTCCCAACTATGGTTATGACTGGCCTTTGCCTTATGAAAGAGGAGTGACAAGAGCAACCAGCATAGGAAATGTGGAAGCGGTGGAGATCGCGGACCAGAATGGGGCACAGATCCAGTTTGATAAAACTGCAATGAGTCCCTTTTTTAATTATACTTTAGACGGTGTAGAACACGAGGTTTGGTTTGAGGATGTGCGGAGCATCGACGTAAAGCTCCGGACAGCCAAGGAGTATGGGTTTTCCGGGGTCGGATACTGGAATTTAATGAGGCCGTTCAGGGCCAACTGGCTTCTGATCGACAGCTTATTTCAGTTGGATGACTGACAAATAGACAGGAGGCGGCAGTATGGGAAAACATATCGTAAGCATGATGCTGGCAGCATTGATCGGATTGGGGCCATCCATTCAGGAGATGTATCATAAGGATCCGGCCCAGCCAGCTTTTTCTAATAAAAGTATCAGCGGTTTTTCTTATGGGAAGGTACCTAAATCTGTGAGAGAAAAGGTCAATGGGATTTCGTATCGTCCGAATCCTGATATTTCTTTTCAGGATCTTCGGTATGTGAAGGTAAAATATCATGGATATGATGGGAAAATTAAGGACGGACAACTGCTGGTGCACAAGTCCATTGCCAAAGATACGGTAGAGATTTTCCAGGAGCTTTTTACGATGCAGTATCCCATCGAAAGCATTCAGCTGATTGATGATTATGATGCGGATGACACAAAATCTATGGAGGCCAACAATACTTCTGCATTTAACTATCGGATCGTGGCGGGGACCAGCCATCTGTCCAATCATGCCTATGGAAAGGCCATTGACATCAATCCAAGGGTCAATCCGTTTGTAAAGAGAAATTCCATTACACCGGAAAATGGGAAAGTTTATGCCCAGAGAGACGTGAAGAAATGCAAAGGAAAATATAAATATAACATGATCCACAGAAACGACCGTGTATACCGGCTGTTCAGAAAACATGGATTTCAGTGGGGAGGTGACTGGATCACATATAAGGATTACCAGCATTTTGAGAAACGATGAGGGGATCTGTACTCATGTGCGCAAGTTGGATACATGGAATCATTGTACATGCTACCAAGAGTTTTAAAGCAGCCAGAAGGCTGCTTTTCTATTTTATATCAATAACCTTGAAGATATATCGTGAAAAAGACTGCCCCAAATAGAACTTGCCCACATTGCCCGTGGGTATCATGATATATTCCTAATAGAGATCATGATCTAAGAAATTTTAAAGATAGTGTAGTTTGCCATACCCAAGGGGTACATCGTATTTTAAACCTTGTGGGTATGACATTTTCCACATGATTTCCGTTCAGCTCTTAGAATGCTTCACTCCAATCATGTAGAAAATGTCATGAGTTTTTCTTCATTGTCAGAAGACGACTTTCCCAGAGCCGGCTGGAGATAATGGAGAAAAACATATGCATTTTCACCAGTTCTCCGGCTTGCTGTCTCAGGGACGTAAGATTTTCTAACTTTCAGCAAAGCCTCTCCGGCGGCCCGTTCGGAACTCGCTGACGCTCAGACAGCCTCACTGCGCAATGCGCACCGCCTACGAGTCTTTACTTCAAGAAGAAAAACTAACGTCCCTTCGAATGCAAGGCCTCCGAACTGGTGAAAATGGACGTAATGTCTGCTGGAGATGGCTGTTGCAAGACAAAAGGCGCCACCTACGATAGTTATTTACCACTATTGGAGGAGCGCATTTCAAAAGCGTGACGGAAATAGTGGTAAATAACTCATAAGATTTTGAACGGCTTCTGTAAACAACCGCATGTATCAGGAGGTAGAAATCATGAATATTTGGGAGAGTACAGTTTTAACAGACAAAGGGGCAGCTCTGCAGGCAAAATTGATAGTGGGACAGACGTTACATATCACACAAGTCATGACGGGAGGTGCCAAAGTACCGTTAGTGAATCTGCGGCAGCAGACAAGTGTGACAGACGGAGGAAAGCGGATCACTCTGCAGCCGGTCAGGATAGAAGGTCATCAGATGGTCGTTCCGGTGTTATTGGAGAATACAGGTCTGGAAGAGAGTTATGATCTATGGCAGGTAGGAATTTACGCACAGGATCCGGATGAGGGAGAGATCCTGTACTGCCTGGCACAGGCAACCGAGGCAAAACACATTCCTTCTGCGGCAGAAGGGCCGGGATTTTCAATCACATGGGATTTTTACTTTAAGACCTCAAATACGGTGCCGATTGAGGTGAATTTAAACTCAAAAGGGCTGGTGAGTATTGAGCAGTATCAGGTTCATGAGGGAGAGATTCATGGTCTGAAAGGGGATGTTCATGAACTTGATGGAAGACTTAAAGAACTAAATGCGGATTTAAATGCTATAAACGTAGATATAAGTACTAAAGAAACAAATTTAAGTAAAAAGTCTACTGGGGTTAAAAATCTTAACAATGTTATAGAGAATGGGTGTTTTACAATAAATCCTGATGTTACCACTGAATGTCTGCCGATTTACGAGTGGCTGACTTTACTTGTTATGAATAGTGGATTTGGGGGGATTATTCAAATAGCATTTGTAGTAGATGGGTCAAAAATGTTTGCTAGAACGTATAATGCGGGTGGAGCTGGCTGGTCAGAATGGAGACAAGTTTTTTAGAAAATAGGAATTTATTCATCTATTATCTGTTTTATACTGGTAATAAGGTCGGACAGATGTTCTGGCCTGATTATTTTAAATAATATTTTATGTTTAGTTCTGAAAAACCGAACTTATTTATTTCATTTTTTAAAATATCACTCGTTGGTTCAGTAAAAGAACAGGCGAAGGCCGGATACAAAGCTGACATTGCCCACACTGCCCCAAAAGATCATGATATAGTTCTTGATGAGAAATATCAATCATTGGAAGGTAAATATTATGAACATTTGGAAAGACACGGTTTTAACAGATAAGGGAGCCGCATTACAGGCAAAGCTTATGCAAGGGCAGACATTGAAGATTACAGGTGCCAAAACTGGGGCGGGTAGTGTACCGGCTGTAAATCTGAGACAGCAGACAGATGTAACGGAAGAAAGGGGAGATATCACTCTTCAGCCTGCAAGAACTGAGGGAGATCAAACAATTATTCCGGTGCTGCTGGAGAATAAGGATTTAAAAGAGGGATATGAACTGTGGCAGATTGGATTTTATGCAGAGGATCCAGATGAAGGAGAAATCTTATATTGCATTGCCCAGGCCACGAAGGGGAAGGATATACCTGCAGTATCGGAAAGTCCGGGCTTCTCTATCACATGGGACTTTTATTTTCAGACCTCAAATACGGCGCCATTTGAGGTGATGGTAAATTCTAAAGGTTTGGTCAGGATTGAAGAATACCAGATTCAATCGGAGGAAATTGACAATGTAAAAAAATCTACTCAAAAGCTTGATGACAGTATTATCGTATTGAATACTAATTTAGAGAAAACAAACATTAATCTGAATGCTACCGTCAATGACTTAAAAACAGCAAATACAAATATCCAGAGTATTAAAAATCAGCTTGCAGATACAGGATGGATAAACGCACCATTGGCATCAGGTGTCTATAATCTTTCTGGTTCAGCTCAACCGCTAAAATATAGAAGAAAAAATGGTATTGTATATGTTAGTGGTGTTGTTAAAGTGACTGGAAAATCAGGTGATTCACAAAAAGTAATTACTACGTTACCTGCTGGTTTTAGGATTACGAGTGGATCGTACTATTATTTCACCAATGCTGCGACAGGCGGCACGATGAGCCGATACCTTGTTTTGAGTTCTGGTAATATAACATTGGAATGGGTCAGAAAGCTTCAGGATGGAAGTGTGCTGTCGGGTGATATTACATGGGTTGGAATTGATATTTCATACCCTGTATAAATTAAATTGTGAAAAAACTCCGGCCAACAAAATGGCCGGAGTTCGTTCTTAAAACTATTTTAGATTAACAGGATTCTGATTTAAAGTTTCTGCCAACTGATTTCTTACCTTAGTGACTGTTTTATCAGAAACCTTTTCTGTCGATAAGCAGTCTCCCAGCCGTTCAATCTGGGAATCTACAGCGGTAACCGTTTTTTTATTGCTTTTATGGAACTGTTCAAATGATTTTTCAATATGCTTAAGCTGACTGTCTGCCAAATCTTTTGAAAGATCAGCTCCTAAATATTTGTCAGTTGTCTCAATGGCTCTGAGTCCTAAACGGTACTGGCTGTCGCTCAATCCCTGTGGTTTTATATGGGCTGTACCGCAGCCGCTCAGAGAAGCGGCAAGAAAAAGGGCAAGACAGCCGGATAAGAGATATTTTTTCATAACATGACCTCACTTTTTGTATAAATCCTCTAAAAATAACACGTATTTTTGTTTGAATCCTACAATAGCACAGATGATAAAACATGTAAATATTTTCTGCTGTACTTTTTGAGATACACAAAAGAGCGGCCGGTAAATACTAAAGATCCAGGGACACAAGTATTTCCTTCAGCTGGCTTGCAGATTGATTCAGCAGGTCAGTTTCTTCCTCATTCAGTTCGATCTCAATGACCTGCTCCGCCCCGTTTTTATTGACAATCGTCGGTACACTCAGGCAGAGATCAGAAAGGCCATACTCACCTTCCAAGAGGCTGGAGACCGGAAGAAGCGAGTTTTTGTTTCGGATAATGCTCTCTGCGATATGGCTTACGGCTATAGCAACACCGTAGTAGGTGGCACCTTTCTTTTCAATGATCTCGTAGGCACTGTTTCTCACATCGTCAAGAATCCTGCGCATGGATGTCTCGTGGTCAAAATGTCCGCGCAGCTCACAGAAATCATTGATGGCAACGCCGGATACATTGACACCGCTCCAAACAGCCAGTTCGCTGTCGCCGTGTTCACCAATAATAAAAGCCTGTATACTTCCGCTGTCCACTTCCAGATGTTCACTGAGCAGATACTGGAACCGGGCAGAATCCAGCACTGTACCGGAACCGAACACTCTGTTTTTAGGAAAACCGGAGAGCTTTAATGTCACGTAAGTAAGAATATCCACCGGATTTGCCACCACGAGAAGAATCCCTTCTGTATTCCGCTTTGTGATCTCCGGAATGATGGATTTAAAAATGCCAACATTTTTATGGACCAGGTCGAGACGGGTCTCATCCGGTTTCTGGTTGGCACCGGCCGTTATGATGATCAGTGCACAGTCCGCGATATCATCGTATGTGCCCGCGTAAACTTTTGATGTATCCACATAAGGACGTCCGTGGCTTAAGTCCATGGCCTCACCCTTTGCTTTGTCAGCATTTACATCGATCAGTACAAGTTCCGTAAACAGTCCTTGGTGCATCAGGCTGAAAGCAGTGGAAGCACCTACAAAACCACAGCCAATGATGGCAGCTTTTCTATTATTTATCATAAAAAAATCCTCCTTTATTTTTATACCTTGTAGGTATAGTTTAACAAAGGAGGATAAAATATTCATCGAAAATGAAACAAATGAGAATCTATATCAAGAAGCATCTATTTGTTCGATTTTCTCCAGATTTTTGCTTTTTCAGCATCTTTGATCAGCTGATCTCTGAAGTCTGGATGGGCAATGTTAATCAGAGCTTCCGCACGCTGCCATGCAGAGAGTCCCTTCATGTTGGCCATTCCATATTCCGTTACGATGTAATGGGCGTTGGCACGGGTGTCAGTTACGATAGAGCCGTTATGCAAAGTAGGAAGAATACGGGAGTGCATTTCTCCGGCTTTGTCTGTGAAGGTGGAAGAAAGGCATACGAAACTCTTTCCTCCGTTGGATAAGTAAGCTCCCATAACGAAGTCTAACTGTCCGCCTGCACCGCTGATCTGTTTGATCCCTGAAGATTCAGCACTGATCTGTCCGTATAAGTCTACATCTACCGCATTGTTGATGGAAATAAAGTTATCAATAGAAGAAACTCTCGCTATATCGTTTGTATAGTTAACAGGAGCACTCATACATTCTGGATTGTCATTCAAGTAGTCATATAACTTTTTGGTTCCTGCCGCAAATGCGTAGGTCTGGCGGTAGCGGTCAATATTCTTTTTGGCACCAGTGATCTTTCCGGCTTTAGCAATATCAACAAACGCATCAACATACATTTCTGTATGGACACCGAGATCTTTTAAGTCGGACTCTGCGATCATGGAACCGACTGCATTCGGCATTCCACCGATACCAAGCTGGAGACATGCCCCGTCAGGGATCTGGTCTACGATAAGTTTTGCGACAGCCTTATCCACATCTGTAGCAGGTCCTCCTCCGCCAAGTTCTGCAATGGCAGGATTCTCTCCCTCAACGATCATATCTACTTTGGAAATATGTACCCCTTCTTCAAACCCGCCCAGGCAGCGAGGCATATTTTCATTGACTTCTACGATAACACAGTCAGCTTTTTCAAGCATTGCAGATAAGTGGGATGCACTCGGTCCAAAGTTAAAGAAACCGTGTTCATCCATAGGAGCCACCTGCATCATGGCAACGTCTACATGGTCGATGTAATTGCGGTAATATCCCGGAAGTTCGGAGTAGCGGATCGGTGCGTAGTAAGAAAAGCCTTCGTTGATCCATTTTCTCTCAAGTCCGCCCATGTGCCAGGAATTCCATGTAAAATGGTCTGCCGGAGAATCAATCTTCGTGATCTCCAATGGCCACATGACAATTCCGCCGCGGATATTAATGTTTTCCAGCTCAGGCATTCTTTTTGCCAGAGCTTTGTCCAAAGCTGCCGGAGTGGTAACACACCAGCCGTATTCCAGCCAGTCACCGGATTTTACAGCTTTTACTGCCTCGTCAGCAGTTTTAAGTTTCTTTTGGTATTCTTCCTTGAATGACATAAGTAATCCTCCTGTCTTTATCTGTTAATTTATTAACATACTGTTCTATTGTACCATTGGCATAAAAGAAACACAAGTAAAATAATTTTAAAAATAGGTGGTCTTTTTACAGGTTTTGTACTATAATTAGATACTAAGTTTAGGAGGACATTTATGGAACATAAAAAATTCACTTGGAAACACTACACACTTATTGCAGTTGGGATTCTTGTAGTGATTTACTGCTGTATCGCGGTATATTTCAGTAAAAAGTTTACATATGGGACAAAGATCAACGGTGTCGATGTTTCCAATAAGACAGTTGATGAAGTAACAGACATTTTTAAGAAGAAAGCAGACGGTTATTCGCTGACAGTAAAAGAGCGCAAAGGGAAACAGGAGATTTTAAAGAGCAGCGTGCTCAAGGTTTCCTTTACCGGCAAAGATGAGATTAAAAAGATCAAAGACGGACAGAGTTCCCTGTTATGGATCAAAGGGATCTTCGGCGCAGAGAAGTACAAAGATATTGATATGTTTGCATATGACAAGGCAGCATTTCAAAAGGCATTCAAGAACCTTGATTGCTTCAAAAAGAAAAACATCATTAAAATCCGCAATGCCAAGCCTGTCTACAAAGACGGAGCTTTTCAGATCCAAAAGGAAGAAATCGGTACAGTCTTAAAGAAGGATCAGACCGAGAAGTTGATACAGAGTGCCGTAGAAGGCGGTGTTTCTGTTGTAGATCTGGACAAGGAGGGGGCTTATGAGGCTCCGAAATACACAAGCAAGAGCAAAGAGATCATAACTCTGAATGATAAGATGAACGATTCTCTAAAAGGAAGCATTACATATAAGTTTGGAAAGCAGAAGGTTGTCCTTGACAAAGAGGTCTACCACAAGTGGTTTAAAATCAAAAACCACACGGACTTTACCATTGATATGAAAAAGATGGAAACCTGGGTTATGAAGTTTGCGTACAAATATAACACTATGGGAACGATGCATACCTTTAAGACCCATGATGGACGGACCAAGAAGATTTTCGGCGGACCTTACGGCTGGAGAATGAGCCGTGACAAGGAAGAAGCCGCTGTGAAGAAGATGCTGAAAGAAGGCACGGTGGAGACCAGGGAGCCGTACTGGCGCCAGAAGGCAAAGGTATATGACGGTTATCAGGGAGACATCGGAGACACCTATATCGAAGTGGATATGGGACAGCAGGAAGTTTTCTATATTAAAAACAAAAAGATTGTATTTTCATCTTCTGTAGTGACTGGAAAGATGGAGGCAGGAAGAAAAACACCGGAATGTGTAGCGTTTGTTTTATATAAGCAGCGCCATGCTACATTGAGCGGTCAGGGGTATGCTTCCCCAGTTTCATACTGGATGCCGTTTAACGGGAATGTTGGACTCCATGATGCAAGCTGGAGATCTTCCTTTGGAGGAAGTGAGTATATTTCTGGAGGATCCCACGGATGTGTAAATATGCCACCCTATGCGGCAGCAACTCTATATAATATGATTGAGGCGGGAACACCGGTTGCCTGCTATTACTAAGCCTTGAAGGAACAGAGATTAAAAGGGTATGATACCTCCGAAGCAGACATGGCAAGTGACCATTCTGCTTTGGAGGTGTTTTTTATTCCATAGGAAAGTTCTTCGAACCTCCCTATGGAATAAAGAAGACTTACGGGAGATTATCCATTTTATTGTGATAGAAACGGGAGGTAAGGGAAATGAGGGTCAGTATCACACAGTGGGTACAGCAGGAGCTAAAGCGTTTTATTAAAGAGGGAGACCTCTGCATTGACGCAACTGTAGGAACAGGGCGGGATACGGAGTATCTCTGCGGCCTGACCAGCCGGGTGATCGGTTTTGATATACAGGAGGAAGCCCTGACAGCGGCAAAGAAACGACTGAACTTAAAAGGTTATGATCCGCTGCTGGTCAGGGAAAGCCATGAAAACATGGATCAGTATGCCCAAAAGGGAACGGTCCAGGCAATCCTGTTTAATCTGGGATACCTGCCTGGAGGGGACCACAGCATTGCCACCAGGCCGGACAGCACCGTAAAAGCGATCTTTGCAGGACTTGACCTGCTGAAGACAGGAGGTGTCATGAGCATCTGCATTTACAGTGGAGGGGATACAGGATTTGAAGAGAAGGACAGAGTGCTTGCGTTTTTAAAACAGTTGGATGACAGCAATTATCTTGTGGTGAAACAGGACTTCTACAATAAAGCAAATCATCCGCCGCTCCCTGTATTGATCCTGAAACTTTGAGAGTGTCAGGGGCCCGGCTCTGCTTGCCCTTCTCACTAAAATATGGTAATTTATCATTAAGAATTATTTTATTCAGGACCAGGGATTTCTGCAGAGGGTTTTTCTTACGAGGAGGATGGATTATGGATAGATATCCGGAAGAAGCTGCTTCATTCCAGATTGACGGCCAGGCTTTTTATGAAGCCATAGTGAACAGCACAGAGGATTACATATATATCATAGATATGAGGACGGATGAGGCGCTTATCTCTGAGAACATGCTGCAGGATTTTGAGCTGCCGGGGATTCTTGTACCCGGTCTTGTTCCTCTATGGGGAGAATTAATTCACGATAAGGATAAGAAGCGTTATTTTGATTCCGTGGATGACATGCTCAGCGGCCTTACGGACAAGCATAACGTAGAGTATCAAGTCCGAAACAGAAATAATGAATATGTCTGGGTAGTATGCCGGGGACTGTTAAAGAGAGACGAACATGATAACCCAGTATCCTTTGCAGGGGTAGTCACACCAATCGGAAGCAAAGGAAAGATTGACCGGACTACGGGCTTATTTACAGAGGATAAATGCAAAGAACGAGTGGAAGATCTGCTTGAGCAGGGGAACAGAGGGGGAGGACTGCTTCTTCTTGGACTGGATGATTTTAAGCAGATCAATAATCTAAAGGACCACATTTTTGGAGATCTGGTGCTGAGGCAGATGGCACAGAATATCCAGCAGATGCTGCCGCCGAAATCAGAGATCTTCCGGTTTGACGGTGATGAATTTGCCATCGTATGCCCGGATGTCTCCCTGGACGATATAGAGGAACTTTATGAATCCATCCATCTATATGCCAATGCGGAACATGAGATCGACGGCATCTCATATTTTTGTTCCATCTCTGGCGGGATTTCCGTGATCGGGGAAGATGCGGACAACTATTTAGATCTGCTGAAGTTTGCGGCCAGTGCCCTGGATGCTTCCAAAAAGAAGGGGAAGAACACATGCACTGTTTTTTTCCCTGATCTTTTGCAGTCTGAACTTCGTATGATGGAACTGAATCGCCTGTTGCAGCGCTGTGTCATGGACGGAATGAAAGATTTTGTTTTGGTATATCAGCCGCTTGTCAGTTCAAACGGGCTGAAGCTGACTGGGGCAGAGGCTCTTTTGAGGTGGAACTGCCCTAGCGCAGGTCCCATAGGACCAGCTCAGTTTATTCCTCTGCTTGAAAACAGCGGGCTTATCATACAGGTAGGAAAGTGGATCCTTGATCAGGCATTTTGTACATGCAGCCGGTGGCTTTCAAATTGTCCGGAATTTATCATGCATATCAACGTGTCCTACCTACAGTTTATAGATAAAGACTTTGTTCCTTTCGTAGAGCAGCTTCTGGAGACCTACAGTTTAGATGCAAAACACATTGTGCTGGAGCTGACGGAAAGTTATTTTGTCACGGATATGCCTGCGCTGCAGGATACGTTCCAGAGACTTCGGGAATTGCAGATACGTATCGCTATGGATGACTTTGGCACGGGATATTCATCTCTGGGCATGTTGTCCCAGACTCCTGCGGATATTGTGAAGATTGACAGGGTTTTTATATCCTATATCAATGATTCTGAGCATGTTTTTAACCACTCTTTTATCGGAGCAGTTATAAAGCTTTGCCATAGTGTCGGGATCTCAGTCTGCGTGGAAGGTGTGGAATATATTGATGAGCTTAAGGCCGTTTGTTCTCTGGAGGCTGACAGCATTCAGGGATTCTATATATCAAGGCCGATTCCGGCGCAGCAGTTTGAGGAGAAGTATTGGAAGGGCAGCGGAGGGGTTGGCTATGACAGAATCTGATCGAGCTGAGGACAGATACGTCAGACGTATTTACCGCCAGATCATTTTGCTGGCACTCCTGGCACATCTTTCTTATGTTTTTATATTTATAGCAACGGGGATTTGGGTACTGGCAGCTTATAATGTGGCCAGTGTCTGTTTTTACTGTACCATGGGGATAATCTCAGAGAAAGGTTATTACCGTACTGCAGTGACCGCGATCCATCTGGAAGTCTGTGTATTTGCCATTGTTTCGACCGTGGCTGCTGGATGGGATATAGGGATCTGGGTCTATTTAATTGCCATGACATCTCTGACGTATTTTTGCCCGTTTCAGCATAAAGGAGTTCCGTATGTATTTGCGGCATTCGAGATCTTCGTATTTTTGGCACTGAAGCTTTATATTGGATTTGTGAACCCAGGCTTTTTTGAGGTGAAAGGGACGGAGGCGGTCTGGATCTCTCTCTACAGCATCTGCGCTTGTTTTACGATCATATTATATGCGGCTGTTTCCTCCAGTCTTTCCGCGGCTGTCAGCCGTCAGGAGCTTCAGGATGAAAACCGAAGCCTGACCACTCTGGCAAACTATGATCAGCTCACAGGCCTTCTGAGCCGCTATGCTTTTCTGGAACGGATGAAAAAGTACAGTGACACATCCACAGTACTGGCACTGAGTGATATTGACGATTTTAAGGTGGTCAACGATACATGGGGACATTCCTGCGGTGACAAAGTGCTCAGTGAGGCTGCGGAATTGGTGCGCTCTTTTCTCGGCAGAGAGGTGGATGTATGCCGGTGGGGCGGAGAAGAATTTGTCTATCTGTTTCAAAATGTATCCATGGAGGAAGCCATTCAAAAAATTCAGCAGCTTTGTGATGCCGTGGCGGAACATTCTTTTTGCCATGAGGATATCAACTTAAAGATCACTATGACATTCGGCGTAAGTCCGGTGGAGAAAGGCTCTTCTCCGGAGGAAACTGTCACCTTGGCTGACAGACAGATGTACAAGGGAAAAGCCAATGGAAAAAATTGTGTAGTCTTCAGGAAACCGTGAGATTATGTTATATTTTCATCTTCTTTATCATATAGTATTAATTGTATATTTGGCTTGAAGGAGAGTGAAAAGAATGAAGAAGATATTCTGTGTTATATGGTCTCTGTTTTTCTGTTTCCAGCTTGGATTTCACACAGTCCAGGCAGATGATGATACGCTGAAGCTTTATGCAAAGGCAGCTATTTTGATGGATGCCGGAAGTGGACGAGTTATGTTTGAGAAATCAGGCAAAGAAAAGATGCCCAATGCCAGCACCACAAAGATTTTAACCTGTCTGTATATTATCAAGCATTGCAATCTGGAAGAAGAGGCGACTGTATCAAAAAATGCCGCCGCCCAGCCTCAGGTGCATCTGGGGGTTAGGGCCGGGGAAAAGTACAAAGTAAGGGACCTTCTCTATGGCCTGATGCTGGAATCTTACAATGACTGTGCGGTGATTTTAGCGGAACACGCAGCGGGATCGACAGAAAACTTTGCAAAAAAGCTCAATGCGGAGGCAAAAGCTTACGGTGCCAAGTCAACTCATTTTGTAACACCCAACGGCCTGGACCGCACGGATAAAAATGGGATTCATTCAACGACAGCATATGATCTGGCAATGATCATGAAACAGTGTATTAAAAATAAGGATTTTCTGGATATCACAAGAGCCAAAAGTCATTCTTTTCACGATGTTTCTGGGAAACGGACCTTTACGTGTAATAATCACAACGCGTTGCTGTCTATGATGGATGGCGCTGTTTCCGGAAAGACGGGATTTACTTCCAAGGCAGGCTATTGCTATGTGGGAGCAGTAAAGAAAAATGGAATGACGATGATCGCGGTAGTGCTGGCCTGCGGATGGCCTCCCCATAAGACTTATAAATGGTCTGATGTCAGGACACTGGTGGACTACGGGGCTAAAAATTATTCTTACCACAAAGTCATCCCGGATTATAGTAAATTGGAGGATCTGTATGTAAACGGAGGGCTGGACAGCAAAGTGCCTATAGAGGCCAAAGGCAGCGGTATGACAGTCCTGCTGAAAAAGGGGGAGACAGTGGATATCAAATGCCAGATTCCCAAAAGTCTTGACGCTCCGGTGAAAAGAAAAGAACAGGTGGGAAAGATCGCTTATACGCTGAACGGCAAGGTGATTCGCGAGGAGCCGGTTTACACAAAAGAATCGATTGATAAAAAGGATTATTGGTGGTATCTCGGAAAGACTCTGGATGAGTTCTGCCTGTAAAGAATAAGGGAAAGAAAAAGGTTGTTGAGAATCTGGATCAACAGCCTTTTTTTCTAAGTTAATCTATGGTAAGATAACCGGAGAATAAAAGAAACGAAAGGAGAATCGAGTATGTTATTTATAGAGTACCCAAAATGTACAACCTGCAGAAAAGCCAAGAAATGGCTGGATGAGCATCAGGTTTCTTATGAGGACCGCCACATCGTGGAAAACAACCCAAAAGCGGAGGAATTAAAGGAATGGATCGATAAGAGCGGATTTCCGGTCAAACGCTTTTTTAATACAAGCGGAATGAAATACCGGGACCTGGGGCTTAAGGATAAACTGCCGCAGATGAGCGAAGAGGAACAGATCGAGCTGCTGTCTACGGACGGGATGCTGGTAAAACGTCCATTGGTGATCGGGGATGATTTCGTACTGGTTGGATTTAAAGAAGAACAATGGGGTAATACTATCAAATAAAAACCACTTTGACAGAAAGGATCTTGTATATGGAACGAAAAAATACGTGGCTTTCTTACAACGAAGAAGACAAAAAAAACTTGGAAGTTCTGGCCTCAGATTATAAAGAGTATTTGACGAATGGTAAAACTGAAAGAGAATGCGTAAAGGAATCTGTAAAGCTTGCGCAGAGGGCAGGATACAAGGATCTGGAGCATTTTATCGCGGAGGAGAGACAGCTGAAGCCGGGAGATAAGGTATACCGCACTTGGATGGACAAGACCATTGTTCTGTTCCAGATCGGCTCCAAGTCCATGGAAGAGGGTCTGAATATTCTAGGAGCTCACATTGACTCCCCTAGAATGGATTTAAAACAGAATCCTTTGTATGAAGATACAGAAATGGCACTTTTAGATACCCATTATTACGGCGGAGTGAAAAAATACCAGTGGGTTACACTTCCCCTGGCTCTTCACGGCGTTGTGATCAAAAAGGATGGGACCACAGTGGAGATCAACATTGGAGAGAAGGACACGGATCCGGTTGTCGGAGTAACGGACCTTTTGATCCATTTATCCGGCCAGCAGCTGGAGAAAAAAGCCAAGGTTGTCATCGAAGGAGAAGACTTAAATGTCCTGATCGGAAGCCGTCCTGCCAAGGATGAAGAAAAGGATGCCGTAAAGAAAGAGATGATTCAGATCTTTCAAGAAGAATATGGAATTGAGGAAGAAGACTTCTTATCGGCAGAAATCGAAGTTGTACCAGCAGGACCTGCGAGAGATTTTGGACTGGACCGCAGCATGATCATGTCTTACGGACAAGATGACAGGGTGTGCGCTTACACTTCTCTGGCAGCCATGCTAAACGTAGAGGATGCCGAGAGGACAACCTGCTGTATTCTCGTGGACAAAGAGGAGATCGGAAGCGTCGGGGCAACCGGGATGCATTCCAGATTCTTTGAAAATACTTTGGCTGAGATTGTTGCCTTGACCGGAGAATACAGCGAATTAAAACTGCGCAGGATTCTTCAGAATTCCCACATGCTTTCCTCAGATGTCAGCGCTGCCTTTGACCCAAATTATCCTCAAGTTATGGAAAAGAAGAACGCAGCGTACTTCGGAAAAGGACTTGTATTAAATAAATATACCGGCTCCCGTGGCAAGTCAGGCTCTAATGATGCCAATCCGGAATTTGTGGCAAAACTGCGCAGAATGTTTGATGAAAATGAGGTGGCATTCCAGACTGCCGAGCTTGGGAAAGTGGATGAAGGGGGCGGAGGTACCATCGCTTATATTCCGGCGGGTTATGCTATGGATGTCATTGACTGCGGTGTTGCAGTGCTGAACATGCACGCGCCGTGGGAGATTACCAGCAAATCCGATCTGTACGAAGTGGAAAAAGGCTACGAGGTATTTCTTAGAAACTGTTAAAAACAAACGTATAACTGATAAAAATAAAAGGGAGTCCTTCCGTATAAAGAAGGGTTCCCTTTTTGAATTCATAAATACAGTCTTTAGTTTTTGCTCGGAATGATCTCGATCCAGTATCCGTCAGGATCGCTGATAAAGTAAATTCCCATGTCAGGATTCTCATAGCAGATACACCCCATATCCTCGTGACGCTTGTGAAGTGCTTCCATATCATCGGTCTCCAGTGCCAGATGAAACTCAACTTCGCCCAGATCGTAAGGTTCTGTGCGGTCCTTGAGCCAGGTAAGTTCCAAAGAGAAACCTGTGGTTTTGTCCCCTAAAAATACCAGCTTAAAGCTGCCGTCAGAAGCGGTTTTTTCGCGTACTGGGGTAAGGTCCAGCGCGTTTTTATAGAACTCAAGGCTTTTGTCCAAGTCTAAAACGTTAAAGTTAAAATGATTAAATGCGATCATAATGTCCTCCTTGATATTTTACAATTTTCTTAAATTTATCATAACATACTTTTTGCTATTTACAAGTATAAATAAGAGTGGATATAATGGTAGAGTATTGAGAAAAGGCGAAAGGGGTAATTATGAAGCAGCAAGCAAATAAGTTAAAGAAGTTCACGGCCGTGCTTCTGATGCTGTCTTTCCTGATCGGGGCAGGAATCGGCCCGGCAAAGGCAAAGAGCGTTAGTGCGGCACAGACAAAATACTGGATCAAGGTAAATAAGCAGGCCAATGTAGCCACTGTATATAAGCTTACCAAAGGCAAATACAAACCGGTCAAGGCATTTTTGGTATCCTGCGGAGGATCCAATACTCCGTCAGGGACGTTTTATACTCCGGCCAAATACCGCTGGCAGACCCTGATGGGTCCAAGCTACGGACAGTATTGTACAAGGATTCACGGAGGAATTTTATTCCACTCTGTATGGTATTACAGCCACAGCAAGGCAAGCCAGTCCACTGTCCAGTACAATAAGCTCGGACAGACTGCATCCCATGGATGTATCCGTTTGAGTGTGGCAGATGCCAAATGGATCTATGACAATTGTAAGCTGGGAACAAAGGTTACGATCTACAGCAGCAAGAATCCAGGACCGTTAGGAAAACCAAAAGGGATCAAGGTGTCCACATCCAGAAAGATGTATTGGGATCCTACTGACCCGGATAAGAACAATCCTTACCGAAAAGTAAAACCGACCATCAAGGTTTCTTCTAAGAAGAAAAAATCAGTGGAATACGGTAAATCCTACAGCATCAAGTCCTATGTAACGGCCAAGGATAATGTGACCAAGAAGAGTCTGACCAGCAAGGTGAAGTACTCCGTCACAAAGTATAATACCAAGAAGAAAAAGTATTACAAAGCTAAATTCAGCACCAAATCTTTAGGTACATATAAGATTAAGTATTCTGTAAAGTCTGCCCTTGGAAAGAGCACCAGCAAGACCATCACAGTAAAAGTAGTGGATACACTGGCACCAATAATCTCCAAGGCGGCAAATAAGACAGTTACGATCAACACAAAGAACGCGGTCTTCAAGACCACGGCGAAGATGAGAAGCGGAAAGAGCAGAACTTCTGCCATGACAGTTTCCATCACAAAGCCGGGAGAGAAAAAGGCAACAACTATGTCTTACTCTAAGGCTAAAACTTATGTGTTTAACAAGGCTGGAACTTATACAGTTAAGTACACAGTAAAGAACAGCAACAAGCCTTACAAGTCTGCATCTAAGACGGTAAAAGTAATAGTGAAGAATTACAAAGATGCTGAACTTAATGTAGAACCGAATACATTTGCCATGACTGTGAAAGATGGAGCTTTCGATGCAGCGAAGGATTCATTAAAGAAAGAAATTTTGAAAGCAGTTTCAATTAAGGATAACGGAGCAACGATCAGCGCAGAAAAGGCAGTGGTTGATCTTAGCAAAGTTAAGAGTACAGAAGGCACATATGATGTTACCGTAAGTTATAAAGGAAAAAGCGGAAAGACTGTTACGAAAACAGTAAAAGTAAACGTGACGGTCGAGACAACAACTCCGACTGTACCGACAACCGCGGTGACAGCTGCAACTACAGCATCAACAAATTAATACAAGATTATGAGTAAAGCCGTATCACTGGATAAGTGATCGGCTTTTTCTCGTTAGATTGAGAGAAATATTGACATCAAACCGGTATATGATAAAATAAATAAGTTAATAAGTATAATATAGGTACAAGAAGTTTTGTGCAGATTATAGAACGAAGATACAGTTTAGGAGGATGAAAATTATGGCAGTACCTTATAATCATAAGGCAATCGAACAGAAGTGGAGGAAACACTGGGAAGAACAACCGGTCAATGTAAATGACGGCAAAAAGCCAAAATACTATTGCCTGGATATGTTCCCATATCCGTCAGGAAGCGGACTTCATGTAGGACACTGGAGAGGTTATGTGATCAGCGATGTGTGGAGCCGTTATAAAATGCTGAACGGATATTATGTGATCCATCCGATGGGGTGGGATGCCTTTGGACTGCCTGCGGAAAACTATGCCATCAAGATGGGCGTGCATCCGAAAGAATCCACAGCAGAGAATATCAGCAATATCAAGCGCCAGATCGGTGAGATCGCTGCCGTCTATGACTGGGATATGGAAGTCAATACAACAGATCCTGAGTTCTACAAATGGACCCAGTGGATCTTTGTACAGATGTTCAAAAAGGGACTGGCCTATGAAAAGGAAATGCCGATCAACTGGTGTCCTTCCTGCAAGACAGGTCTTGCCAACGAGGAAGTTGTCAACGGCAAGTGTGAACGTTGCGGTGCGGATGTGACGAAGAAGAACTTAAGACAGTGGATGTTAAAGATCACAGAATATGCAGACCGTCTTTTGGGTGATCTGGATAAATTAGACTGGCCGGAAAAAGTAAAGAAGATGCAGGCAGAGTGGATTGGAAAGAGCCACGGTGCAGAAGTAGACTTCAAGGTGGACGGAAGCAGCGAGACGATCACTGTCTATACGACAAGACCGGATACCCTCCACGGGGCAACCTTCATGGTTCTGGCTCCGGAGCACAAGCTGGCAGCAGGTCTTGCCACAGAAGAGACAAAAGAAGCTGTGGAAGACTATATCTTCCAGGCATCCTTAAAGTCCTCCGTAGACCGCCTTCAGGATAAGGAAAAGACCGGTGTATTCACGGGAAGCTATGCAGTCAACCCGATCAACGGCAAGAAAGTGCCGATCTGGCTGTCTGACTATGTATTGGCAGACTATGGAACCGGCGCGATTATGTGTGTTCCGGCCCATGATGACCGTGACTTTGAGTTTGCCACAAAGTTTGATATTCCGATCGTACAGGTAATCGCAAAAGACGGAAAAGAAATTGAAAATATGACGGAAGCATACACAGATGCATCCGGAACGATGATCAATTCCGGGGAATGGAATGGTATGGAATCTTCCGTGTTAAAGGAAGAAGCCCCTGAGATCATTGAAAAGATGGGTGTGGGCAAAAAGACAACCAACTATAAGCTCAGAGACTGGGTATTCAGCCGTCAGCGTTATTGGGGAGAGCCGATTCCAATTGTACACTGCCCTGACTGCGGTGCTGTGCCGGTGCCTGAAGATCAGCTGCCGCTGACACTTCCGGAAGTGGAAAAATATGAACCAACTGGAACTGGGGAATCTCCACTTGCAGATATTGAAGAGTGGGTGAACACTACCTGTCCGGTCTGCGGAAAACCAGCAAAAAGAGAGACCAATACCATGCCTCAGTGGGCAGGATCTTCCTGGTATTTCCTCCGTTATATTGACAATAAGAATCACGAACAACTTGTTTCCAAGGAAAAAGCGGATAAATACCTTCCGGTAGATATGTATATCGGCGGTGTGGAGCATGCGGTGCTTCATCTTCTGTACTCCAGATTCTATACAAAATTCCTGTATGACATCGGTGTAGTAGATTTTGACGAGCCGTTCCATAAGCTGTTTAACCAGGGAATGATCACAGGTAAAAACGGAATTAAGATGAGTAAGTCAAAAGGAAATGTGGTTTCACCGGATGATCTGGTGAGAGACTATGGATGTGACTCTCTTAGAATGTATGAATTATTCGTAGGACCGCCGGAACTGGATGCCGAGTGGGATGAAAGAGGAATTGACGGTGTACGCCGTTTCTTAAGCCGTTTCTACAACGTGGTACTGGATCAGAAAGATAAGGATGTAAAAGAGACAAAAGAGCTTCTAAAGGTGCGTAACCGTCTTGTATATGATGTGACAAGCAGGCTAAATAAGTTTAGTCTGAATACAGTTGTCAGCGGATTCATGGAATACAACAACAAGCTCAATGAGCTGGCGAAAAAAGGCGGGGTGGACAAAACAACACTGGAGACCTTTATCGTGCTGCTGGCACCGTTTGCGCCTCATATTTCACAGGAACTTTGGAGTGAGCTTGGTCATGAGAATAGTGTATTTGACCAGAAATGGCCGGAATACGACGAAGCATATCTGAAGGATGATGAGGTCGAGATTGCTGTGCAGATCAACGGAAAAGCGAGGGCTACTGTTACGATCGGCTCAGACGATGCAAAAGATGTTGTCATTGAAAAGGCGAAGGAAGCATTAGGAGACAAATTAAACGGAACGATTGTGAAAGAAATCTATGTTCCGGGAAGAATCGTAAATATTGTCCAGAAATAAAATAAAAATAGAAAATGGCGTAAGTGAGAATATTGCTTGCGCCTTTTTTGTTCCATAGGAAAGTTCTCCGAACCTCCCTATGGAACAAAAAAGCCCTACGGGCATTATGCACACAAATGCGTCAGGAATAAAAGGAGGATTTTCATATGATAAAGGCAGTGTTTTTTGACTTAGACGGAACTTTGATCTCCGGCACAACCGGTGAAATTCCTAAAAGTGCCAGAAACGCAGTTGATCTGCTGAGAAAAAATGGAGTCAAAATATTTACCGCCACCGGCAGGCATATTTCAGAGATCAGAGACCTGCCGGCAGATGATATAAAGTTTGATGGATACATTACATTGAATGGACAGCTTTGCCTGGACAGCCGGGAAGAATTATTATATAGTGTGCCGATCAGCAGTGCCGACGTAAAACAGATACTTCATGTTTTTGAGGAAGGGCATGTGCCTGTCATGCTGGTTGAAAAAGACAAAATGTATATTAGTTTTATAGATGAGAAGGTAAGGACAGCGCAGGCAGCCATTCATACCCCTGTTCCTGACATTGGCATTTATTCAGGGGAGCCGGTATATCAGTGTAACCTGTTTACGGATGAGAAAACAGCTGAAGATATTGTGGCAAGGCTTACAGATTGTAAAATGAGCAGATGGAATCCATATGCAGTCGATATTATTTCAAAAAGCGGAGGGAAAGTAGCGGGTATCCGCCAGATTATGCAGCATTATGGTATTCAGCAAAATGAGATTATGGCGTTTGGAGATGGTGAGAATGATATGGATATGCTCCGCTATGCAGGGATCGGAGTTGCAATGGGCAATGCAGATAGGGAAGTAAAGGAATGTGCGGATTACATAACAGAACATGTGGATGCAGATGGGGTGGAAAAAGCATTGAAACATTATTATATAATATGAGTTTTTCTCCATTATCTCCAGTCAGCTCTGGAAAGGCCTCCTTCCGATAATGGAGAAAAACTCTTGTAGGATGCAACCTGTTGTTCAGCCGTAATCCTTATCTAGCAGACACTACGTCCATTTTCTATATGATTGGAATGAGGCATTCTAAGAGCCGAACGGAAACAAGGATTATTTTTCTTCGCTGGACGGTAAACTTTGCATGAGGGCAAAGAATTGTTCAGAATTTCCGGTAGTAAAGTATTCATACCATGATTCCAGTGTGTTTGAACCGAAAACACCTAAATGCTCAATGATTTGTTTTGCCCACAGCAAAGTCCCGGTACAGCTTGCAGTGATAAGGTTGTTGTCCGATACGGATGGCTTGTTTATATAAAATTCTTGCCCTTTATAACCAGGACAAATCATATCAAGAAATCCCGGCCCGTTGCTGGTATGTGGACGTTGGTCAAACAGGCCGAAGTCAGCCAATGCAGCGGTAGCCCCGCAGATTGCACATACCAAAGCACCGAAAGAGAGAAGCTCACCAGCTTTTTTGATGATAGCGGCGTGCTTTGGGTCGTTCCATGTATCTGCGCCCGGTAAGAGCAACACACTTGTTTTACTCACAATCATATCGTCAATGAGACAATCGGGCACGATCGTAAGCCCGCCCATTGTGTGGATTGGCGCCTCAGAATAACTGACCGTTTTAAGTGATACCAACGGTGCATCTTTTTTGAAAAACCGGCCAGAATTCAGTTCTGAGATAACGTGTCCCAGTTCCCAGTCGGCCAAGGTATCAAGGACATAAACATAGATTGTAAACATAAATTTTCTCCTTTTTATAACATTTTTAAATTGATTTCTTTTGTATTGTACCATGCGATTACTGACAACAGTATGGCCATAATATAAATCGAAAGGCGGCTATGAAATGAAAGTAGACAGGCTTGTCAGCATTATTATGATACTCCTTGATAAAAAACGAATCGGCGCACAGGAACTGGCGGATATGTTTGAAGTTTCACCCCGCACGATCTACCGTGACATAGACGCCATCAACATGGCGGGTATCCCTGTCCGCGGGGCGTCAGGCGTGGGTGGCGGCTTTGAAATTATGCCGGAATACAAAATTGATAAAAAGGTCTTTTCTACCGATGACCTTTCCGCTCTCTTGATGGGACTTTCCAGTCTTTCCAATATAGTGCGGGGTGATGAGCTGGTACACGCTCTTGCGAAAGTCAAGAGTTTTATCCCTGCCGACAGAGCGAAAGACATCGAATTAAAGGCGAATCAAATATGGATAGATTTAAGTCCGTGGACTGGTAACAGCAACATTCAGCCATATTTAGAAATGATCAAAGGAGTTTTGCAGGAAAAGAAGCTGCTGTCGTTTGAATATATAGCCCATCACGGAAAGAAAACCACACGAACGGTGGAGCCGTACCAGCTTGTATTGAAAAGCAGCCAATGGTATTTACAAGGGTATTGCCATGAAAGAAATGATTTTCGTCTATTCAGACTATCCCGCATGTCAAACCTTCAAATGAAAGAGGAAACTTTTGAGCTGCGGGGTTATGAAAAACCGGCGTTAGACTTTGAGGATCTTCTGGAAACGATGCAGACAAAAATCAAAATTCGTATTCATAAATCTGTGATGGACCGGGTGCTTGATTTTTGTTCTTATGAAGATTTTTCGCCAGACGGTGATGAGTATTATATTGTTCGTTTTCCTTTCATAGAAAACGAATACCACTACGATATACTTTCGGGTTTTGGGAATAAATGCGAGTGTTTAGAGCCGTTACATATCCGCGCGGAAATGAAGCGGAGAATCCATGATATAGCTGCTGTATACGAAAGCTAGTGCCATTCGCTGTCTGTGGGGAATACAAAACCCTGGTCTTCTGTTATGATAAGAACAGAAGGAGGGGATGATCTTGGACCAGAAACAGATTGGAACATTTATTGCCATACTCCGCAGGGAAAAAGGATTGACTCAGGCAGAACTGGGAGAGAGACTTGGGGTGACCAACAAGACGGTCTCCCGCTGGGAAAATGGAAATTATATGCCGGATATATCTACGATGCTTTGTCTGTGCGAAGAATTTGAGATCAGCATCAATGAGCTTCTGAGCGGACAACGGCTCAATAACACCGAATTCCGGCAAAAGGCGGATGACAACGTGATCGATTCTTTAAAGAGAGAGAGGGCGGTCTGGAAGAAAAGGAGATTTATTGATTTTTTGGAGGGCGGCGGAACTGGGATTTTGGTGTCTATTATTTTTTCTCCGGACTCTCCCAGAAGGACCATAGCATTTTTGGTCGGTCTGGCCATGTTATGCACCGGATGGTATTTCAGGACAAAATATGAACAGTATATTCTGCGCAAAGCAGGGGAAGGGAAATAGGTTGACACTTCTTTCTATTTGATCTATACTGAACGATGTTCAGTATGAAAGGGGGAATTCTTTGAATAAAACAGTGACCTCAAAAGAAGCCATTCTGGCAGCCAGCCGAAAGCTGGTGATGGAGAAGGGGCTTCCGGCAGTGAATATGCGGTCTGTGGCATCTGTATGCGGTGTAGCTGTCGGCTCCGTTTATAATTATTTTCCGTCAAAGTCAGAGCTTTTGACAGCAACAGTAGAAGAAGTGTGGAAAGAAATATTTCATATGCCCGAACGGTCCGTGGAGTTTTCTGGTTTTGCAGACTGTGTCGCCTGGTTGTTTGAGCGGATCAGAGAAGGCTCCAGGAAATACCCAGGTTTTTTTACGCTGCATTCCATGAGTTTTGCGGCAGGGAACAGAGAACAGGGTCAAAAGATGATGGAACATTACTTTGACCATATGAAGAGTGGCCTCCTGCGTGTACTGGAATGTGATCAGAACGTGAAGCCGGGAGTCTTTAATGAGATACTGACACCGGAAAGCTTTGTAGATATGGTATTTTTTAATGTGACATCTTCCCTTCTGGAAGAGCGGGGGGACTGCCGGCCTCTTCTAGAACTGATAAAGCGTGTGCTCTATGAACTATGATCAACCCCTGTCCTGTGAAATGTAGGGCAGGATCTTTTACTAATAAAATTGAACGAAGTTCAATTTGAAGTTGGACAGAAAAGGAGAAACAATGAAAGTACAGAAAAAACAGCTGCTTTTTGTTGCAGGAATTGTGTGGGGAATTGCGGGATTTAATATCCTGAGAATCGGCCTTATGGCCTACGGCGGGCATTGGTCTGTGTTAAACGGGCTGGGCTCTTTGGCAGTATTTGCGGTATTTCAGGTTATGGTGTTTGGTAAGCTTGTCAGGAAGCATACGGCCAGGATCATGGAATATAAAGAAGAGAAACAGTTTATCTTAAAGTTTTTTGATGTAAAATCTTTCTGTATCATGGGATTTATGATGACCGCCGGCATTGGGATCAGATTATCGGGAATCTGGCCGGAATCATGGATCGCTGTATTTTATACAGGTCTGGGGACGGCGTTGTTTCTGGCAGGAGCAGCTTTTCTTTTAAATTATCTGAGAATGCGTGGCAATGCTGTAGATGCGGCAGCGGAGCTTGAGTAGGAAAGGAGAATGACGATGCAGGCAATTATGGAGACCATTTTTGATATTGTATATCTGACAACGGTGATTTCAGTGGGAATTATGATGATCGCAAAGAGCAGAGGCAGCAGGCAGCATTGGCTGTTTGGAATTATGGCTGTGGTTCTGGGAGCAGGGGACTCCTTTCATCTTGTGCCCCGGGCGGCAGCTCTGTGCACTACGGGACTTGATCACTATACACAAGCCCTGGGAATCGGAAAGCTGGTTACTTCCATAACAATGACGATATTTTATGTTTTGCTGTATCACATATGGCAGATGAGATACCGGGAAAAGGGGAGAGCCGGGCTGACAGCGGTTGTATATATCCTGGCTGCGGCAAGGATCGTTTTATGCCTGTTTCCGCAAAATGGATGGACCAGCGCAAAACCGCCGCTTGTCTGGGGTATTTATAGGAACCTTCCTTTTGCAGCCTTGGGGCTTTTGGTCATTATCCTGTTTTACCAGAAGACACGGAATGGCAAAGACAGGACGTTTCGGTGGATGTGGCTTACCATTACCCTGAGTTTTGCTTTCTATATCCCTGTTGTTCTGCTGGCAGACAGATTTCCGGCAGCAGGTATGCTGATGATTCCAAAAACATGTGCCTATGTCTGGACCGTTTTGATAGGATTCCGGGATATGAAAAAGTGACGTAACACCGCAAAAAATATCATGCATTGTTTGTGCTCTTTCGGTATACTAGACATAGGAGACATCTAAAAACGAAAAGAGGTATTGACAAATGACAGATATCATTGTGCAGGGACTTACTCAAAATAATCTGAAACATGTTTCATTTAGGATTCCAAAGGAGAAGATCACTGTGTTTACGGGTGTATCCGGTTCAGGAAAATCCAGCATAGTTTTTGATACCATCGCCGCAGAGTCACAGCGGCAGATGAATGCCACTTATCCAGCGTTTGTGCGTTCAAGACTGCCAAAGTATCCAAAACCGGCGGCGGAACGGATCGACAACTTGACAGCGTCAGTGGTAGTGGACCAATCTCCTCTGGGAGGAAACGCCCGCTCGACAGTGGGGACTATAAGCGGACTGTACTCCAGCCTGCGGCTTCTGTTTTCAAGAATAGGAAAACCTTATGTGGGAACGGCATCTTATTTTTCTTTTAATGATCCCAATGGAATGTGCAAAACTTGTTCCGGCCTCGGGAAGGTCTCCCAAATTGATATAGAAGCCGTGATCGATCCCGATAAATCATGGAATGAGGGATGCATCAAAGATTCCCTTTACCGCCTCGGTTCCTGGTATTGGAGACAGTATGCCGAGTCTGGGCTGTTCGACCTTGACAAGCCTGTCAAGGATTACTCCAGTGAAGAGTACAATCTCCTTCTGTATGGCTCACGGGACGGAAAGGGAGAACCGGAGAATCCAAAAGTAACCGGTATCTTTCATAAATATACGAAAACTCTGTTAAACCGCGACCTCAGCAGCAAAAGTAAGCATACACAAAAAAAGTCACAGGATCTGGTCACGGAAATGGAATGTACGGAGTGCCATGGAAAACGGTTGAATGAGGAAGCTCTGAGCTGCAAAATCAATGGGTATTCCATCGCAGATCTTTGCGAGATGGAATTGACCCAGTTGAGGGCAGTTTTGTCGCAGATTACAGATCAGACCGTGGGGGTACTGGTCCAGACATTAATAGAGGGGCTGGACAGGATGATAGAGATCGGTCTGCCGTATCTACATTTAAACCGTGAAACACCGTCGCTGTCCGGCGGGGAGGCGCAGAGGCTGAAACTGGTCCGATACATGGGCAGCAGTCTGACCGGGATGACCTATATTTTTGATGAACCCAGCGCAGGGATGCATCCAAGAGATGTCTACCGTATGAACAATCTGTTAAAGCAGCTTCGGGATAAGGGCAATACGGTCCTTGTGGTAGAACATGACAAGGATGTGATCTCGATTGCAGATTATGTGATCGACGTTGGACCTCAGGCAGGACAGGACGGCGGGGAAATTGTTTTTGCAGGCTGTTATGGTGATCTGCAAAAGTCCGGTACATTAACGGGAAAGGCAATGCTTCAGTCTCTTCCCGTAAAACAGGAACTGCGCCGGCCGTCGGGAAGTCTGCCGGTTCGAGGAGCAAACCTTTATAATCTAAAGAATGTAGATGTGGACGTTCCTCTGGGGATCATGACGGTTGTGACCGGAGTGGCCGGTTCGGGAAAGAGTACCCTGATCTCCAAGGTATTTGCAAACCAATATGAGAACGATGTTGTAATGATTGACCAAGGGCCCATCACGGCAACCAGCCGTTCCACGCCAGCTTCCTATCTGGGCTTTTTTGATGCGGTCAGGAAACTGCTGGCGGAGGAGAATGGGAAACCGGTCAGCCTGTTCAGCTTTAACTCCACAGGAGCTTGTCCGGTGTGCGGCGGAAAGGGTGTTATCGTAACAGAGTTGGCTTTTATGGATCCGATCATCACAGAGTGTGAAGCCTGCGGCGGAGTACGGTATAATGAGGAAGCGCTTGCCTGCGCCTACAAAGGGAAGAATATAGTGGAGCTTCTGGGATTGACTGCATCACAGGCTTTGGAAGTTTTTGAAGATGCAAGAATCACGAAGCGGCTTAGAATGATGCAGCAGGTGGGATTATCCTATCTGACTTTGGGGCAGCCGCTCAGCACATTGTCCGGCGGTGAACGCCAGAGGATCAAGCTGGCTAAGAATTTGGGGAAAAAGGGAAGCATTATCATTATGGATGAGCCAACCACAGGACTGCACATGTCAGATATCGAAAACCTGCTAAAGCTGTTTGACATGCTTGTGTCCCGAGGGAATACCCTGATAGTGATCGAGCATAATCTTGACGTGATGAAGCAGGCGGACTGGATCATCGATATCGGACCCGATGGAGGAAAAAACGGCGGCGAAGTAGTCTTTGCCGGGACCCCTGCGGATATGGTTAAGAGCGCCAAAACACTGACTGCACACAGCCTGCGGGCATCATGTTCCTTTTTATAGACCTGGCTATCCGAACAGTACCTGAAAAGAGAGGATTCATTCAGCAGGATGGATTATAATGAGACAGGGAAAAAAGAGAGGAAACAAGGAGGACATAAAAATGGATTTACCTTTCCGTATCATGAAAAAGGACAGTTTTCGTGTTGTGGGCTACGCAATTCAGACAACGAACAAAAAAAGAGAGGCAAGAAAGGCAGTCCCGATGCATTGGGACAGGATCAAGGAGAAGCACCTTGAAGAACCGCTGTTAAAACTGGCAGATGAGGAACACCGTGGACTATTTGGTATCAATATCTACAACACCGATCCAGCGGACTCCAGAAAATTTGAATACCTGATAGGGGTTTCCAGCGGCTGTGAAGTGCAGGAGGAACTTGTAGAATTTACTATGCCTGCTGTGACGTGGGCTGTATTTCCGTGTACAATGGAAACGATAGGAAAAACAGAGGCCCAGGCAATTACAAAATGGCTTCCAAAATCCAATTACAAGCCCTTGAATAAAGGGTATATAACCGGAAGGATGAAATCTGGGGCACCGGATATGGAATACTATGGAAAGGACGGGCATGTAGAGGTCTGGATCGCAGTGGAAGAAGGATAGAGACATTGCTGAAAAACTCCAACTTGTGTTACAATTCTACCAGAGCACAGGTATGACATTTTCACCAGTTCTCCGGCTTGCTGTCTCAGGGACGTAATGTCTGCTGGAGAAGGACTTCTGTCAAAACACGGGATGCCCCAGAGGGTATAGGTTTTTTGACCAATATCTTCAATTCAGGGACAGATTATTGATTCTAAAGGAGAAGATATGTATACATTTGAGAGTAGAATAAGATATAGTGAAGTAGACGCAGAGGGAAAGCTTCCGGTACCGGGCATTATTGATTATTTTCAGGACTGCAGTGTATTCCAGTCAGAGGATCTGGGCGTGGGAGTGGAGTATCTGGCATCCAAAAATCGGGCTTGGATACTGAACTCCTGGCAGGTTGTCATTGAAAGACATCCTCTGGAGGGGGAACTGGTGAGGACCAGCACCTGGGCGTCTGGCTTTGAACGGCTGTTTGGACTGAGAAATTTTACGATGAAGGATGAACAGGGAGAAATGCTTGCCTATGCGAATTCCTACTGGGTGTATATGGATCTGGAGACGGGAAGACCTGTGAAAGCAACACCGGAGGAAGTTGCGGTGTATCAGCCGGAGCCTGCTCTTTTGATGGAATATGAGCCGAGAAAGATCAAACTTCCAAAGGAATGGGAGGAAAAGGAACCCCTGACGGTTCCGAAATCATGGATTGACAGCAATCATCATGCGAATAACAGCCAGTATGTCAGACAGGCATGGAACGCTCTGCCCCTTTATACAAAAATAAAGCAGGTCAGGGTGGAGTATAAGAATTCAGCAAAACTGGGAGATGTGATGATCCCAAGGACATGGACCGCAGAGGAAAAGATCATTACCGAGTTATGTGATGAAGATAGGAACCCCTATGCAGCCGTAGAATTTCAGCTGAAGGTTTAAAAAGAATGAAACAAAACAGGAAGAGCCTTGTGAAAGGAGCCGTTATGCGGCGGCCCCGGCAGGGCTTTTTTCATGTCATAAGAATTTCCTATGACACGAAAAACGCTCCGCTGGGGTGCACAAGCCCCTCAAAGAGTGAGGGGTTGGGGAGATGAGTTGGGCTTGACCACTTTGTTCTATTTAAGGTCTTGCTTGTGACGCAGCGTAACGAAGTATAATGGTAGGCAGGAGGGGGATCAATGAAGAGAGAAAGAGCAATTTCAGAGAATTATATGACCGTAGGCGAACTTGCCAGAAAAATGGGAACGACGGTCCGCACATTACAGTATTACGACAGAGAAGGTATTTTCTCGCCTTCTGCTGAAAGCAGCGGGGGCCGCAGACTTTATACCTATAGAGATATGATCAGGCTTCATCAGATCCTGTCCCTAAAGTCCCTTGGATTTTCATTAAAGGACATCAAAAATAAGCTGGTGTCGCTTGAGACACCGGAGGATGTCGCCGATGCTCTGACCCATCAGGCTGACGCCGTGAAAAAGAAAATTCAAAGCCTTACAGAATCGTTAAAGGCAATCGAAGCATTAAAATCGGAAGTGCTGAGCATGCAGTCCGTAGATTTTAAAAAGTATGCGGATATCATCATCAATCTGCAAATGGGAAATGAGTACTATTGGCTTATCAAACATTTTGACAATAAGATGCTGGACCACATCAGAACCCGTTTTGACATCGAAGGCGGTATGGCTTTTATGAACCAGTTTCAACAACTGAACGATGAAGCCATTGAAATGAAAGAAAATGGTGTCCCTCCACAAGACCCCAAAGCACAGATATTAGCAGAAAAGTATTGGAATCTGGTTTTGGATTTTACAGACGGGGATATGAGCATGCTGCCCAGCCTTATGGAATTTGCAGGCCAAGGGGATATTGAGAAAGGCTGGGGGCAGAGACAGGCGGAGATCAGTACCTATCTGGAACCTGCATTATCTATCTATTTTTCAAGATCAGGGATTGATCCATTTGGGGAGGGATGAATATGGGCTGTGCCATACAGATTGAAAATCTGAGAAAAAGCTATGGGGAGCACCTGGTATTAAAGGGGCTTAATCTTAGGATTGAAGAGGGGGAGATTTTTGGTCTTCTCGGAATAAATGGAGCGGGAAAAACAACAGCATTTGAATGCATTGAGGGTTTAAGAAAATATGACAGCGGACGGATCACGGTAAACGGAAAGATGGGGATCCAATTACAGTCATCCTCTCTCCCTGCCTATATAAAGCCCAGGGAGGCGGTTTTACTGTTTGCAAAATGGAATGGAACAACGGCTGATCCGTCCATGCTTGCGGCTCTCGGTATCCATGAACTGGAGAAAAAGCAATACAGGGAACTATCCATGGGACAAAAGAGACGTCTGCATCTGGCACTTGCCCTGGTGGGCAATCCGGATCTTGTTTTCCTTGATGAGCCCACAGCAGGGCTTGATGTGGAGGGAAGGATCTCTCTGCATGCACAGATCCGACTGTTAAAAGAACAAGGGAAAACGATCCTGCTGGCCAGTCATGACATGGCTGAGGTGGAAGCCTTGTGTGACCGCATTGCCATTCTCAACAAGGGAAATCTCGCATTTCTTGGCACCGTAGATGAACTGACTGCAAGCATCGGAAGACGATATAACATTAAGATCATAACCAAAGCCGGTGAAGAAGACTATGCTGCAGAGAACATCGGTGAAGCTATGCTGGACCTGTTGGAAGGCTATAAGAAGAGAAATCTTACGGTTCTTGATATTAAGATTGACAGGGGAACTCTGGAAGAGCATTTTATCAATATCGCAAAGGGGGAATAAACTATGAAGGCGTTTCTATATGGAATGGTCCTGCAGTGGAAATTGGATATCCGCAGCAGGGCATTGCTGATTACCTGCTATGTTGTCCCTCTATTGTTTTTTGCGGTCATGGGAGGAATCTTTACGTCCCTAATGCCGGAAGCGAAGGATACATTGATACAATCTATGACGGTCATGGGGGTATCTATGGGTGCGTTGATCGGGATGCCGCCTTCACTGTCTGAGATTTACGGCACAGATATAAAGAAAATGTATCGGGCAAACGGAATACCGATGTATTTTGGACTTGTCTCACTGGCCTTCTCAGCTTTTGTCCATCTGTTGATCATGAGTGCTATCATCCTTATCACCGCTCCGATTGCCTTTGATGCGAAAATACCGTCTGACCTGCCGTTGTATTTTACAACACTGACAGCATTTATTGCTGTATCCTTAAGTGTTGCCGGTGTCCTGGGGCTATCTGTAAAAAACCAGGCAAAGCTCACGATGATTTCCCAGCTGGTATTTTTGCCATCCATCATGCTGTCCGGAATTATGTTTCCAGCAAAACTGCTCCCTGGAATCTTGAATAAACTGGGAAAACTATTTCCAGCAGCCTGGGGATACCAGCTGCTTTCTGGTCCAAAGTTTGACATTTCAATCATCTTTCCGCTTCTGCTGATCTTTATAACCGCAGTAATCCTATGTCTTTTCCTGTTGAAGAAACAACGTTCTGAATAAACATATAACTTTCTTTTTTAAACTCTGCATAGTGCAGAGTTTTTTTGTTCCATAGAAAAGTTCTGCGAACCTCCCTATGGAACAAAAAAGCTCTGCGGGTACTATGCACACAAATGCGTGAGGAAACTATTTGACTACGTCAAATCGCATTTGGCGCGCAAAGTTGCCAAGCCCCTCAAAGAGTGAGGGGTTGGGGAGATGAAGTGGGCTTGCCCACTTTGTTCCTTCCATAAGACAGTTCTCCGAAACTCCCTATGGAATACAAAAGCGAAAGGAATCCACCCTAAAAAACATGCTTTAAAGGCATTAATTTCTATTTAATATAGGTATTTGATATTGATAGAACGCAGTTGTATAGTAAAGCTACAGGGCACATTGTTTCTTATCCCCTTCGGGAGAGCGTGCTGTTGCAAAACAAAAGGCGACTCCTACGATACTTTTTTCCTATTGTCGGAAGGATGCCTTTCCAGAGCCGACTGGAGATAATGGAGAAAAACGATCGTAGGAGGTGATGAGGTGGCAGAGGATCAGGACTATGATTCCTTGGTACAGAATCTGAAGGATGCCGGATGCGCGGAGGAAATGATCGACCGTTTTATGGAAGAATGGAACAAGGATGATAGGAAGGAACAGCTTCAGGTATTATCGGGGCACAGAAAAATATTACTTGACATGATGCATACAAAGCAGCGGCAGATCGATTGTCTTGACTATCTGATGTATCAATTAAGAAAGAGATAGAAAGGGGATGGAGGAACTTCCTATGAAGAAAAGTATCGTCTGTGCGGCGCTGGCTTTGCTGCTGACGGCATCTGTCACAGCATGTCAAAAGCAGGCGGATGAAAGACGGCCATCAGAAAACAAAGAGAAGTCTTCCAATACAGAGAACGGGCGAAAGAAGAAGGAGGAGACAGTTTTGAACATTGAGATTGGAAAAAGAATATTCCGGGCAGTCTTATACGACAATCAATCTGTGAGGTCCTTCAAAAAAATGCTTCCCATGACAATTTCCATGGAGGAACTAAATGGAAATGAGAAATATCAGTACTTAGATGAAAAACTTCCGGAAGATTCACAGAAAGTGAAGGAGATCCGTACCGGTGATTTCATGTTATATGGGTCCGACTGTCTGGTGTTATTTTATATGGATTTTAAGACAACCTACGCTTATACAAAATTAGGATATATAGAGGATCCAGAAGGAATGGCTTCCGCCCTTGGTCAGGGAAGTATAACGGTGACATTACGGCTGGAAGAAAATTAGAAATCAGGGAAAAAGGAGAGTTTAGAATGAAACAGATTACACAGCAGTTTTTAACAGGCGAGAGGGCACTTTTTAAAGAAAATGATTTAGAGATTTATGATACTGTATTTGCAGACGGGGAGTCCCCGTTAAAGGAAAGCAGGAACATTGAATTGTACGGCAGTATGTTTAAATGGAAATATCCTCTCTGGTACAGCAAAAATATCAGGATGAAGGACTGTACTATTTTTGAAATGGGAAGGGCGGGCATCTGGTATACAGAAAATATTTCTATGGAGGATACTACAATTGAAGCGCCGAAAAACTTCCGCAGGGCGACAGGAATCACCTTAAAAAATGTAACGATGCCAAATGCACAAGAGACCCTTTGGAACTGTGAGGATATTACCATGGAGCATGTTTCGGCAAAAGGAGATTACTTTGCCATGAACAGCAGGGATATGGCGCTGTCTGACTTTACTTTGGTTGGTAATTACTCCTTTGACGGAGCTAAAAATGTGGAAATTCACCATGCGAAGATGTTGTCAAAGGATGCGTTTTGGAACAGTGAAAATGTGACCGTATATGACTCCTTTATTTCCGGTGAATACCTGGGATGGAACGCAAAAAATCTGACTCTGGTAAACTGTACAGTGGAAAGTCTGCAGGGGATGTGTTATATCGACCATCTGGTTATGGAAAACTGTAAACTGTTAAATACCACACTGGTCTTTGAATATTCCACAGTGGAAGCTCAGATTAACGGAACCATTGACAGTGTGTTCAACCCGTCCGGCGGGGAGATCCAGGCCGGCCACATTAAAGAGCTGATTATGGAAGCGGATAAAGTAGACCCGAAAGAGACAAACATCATTCTTCAGGAGGAAATGAAAGATGCCGTATGAGTTTGACAAAGTGATCAACAGGAGAGGCACAGGATCTATGAAGTGGGATGTGTCTGAGAGAGAGCTTCCCATGTGGGTGGCAGATATGGATTTTCAGACTGCACCGGAGATCATGGAGGCGGTGAGAAAGAAAGCTGAACTGGGTATCTACGGGTATTCTGTGGTGCCGGAAGATTGGTATGAGGCTTATATCCATTGGTGGGAGCGCCGTCATGGATTTACCATGGAAAAAGAATGGCTCATATTCTGTACCGGAGTAGTCCCGGCCATATCCAGTATGGTGCGCAAACTGACTACGGCGGGTGAGAATATTTTGGTATTGACGCCTGTTTATAATATCTTTTTCAACTCGATTATGAATAACGGAAGAAATGTGCTGGAGAGCAGACTAAGATATGACGGCAGCGGATATGAGATTAATTTTGAGGACCTGGAAAAGAAACTTTCAGATCCTCAGACCTCCATGATGCTTTTATGTAACCCGCATAATCCGGTAGGAAAGATATGGGACAGGGAAACACTGAGAAACATCGGAGAACTGTGTGTCAAACATCATGTGATCGTAATTTCTGATGAAATCCACTGTGATCTCACAGAACCGGGTTATGGCTATGTGCCGTTTGCCTCTGTATCCAGAGAATGCAGGGAAAACAGCATCACCTGTCTGGCCCCTACCAAGGCATTTAACCTGGCAGGACTCCAGACTGCGGCAGTGGCAGTACCGGACCCATATCTGCGTCATAAAGTGAGCAGGGGGTTAAATACAGATGAGGCCGCAGAGCCCAATGTGTTCGCCGCGGATGCTGCTGTGTCGGCGTTTACGCACGGGGAAGCCTGGCTTGAGGAGCTGCGAAGCTATCTTTGGGAAAACAGAACCTATGCAGAAGAATATATAGGAAGAGAAATTCCATCCATAATACCTGTGCCTGCCCATGCCACATATCTGCTGTGGATGGACTGTAAAAATGTGATCGGAAGTTCTGTGGAATTCAGCCGTTTTCTGAGGAAACACAGTGGACTGTATGTGTCAGATGGCAATGAATACAGAAACGGAGAAGGATTTCTGCGCATGAACCTGGCATGTCCGCGTACAGTATTAGAAGACGGTCTATTGAGACTGAAAGAAACGATTCCTGTCTATGAACAATGGATGGCATCCCAATGTTAAACGGAGGGAAAAGAACTTTGTGTGGTATCTGTAGTTACTGTTTCAGATACAAAAGAATGGATAACTTAAAAGCAAAAAGTCTGCCTGCGAAAGTTTTTCTCCATTATCTCCAGTCGGCTCTGGAAAGGCTTCCTTCCGACAATGAAGAAAAACTATCGTAGGATGGCACCTTCTGTATAATTGTCATCCTTATCCAGTAGACACTACGTCCATGTTCTACATGATTGGAGTGAGGCATTCTAAGAGCTGAACGGAAATCATGTGGAACATGTCTTGAATAAAAAACTGATTTTTATACTGACGGTGGGAGTGTTCAGTATCATCGATACAGAAATGGGCGTTGTGGGCATTCTGCCCATAATCGCGGAAAGGTACCAGGTGACTATCTCCACAGCAGGTCTTTTGGTGAGCATGTTTGCCCTGGCCGTGGCGGTTTCAGGTCCCACGATGCCGCTTCTGTTTTCCGGGTTTAACCGGAAAAGGGTTATGATCCTTGTGCTGGGAGTATTTACTGTGTGCAATGTAATCTCTGCATTTGCCCAGCACTTCCCGGTGGTCCTGGCGGCCCGGGTGCTGCCCGCATTTTTTCATCCAATTTATGTATCTATGGCACTTTCTGTGGCGGGCGGATCTGTTGAAAAGGAGGAGGCCCCCAAGGCAGTTGCTAAAGTCATGATGGGTGTATCAGCAGGCATGGTGTTAGGAGTGCCTTTGGTCAGCTATATTTCAGGACTGACCTCCCTGCGGATCGGCATGTTATTTTTTGCTGCGGTCAATGGGTTTGTTTTGCTGGCCACGATATTCTTTGTGCCGGATCTTCCGGTAAAAGAGAAAATGTCCTATGGTTCGCAGGTAAAGGTTTTAAAAGAACCTTCAGTCTGGATTTCCATCGCGGGGGTTGTGCTGTTAAACGGTTCTGTGTTTGGTGTGTACAGCTACCTTTCTGAATATATGGAAAAAGTGACAGGACTTTCTGCTGAGTGGATCAGTATTCTGCTGCTGGTGTATGGATTGTCAAACATCATAGGAAATATTCTTGCAGGCCGGCTGCTCAGCAGCAGGCCCATGGGATTCATCACCACATTTCCGTTTCTTTTGGCAGCGGTCTATATAGTGTTATTTTTCCTGGGGTATTTAAGTTTTATTATGGCTGTGCTGACCTTTGTGAGTGGTGTTCTTGCAGGGGCGGCGGCAAATATTAATCAGTATTGGATGACAACAGCAGCGCCAAAAGCGCCGGACTTTGCCAATGGTCTGTTTCTGGAAGCCACCAATCTCGGCACCACGGCGGCTACGACAGTCTGCGGATTTTTCTTGTCCGGCATGGGGACTCCTTATCTGATGATTGGGGGAATATTATTCCTTCTCTTGGCATTCGCAGCCATCATGTTCAGGGCAGTTGGACAAAGGAGGCTGGCAGATGCCGGACTGTGAGATTTAGAGCTTTCCCGCTGAAAATTCTTTCTGAGCCAGTTCCAGAAATTTTTCAGCGGCCTTTGAGAATACCTGATATTTTTTCCATACAAGGTCTAATTTAGCCTCATATCTTGGAGAAAGGGGGCGGAAGCACAGACGACTGTCCCCGGAGGTGTTGAGCAGTTTGTCCAGGCAGAGAGCATAACCAAATCCCTCGTCCACCATGAGAGAAGCGTTGTAGATCAGATTGTAGGTACTGACAATGTTCAGAGTATCAATCTCTTTTCCCAGCCAGGCTAAAAAATCATTTCCGATGGACTGGCTGGAGGTGATCAGAGGAACGTCTGATAAATCCTCAGGAGTGATGACATCATTTTTGGCCAAAGGACAGTCTTTTGGCATGAGAAGCCCCCAGGTGTCTTCAACAGGGAGATGGATGTAATTATATTTTTTTAAGTCACCGTATTCAATAAGCACTCCAAAATCCAGAAGTCCTTTGTCCAGGCGCTCCGTGACATTGTCTCCATTGCCGCTGTACAGGTGATAACGGATCCCAGGGTGCTTTTTTCGCAGATCGGATGCTATCCGGGCAATCAGGCGCATGGCATCTGTCTCACCGCCTCCGATGTAGATGTCCCCGGTGATGATGTCATCAGGGGCGTGAAGTTCGGCCTCTGTTTTCTCTACAAGGTCAAGGATTTCAGTGGCTCTTTTGCGGAAAAGAATCCCGTCTTCCGTCAGGGTGATCTTCCGGCTGCCCCGGATGAAAAGCCGTTTGCCAAGTTCTTCTTCCAGCTCCATCAGCTGTCTGGACAGAGTCGGCTGTGTGATATGAAGAGACTCAGCGGCGCCGGAAATGCTCTGCTCTCTGGCAACAGCGAGAAAATACCGCAGTACACGTAATTCCATAATAAATACCTCCCAATTTATTTCATGTATAGTCTGAGTATAGGGGGTCAAATTATGCCTGTCAAGTATAGAAGAGAGGCTGACAGAGGAAGTGGTTATGGAAGAATGATGAATAGAATGCATGTTCAAAAATTTTTTAACAGAAAGAGCTATTACATTTTACTGAAATTTATCAAATTTCCCTTGACTTGGAGTTAACTACAAGGAGTATTCTTAATAGTAGGAAGCAAGCACAACGAGGATTTAGAGATGAAGTCAAGGAGGATTTGTATGATTTATAAAGATTTTAAAGGAACTAAACTTTCTGCACTGGGGCTGGGAGCAATGAGACTGCCGCTGATAAAAGGCGGAGGGGATACCCAGATCGATGTGGAGCAGACGGCACAGATGGTGGATTATGCCCTGAAACACGGGATTAATTACTTTGATACCGCTTACGGTTATCATGACGGACAGTCAGAAACTGTGATAGGTAAGGTACTGAGTATCTATCCGAGAGAAAGCTATTATCTGGCAACCAAGTTTCCAGGGTATGACTTGTCAAATATGGACAAAGTGGACAGCATTTTTGAAGAGCAGCTGAATAAATGCGGGGTGGAGTATTTTGATTTTTATCTGTTTCACAACGTTTATGAAAAGAATATCGATTCCTATATAGATGAAAAGTACGGCATCATGGAATATCTCTTAGAACAGAAAAAGGCCGGAAGGATCAAACATTTAGGATTTTCCTGCCATGGCCGCTATGACACGTTAAAGCGCTTTTTGGATGTTTACGGAGAGCATCTGGAATTCTGCCAGATCCAGCTGAATTATCTTGACTGGAAGCTTCAGGATGCCAAGGCGAAGGTAGAACTGCTCAATGAATATGAGATGCCGATCTGGGTCATGGAGCCGCTTAGGGGAGGAAAACTGTCCGCGCTTTCAAAAGAAAACAGCAAGAAACTTAAGAACCTCCGTCCAGATGAGGGGATTCCAGCCTGGGCATTCCGTTTTCTCCAGACCGTTCCCGGAGTGACCATGGTCTTATCCGGCATGTCAAATATGGATCAGCTGGAGGAAAATGTGGCTACATATGCCGAAGAAAAACCTCTGGATGATCAAGAAATGACGGCACTGATGGAAGTGGCAGATAGTATGCTGGATATCCTTCCATGCACTGGCTGCCGGTACTGTACCTCCCATTGCCCGAAGAAGCTGGATATTCCTACATTGCTTTCCCTATATAATGAAAGCCGCTTTAACACAACAATCATCACACAGATGGCTGTGGAAGCTCTGCCGGAGGAGAAACGCCCGGACGCCTGTATCGGGTGCAGAGGATGTGAGGCGGTCTGTCCGCAGCAGCTGAAGATTTCTGAGGCCATGGCTGACTTTACAGAGAAATTGAAGCAGCCTGCAGGCTTATAAGAGAAAAATAAGGGAGGAAACACTATGGAACTTCGTGTGTTGACTTATTTTTTGATGGTGGCAAGAGAAGAAAATATCACAAAAGCTGCCAATCTTCTGCATGTGACCCAGCCCACCCTTTCCAGACAGCTGATGCAGCTGGAAGAGGAACTGGGGGTGAAGTTATTTGAACGCAGCAGCCACAAGATCATGCTGACAGAAGAGGGCATGCTGTTAAAGCGCAGAGCCCAGGAGCTGGTCTCCCTTGCAGAAAAAACAAAACAGGAGCTGTCTGACAAGGGGCAGCTGTCCGGAGACATCGCCATCGGCTGCGGAGAGATCCACAGCATGGATTGTTTTTCGGAGTTCCTTGTTTCTTTCCGGGATAAATATCCTCTTATCCATTATGAAATATACAGTGGAAATGCGGACAATATCAAAGACCGCATAGAGAGAGGTCTTCTCGATCTGGGGCTTTTGCTGGAGCCGGTGGATATCGGGAAATACGGGTTCATTCGTATGCCCCAGAAGGAGCAATGGGGAGTGCTGGTACGTAAGGACTCCCCGCTGGCTCATAAAAAGGAGATCCACCCGGAGGATCTTGTCGGCATCCCGCTGCTGTCTACGAAACGGGAGCTTGTACAGAATGAACTATCTAACTGGTTTGGTGAGTATGCCGATCAGATTGAGGTCGCCGCATCATATAATCTAATCTACAATGCCGCTATCATGGCAGAAAAAAATGCCGGGGCTTTGCTCTGTATTAAATTGGAAAGTAAGTTTGACTCTCTTTGTTTTGTACCCTTTTCCCCGCAGCTGGAGCTAGGCTCTGTTCTGGCATGGAAAAAGCACCAGATCTTTTCAAAGACTACCTCTGCGTTTCTCGATCATGCCAAAGAGTATTTTAATAGAAATGCTTAAAACACATTCCTCATCATTAAGTATAGGTATTAGACATAAAATTCGGCTCAGATTAAAATAAAAAGTGTTCCAGAAAGGAGCACTTTTATTTTAATTCTATAAGGAGTGAGGTGATCGATTGACCATTAAGGAAGCAAGTGAAAATTATGGAATCCCGGTAGAAATATTGAGGGAATATGAGGGCTGGGGCCTATGCGGTGCGGTGAAAAATGTCATGGGAGTGTGGCAGTATGATGACCAGGACTTGGAACGCCTGAGTCTGATCATGACACTGCATGATATTGGATTTGATATGGATGAAGTAGAAACTTATATGAAGCTTTTACTGTCGGGTGAGACAACGGATAATAAAAGGATGCAGATGCTGGAGGAAAAAAGAAGGAGGGCCCTGGACGAGATTCACTTCCGGGAAAAGCAGCTGGAACGATTGGATTATCTCAGATTTAAGATTCAAGAAGAAAAAGAGAATCAGTCATAAGGCAAAATCAAATTTTGTGGAGGTAAGGAATATGAAGAAGCAAAAAGTAACAGCAGGCAGAGAAGCATTGGGGAAATTTGCGCCACAGTTTGCAGAATTAAATGATGATATATTATTTGGGGAAGTATGGTCCAGAGAAGAGAAGCTGTCACCAAGGGACCGGAGCCTGATTACAGTGACGGCGCTTATGACCAGTAGAATTTTTGACAATTCGCTGAAATTTCACATGGAAAAAGCAAAGGAAAACGGCCTTTCAAAAGAAGAAATTGCTGAAACATTAACGCAGCTGGCCTTCTACAGCGGCTGGCCAAAAGCCTGGGCGGCATTTAACATTGCAAAAGAAGTCTGGAAGGAGGAAGAGAGTACCAATGTGATGAAATCCCAGCTGGGATCAGGGGCGGTTTTCCCTGTTGGAGAAAAAAATGATGCCTTTGCTCAGTATTTTGCAGGACAGAGTTATCTTAAAATGCTTACTACAAAAGGAGTTGGGATCGGTAACGTGACTTTTGAGCCTGGGTGCAGGAATAACTGGCATATCCACCACAAAGGAGGGCAGATCCTTCTGGTGACCGGAGGGTGTGGTTATTACCAGGAATGGGGAAAAGAAGCGCAAAAGCTTCAGCCGGGAGACGTGGTGTCCATTCCGGCGGAGGTCAAACACTGGCATGGCGCGGCGAAAAACAGCTGGTTTTCCCATCTGGCTGTGGAAGTACCGGCAGACGAGGCTTCAAATGAGTGGCTGGAGCCGGTAGCGGATGAAGACTATGAGAAATTACGATAGCGGCACAGAAGGACTGTTCGTCTGTGTGAAGCATACTGCAGATGCATGAAAGGATTCTGAGGTTAGAGAAAATGTCATAGAAATATAAAGAGATAATATTTCCGAGGTACAGGGAGAGATCAAAGGTTGGCTTTCTGATATCGGATACTGACAAGGAGGAAGCTATTGAGACAAAGAAAAAACTGATACTTACAGGAGCAGCTGTCATATCGGTATCGATGTTGTGTGTTATCTTTACACTCGCTTACTGCTGGAGAGAACATTGCCAGGCAAGAGACAGATCCTATGATATTAAGAAACAAGATAGCGAAAGTGAACTGGTACTGGATGACAGCAAGAAAACTTTGATAAAAATTTATACACCTGAAGAACAATATACTGCACTGGGATCTGTAGAGATAACCAGGAATGGAGTGCATGGATCAGAGGCTGTTCTTGAGCTGAGGGGAAGCATCTATTCAGCAGGGACAACAAAATATAAAGGAGAAAACCAAAAAGAAACAGCCGGGAAAGATCAATTGACGATCTTGAGAGTTTACACTGCGGAAGATGAGATTTACAGTTTTTGCAGCCAGAAAGAAATATCCTCAAACATCATAAATGACCGGAATCAAATAGAGTTCCATGGTTATCTTGAAGGGTATTCTAACGGTGAACAGGAAGGTTACTAAAAATTATATAAGAGGTTTCATAAAAATTCCCAGCGAACAGTATGTAATATCGCTGGGAATTTTAATAGTATGATAAAGATATCACGGATCTCTACGGATGAATAGATAAAAATACTGGACGTCATATGCTATAATAAAAAAGAATCTTAGTTTTAGAAATGATCAAGGGAAAGGAGACAGCTATGCAGACAATTATGATCTATCTGCTTTTTATCAATGCAATAGCGTTTTTCTTATATGGAAGTGATAAACAAAAGGCAAAAAAGAATCAGTGGAGAATACCGGAAAAGACATTGATCCTGCTGGCAGTGGCAGGCGGGTCCCTGGGAGCCTTTACGGGAATGCAGGTGTTCCGGCATAAGACGAGGAAACCGGTGTTCCGGTATGGGATCCCTTTCATTATCCTGTGTCAGGCAGGAATGTTTCTTTTCTTTTTATATAAGATGTTTTAATGTTGGGTGATAAAAATGTGTGAAAATGAAGAGGTGATAAAATGCCATATGGAAAATCGATTAAAATCCCAAGAACAGAAGTTCCTGGATGTGACAGAGAGGATGTAAAGGGCGCGGGTGTCCATTTTCTTTTCTGTCAGGGCGATGACGGGGATGATTCCGTATATAGGAGAAGCGGAAAATGTTGTGGAACGGTTAAATCAACATTTGAGGGATTATCATGCAGGAAAAATACAGTTATGAAAGAATCACAGACCGCTGTGATGGAGGAATTCATAGAGAATGTAAAAGTTTTGATCAGTATTTTAGGCTATAAAGCGTTAGTGCCGGCTCCGCAGGCAACAGACGATACGATTTATCTGTACTGTAAGGGATCCGGCGGTTCTGCGAAAGGATTTGTCAGCTCAGAAGGATTTACCGTGCTAAAGGATTCTGTTATTTCCGATCATATTGTCCCATCACTGGAAACCAGAGGGAAGACTTATTTTAACCTGAGAAATAAGCTGGAGACGGATGGAACAATTGTTGACAGGACCTTTATAAAGAATTACGAATTCAGCGCGCCGTCGGCCGCTTCGGCAGTTGTCTTAGGGCACACTTCCAATGGAAATATAGACTGGAAAACAAAAGATGGGACAAAGCTGAAAGATCTATAGAAAAGGGGGACCCTCTATGGAGAAAGAAAAAATAATATCATACCGAAGGATGGACATACATGACATACCAACGATCGTCCAGATGAGAGTGGAGCAGCTCCAGGACGAGGGGGCACAGGCGGACTTTGATCTCACCCCCTATTTGACTGGATTTTATCATAAGAACCTGGGAAACGGCCGGTACATTTCATGGCTTGGGGTGTGCGGTAGGGAAATCGTGGCCACCAGTGGAATGTCGTTTACGGAGAAACCTCCGTATTATGCGAATCCATCGGGGAAGATTGGTATTCTCTCCAGCATGTATACAAAGAAAGAGTTCAGGAGAAAAGGGATCGCTAGAGTTTTATTAAATATGGTCATGGATGAGGCAAAAAATTATGGATGCGGAGCTGTCCATGTGACCGCATCTGACATGGGAGTTTTGCTGTATTCAGATTATGGGTTTCAGAGGCATAAAAATTTTCTGCAGTATGTTTTTAAAGACGAAATGAATGGGATATGAAAGCGGAGGTCAGGATGAACGGAAGGATTTTATTGCTGGAAGATGACGAAAGTCTCAGACGGGGGATTTGTTTTAAATTAGAAAAGGAGGGGTATGAGACAGAAGCATGCGCAGGGATACAGGAAGGCATAAAACTCTGGAATGAAAATGAATTTGAGCTGATCATCTGTGACATTACACTGGAGGACGGCAGCGGACTGGACTTCTGCAGGGAGATACGCAGGACCAGCAACGTGCGGTTTATGTTCTTGACAGCCATGGACCAGGAAATTGACATTGTCATGGGATATGAAGCGGGAGCTGACGACTACGTGGTAAAACCGTTCAGTCTGGCGGTGCTCATATCCAAAGTTCATGCGGTATTTGCTCGTATGGAGGTCCGGGAAGAAAAGATTGAATCAGGGAGAGTCTGTGTCCATAAAAATGGGATGAAGGTGCTGATCTCAGGGGAAGAGAAAAATTTGACCAAAAATGAGTGGAAATTGCTTCTCTTATTTATTACTCATCCAAGGCAGGTGTTTTCCAAAGGACAGATCCTGGAACAGATTTTTGATATGGACGGGGAGTTTGTCGATGAAAACACGGTGGCAGTCAATATCAGAAGGCTTAGGGAGAAGATTGAGCAGGAGCCGTCAAAGCCTGAATACATTAAAAATATCAGGGGCATCGGGTATCTCTGGGATAAGGAGTGTACAGGATCTTGAGACAGATAACAGAAAAGAACAGGTGGATTTTCTTCAGCATCTTTACAGCGGCGATCTTCCTTTTTCTCTTCGGCCTTGGATGTGTCAGGGAAAACAGAAGGCTGATGGAAAAGGAGAGCCAGATCTTAAAGGCTGCCGGGGTTTTGGAGACGGAGAAGACACAGGACGCACTGTATCATATGCTCCGGGAAAAAGGGGAGGATACAGTGAAAGCGAGGGGAAGGGAGATCCTTGGGAAGTACGGATATAAAAAGGCAGTGCAGCAGAGCCTGCGCACCGAGATGAGACAATACATGCACTGGTCGGCTGCACTGCTTCTTGGAGTCTATGGTGCGGTGGCAGGGGCAGCGTTTCTCTGGATGAAAAAGACGAAAGCGCAGAGGGAGCAGGAATTTGAAGAACTCCGGGCCATGGCAGAACAGTTTTACTTAGGGAACTATCAGGTTTCCTATGAGGAAGCGGAGGGAACAAAGAGCCAGCTTCTGAGCCGGCTGGATTCTTTGGGAAGGAAACTTATGGTCAATGAGAACAAACTTTGGGAGGAAAAGGAAGGGACAAAGTCTCTGGTCACGGATATCTCCCATCAGTTGAAGACACCGGTGGCAAGTCTTGGTATATGCCTGGAACTGCTGGAAGGAGAGGAATTGACGAAAGAGGAACAGAAGGAATTCATTAAGCAGGCAGTGGGACAGACAAAGAGGCTGGACAGCCTTACAAAAGCCTTGATCAACATTTCCAGAATGGAGACAGGAATGATCTCGATCCAAAAGGAAATGAAACCGATCATGGATACCATCGCTCAGGCAGTCAGCACCATATATGTGAAAGCTCAGGAAAAACAGATCCAGATTGAGGTTATCAAGGAAAGCAGTTCCATAGAGAACCTGGAGATTTTCCACGACCCGAAGTGGACAAGGGAGGCCATTGCCAATATATTGGAAAACGCTGTAAAGTACAGTAATGAAGGCACGGACATTCAAATACGGATGATGGAACGGACCAGCTTTCTGCGTATTGAGATTGAGGATCAAGGGATCGGGATTGACCGGGAAAATTATTCCAAGATCTTTCAGAGATTTTACAGAGGAAACGAGGACAGGGTAAAAGAAGCGGAGGGATCCGGAGTGGGACTGTATCTCACGAGAAAAATACTGGAGGCCCAGGGCGGAACGGTTTCGGTTTCTGCCGGCAAACAGGGCAGTATCTTTATCTTACATTTAAGTCTTACAGATTTGTAAGGCTTTTTCTTTTTGATTGAAAGCCAAATGAAAGAGTAAAGGGTTATCATTGTCAGTATAACAAGGAGGTATAAGATCATGAGTGAAAATATTATGTTAGAGACAAAAGATTTATGTAAATATTACGGAGAGGGAGAAAACGAGGTAAGGGCGATTGACCACACCTCTCTTGAGATCAGGCAGGGAGAGTTTGCTGCCGTTGTGGGAAAAAGCGGTTCAGGAAAAAGTACGCTGCTTCATATGCTGGGAGGGCTGGACCATCCCACAAGCGGGAAGGTGCTGATCGGGGGTAAGGATATCAGCTGTATGAAAGAGGAGGAACTGGCAATTTTCCGCCGCAGAAAGATCGGTTTTATTTTTCAGTCTTTTAATCTGATTTCTTCTCTGAATGTGTGGGAGAATGTTGTCCTTCCCATTGGTTTGGATGGAAGGAAACTGAATGAAGAGTTCGTGGAAGAAATCCTAAAGACACTGGAAATGACAGAGAAGAAGCAGAGCCTTCCGAATACCCTGTCGGGAGGGCAGCAGCAAAGGGTAGCCATTGCAAGGGCTATCGCTTCTAAACCAGACATCATTCTGGCAGATGAGCCCACAGGGAATCTGGATTCCAAGACCGGGGATGAGGTGATCTCCCTGCTCAAGATGACGGCAAAAAAATATGGACAGACCCTGGTAATGATCACCCACGATGAGGAGATCGCACAGATGGCAGACCGGATCATCCTGATCGAAGACGGCAAGGTGGTGAGGTAGATGAAGACAGTCACAAAGTTATCCGAAAAAAACCTGAGGCAGAACAGAGGGCGCAGTATCCTGATCGCAATTTCGATTATTCTGACAACTGCGCTGCTTACGATCATCGGACTGAGCTGCAATGGTTTATTAAAGGCCAACAAGGCAAATAGTTCTGCGCTCTACGGAGATTTCCACGGGGCATTTATGAACGTCGGCGAAGAAAAAATGAAGGAGATCATAGTCCGGGGAGAAATTGAAAAAGCAGGAGTTATGGCCAATGCCGCCACGGCAGATCTGGGAAAAGCCAGTGGGATCCTGGCCTACTATGACCAAAAAGCAAGAGCTATGTCGAACCTTAAGATGACCGGACACAGCAGGATTCCTGTGGAAGAAAACGAAATCATGGCCCAAAAGGCATTTTTTAAAAACCTGGGTCTTAAAAAACCAGAGATAGGAGACAGTGTCACGGTTCCATACAGGATCGGCGCAGAAGGCAAAGTTATAAAAAAGGCTTTTAAGATCTCTGGTTTCCTGCCGGATAATGAGATAAATGATTTAAAGCAGACTTACGGTGCGGTGGTGTCTAAAAAGTTTTATGAGAACACGGTCCCTGTAAAAAAGCGGTCATATTCAGTATGTTTTAAAATGAAGAACGATCAGAAGATGACAGAAAATGAAATGGAAGAAAGTATCCAGGATTTAGGGAAAGCCCTATCCATCCCCGAACGTAATATTTCGTTAAATAAAATCTTTATCATGTGGGATACAGATCCGGGGACGCAGACGGTTGCAGTCGGGGCATTTGTGGCTGCCATTGTGATCCTGTTCAGCATCGTTGTGATCTATAATATTTTTTATGTGGGTATGGTGCAGAAGGTACAGGAATATGGAAAGCTGCGTGCCATCGGTATGACCAGGAAACAGATGAAGAAGATGATCTTCAGGGAAGGAATGATCTTGTCAGGCATCAGCATACCTCTGGGCCTGTTCATAGGATTTATCGTAACAAAGCTGTTCTTTGTGAAAATTGCAGGGATCGGAGGCACCAACAAGACTGTGGGGGAAGTGATCTCAAATACACCGCTGTTTAGCCTGCCGGTATTGATCGGGGCAGGGGTTCTGGCATTGCTCACAGTGTATCTGTCTATGAAACGGCCTATGCAGGTGGCAGCCAAGGTCTCTCCAGTAGAAGCCGTACGGTACCAGGAGGGCACAGGGAAAAAGAGACAGAACCGGAAAGGCTGCCGGCAGATCAATCTTATCAGGATCACCCAGGCAAATCTGGCGAGAAATAAAAAACGGACAGTGACCACCATCCTCACCATGGGACTCAGCTGTGTTATGTTCATTGTCATTGCGAACCTGGGAGGAAATATGAATCCGGCATACGAGGCCGGAAAGGATGTGAAAAAAGGAGACTTTTATATTACTCTGGATACAGGATTAGATGACAAAACGTACCCGGAGAAGAATCTGAACCGTGTGCAGCAACAAAATCTGATGGACAAAAATATGACGGATCAGATCCGTCAGATCGACGGTGTCACCAAAGTAGAGACCGGAAAATGGGCGGTGGTAAATGTGAAGAAAAAGGGTGGTGAAGGAACCTCTGTCATCCAGATTCTCTCAAAGAAGGATTTTGACGCTTTTGTAAAGAAAGAATTGGAGCGGGGAAGTGCGGACTATGATACGATGAAGAATAACAACGGGGTTGTATATCTTTGGGATCACTTTTTTGAAGACTATGGGTATCATATCGGCGGCAAGCTTCAGATGGAGATACTGGATGGAACGAAAAAAATTCCATTTTCCGCAACTGTTGCCGGATCTGCCAATGGCCATATGGATGCCTCATGGGCAATGACGGAGGAGACATTTGAAAAGCTTGGTGCGAAAACGGACCTGACCAGCGAGATTTATGTGACATGCAGGCCGGAGAAAAAGGCTTCAGTGGAAAAGAAGCTGAAAGAGCTTATGGATACCAGTGAATTTTATCATATTAAATCTTATGACGATGCTTATCAGGAGGTGCAGCTTAGCATCGGCCTGCTCAGGGATTCTCTGTACGCCCTGCTGTTTGTCATCGGGCTCATCGGGTTTATGAATATGGCAAACACTCTGATTACAAGTATTGTCACAAGGAAAAAGGAACTGGGGATTTTCCAGGCCATCGGTATGACGGCAAAACAGGTGAGAAGAATGCTTCAGATGGAAGGGCTCATTTTTACTGGAGGTACTCTGGTCATTGCACTTACCCTTGGAAATGTGATTGGATATTATCTGTTTCTTAAGTGCAAGGAGACAGGAATGATCGGACTGAATGACTATCATCTGCCGCTGTCTGAGATTCTGGTTATGGCAGGGATCCTGCTGCTTCTGCAGATGGTCCTCTCCGCGGTCATGAGCAGAAAATTCCAGAAAGAATCCGTGGTAGAAAGAATTCGGTATGATGAATAGCCGCGGATTAGTTATGCTATACTCATAGGGCACACCGCATTTTATATCCTTCAGATGGGCATGCTACGTATCATTAAGAAAGTTCTTTACCACTATTTCCGTCGCGCTTTTGAAATGCGCTCCTCCAATAGTGGTAAAGAACTTTCGAAAAGTGGCACCTTTTGACTTACATCATTTTACTTTTTGGTTTATTTTTTTAATGTTGCACATTCATTAAGTCTCATTGGCAACTCATTAAAACTAGGTGTAATATCTGTTGACAGATAAATTCAAAAAAACAAAAGGCGCCATCCTAAGATAGTTTTTCTTCATTGTTGGAAGGAGGCCTTTCCAGAGCCGACTGGAAACAATGGAGAAAAACTCATTATAAAAAGAAAAGGAGTCAGCATGGATAAAACATTGGAACAGGAAAATAAAACACATACCATTTATCTGGCAGGCGGCTGTTTCTGGGGTCTGGAAGCTTTTTTAAAAGAGCTTCCAGGCCTTTTGGATACTCAGGTGGGATACGCCAACGGGACGGTAAAAGATCCAACTTATGAACAGGTATGTAACGCAAACACCGGTCACGCTGAGGCTGTAAAAGCAGTATACGATGAGTCACGAATTTCCACTGAACGGCTGCTGGACGGCTTTTTTAAGGTGGTGGATCCGACCAGCGTAAACCGGCAGGGCAATGACAGGGGCAGCCAGTACCGCTCCGGGATTTATTATGTTGATGAAAACGATAGGGATCTGGCTATGAAGGCCGTAGAAAAACAGCAAAAACAATATAAGGCCCTGGTCGTGACGGAGGTCCTGCCGCTTACATGCTTTTATCCGGCGGAGGAATATCATCAGGACTATCTGGATAAGAATCCAGGCGGTTACTGCCATATTAATTTAAGCGCTGCCGGGGAGTTTAAGAACGATGATCCTGTCTTTGACGAAAAAGAGCTGAGGTCAAGGGTTTGAGTCAGGCTGCGGATGGCCAAGCTTTTCAAAGCCTCTTGAGCCTGATGCAGTGACGGAACACGACGACAGGTCCTTCCTTATGCGCCGGACAGAGGTTAAAAGCCGTGTGGGGAGCAGCCATCTGGGGCATGTGTTCGATGACGGGCCCAGGGAGCTCGGAGGCCTCCGGTACTGCATCAACAGTGCATCCCTGAGGTTCATTCCCTATGAAAAGATGGAAGAAGAGGGCTATGGTTATCTAAAGCATGACATTTTCCACATGATTTCCGTTCGGCTCTTAGAATGCCTCACTCCAATCA
>OLSH01000137.1_pt1 | contig 78138 bp, 73 predicted proteins | sample 1643221 | NCBI WGS metagenome assembly OLSH01 (sample SAMEA3136681, study PRJEB25190) | human gut metagenome | biome: human gut; feature: human-associated habitat; material: faeces | place: Austria | collected 2013 | reverse complement strand
AAATAGTTTTAATATATAAAATATTATACCATATAAATTTACTATTTAGTTTTTGTTAAAATTATAGAGATGCAATATAATTCTTTGCTGCGTTTTTATTTCTTTCAAATTTTTTTATAATATATTCTAAGATAGTATTTTTTATAAAAATAGCTTATTATATATAGATAAATTAACTTAATAAATTAATATTTTATAAAACTACTAAACACACTACTAAACATTTATTTTTACCTTTATTCATATAAAATTATCTCATTAATTCTAATATTGGAGGACTGTATGTTGTTTCATAAAATATTTCATAAAAAGCAAAATTTTTTCTCATCAAGTCTTGATTCACATATCCAAGATTTTTATGCTGGAGATCTTAGAGCATTAGCAAAAATTTTTTGTGTTTTTGCTGAAAATATTTCAACCCAAAAATTAAAAGCTTCCCAAGTATTAAATGAAGCCCTGATTTCATCCTCATTTGATGATATGTGTAAAATTGATATACAAATGCGTGAGACCACTTCAATGGAATGGAATATTGACTGGAAAACTTTAAAAATTGAAAATTTTATTACAAAGCAAATGTCAAAAGATGAACAGCGAGCTGTGCTTATCTTCTCTTCTTTCAATCCAAATGGATACATTAGAGAGCAAGCTTTAAAACTTCTGGTTTTTTATGAAGAAACATTGCCATATCTTGTTCTCAGATTAAACGATTGGGTTTACAATGTGCGTCAAACTGCCTTAACTATGTTTTCAAAACGGTTGATAGAGGCTACTGATGAAGAACTTATCAATACACTTCCCTTTCTCCATAAGCTTCAAAAAAGTAAAAGAGGTGATAATTTTATAATTTCTTCTCTTATGCAGGATAAATTTTGTGCCAATGAAAAGCTTTTAGAAAAAGGATTGGCAAACTCTGATGTAAGAACAAGAAAAACTTGTCTTTCTTTTCTTTCAAATACTTCATTGCCTAAAGCTGCATTATTATTGAAGCATATAAAAAAAGAAAGTGATCCATTTGTAAGGAGAATGATTTTTCAAATACTTTTCAAAGAAAATATAAAAATCGAAGAATTGAGTAAACAGTTTTTAAAAGATAAGTATCCTGCAAATCGGCTTCTTGCTTTACAATATTTATATGATTATAATATTGATCTTGCTTTTATAAAGGCATATCAGATGCTTTTAGATCGAAATTTGCAAGTCCGTATTTTATCCCGCGAAATTATTAAAACTATTAAAAGGACTGATAATTTTCATCAATTTTATCTTGAAAACCTTTCTTCAAACACTACAATTGCTGTCTATGGATTGGGGGAAGTAGGCTGCAAAGAAGATTGCTATATTATTGAGCCTTATTTGAAAAATAGTAAAATAGCTGTCGTTCGTGCTGCAATGATATCTCTAATGCATTTAGATTCTGAAAAATATATCACATTAATTACTGAAATGTTGTATTCTGAGTATTCAAGTATCGTTAATACTGCTTTTATACTTCTCAAAAAATATAAAGACTATGATTATAAAAAAATATTGAAAGCATACCAAGAAATAGACTATGAAAATGCAAAAATAAAATGTGCTTTGTTACTATTTCAAGCATCTAAATGGAAGACTTTACTATATATATTAACAATAATTGGAAGTAATTATGAAAAATTAGAGGCTATATGTCAAGCACAGCTAAGCAGATGGCTTTTATTATACAACAATTCTTTTCAGTCACTATCAAAAAAAGACTCTGAAGAAATTAAAATACTTATTAATATTAAAAAACCATTTTTAACCTCTAAGATAGAAAAAGAATTAATATTTTTGCTAAAAAATAATTGATTTTTTATTATTATATTTTTAATTTTATATAATAAATTAAGCAGATAAATTTTTATTTTTTTTAACATTTTTATTTAAATAAGAGGAAAGCAATATATTTTGAGAATAATGATATATCCATGAAAAAATCTTTCCTCCAAAAGATATTTTTATTGTTTAAAAAAAGGGAGTTTCAATATAGTTGAAATTCCCTTTTATTTTTTTCTTTATTAGACTACTTTAATTCTTACTTGTTTTCATATTATTCCAATTTTAATTCCAGATTTTCTAACTTGGATATTTCCGATATAGCCGAATTATTTAAGTATAGATAAAACTCTATAGCAACCTCAAATATTAGATGTTTAAATTTTTAAATCAATCAAATTTTAACTTTTTCTTACGATTTCTCCATTCTTCCATAAAATTTTTTCTTTTATTTTTCCTTCTAAATCATATATTAACTCTATTCCTTCTTTTTTTCTATTTTTATTATATACAGATTCTGATTTTTTAATATTGTTTGGGTAATATTCAATAATCACTTCTAAAACTCCCATATTATAAATCTCCTCTCTTTTTTCACCCTCATAGGAATATTCTATTTGAGGTCCATCTTTAAGTCCTTGCTTTAAATTTCTTTCATAGGCCTTTCTTCCATTAAGGTAATAATCTATCACTTTCCCATCTGCTAATCCATCAACAAAATAATATTCAGTGGCTGTGCCTGAGATAGAATATTTTTTAAGTACTCCAGTAAATGCTTCTGTTTCCTCTTTAACATAAACCCTTACTTCTCCATTTATTTTTCTTTTTTCTATATCTCCTGGAAAAACAATTCTAGTTTCACTATAAGATAATGTTCCAAATAAAAATATTATTGCTGTTATTAGCTTTTTCATAAAATTCTCCTTCAAGTGTTGATATACTCTTATTGTAAAATAAAATTAATTTATTCCTGAAAATAGCTTTTTAAAAATTTTTTCTCTTCGAATATCTATGTTTCCATATAAATTTCTCTTTATTTCATATAAAAATATAACATGAGAAGAGAATGCCATTCACAAGGTATTGGTTATGCTCTTATTTTTTGACTTGGCTCTATTTTTATATTAAGGTGCAATTATAAAATTATAATTTCTATCACTTATTTTTCTATTTAAAAAAATAGCTGCCAGAAGGCAGCTTTTCCATTAATACTTGTTTTAAACAATATATTTATTAACAAAATTATTCTTTATTGCTTTTCTCTATTTGTTCCAATTCTTCTACAACATCATTTAATGTTTTATATATTTCTTTTTCTGTTCCTACTTTAATTTTAGTATTATCTATTTCAAAATTCACTCCATATAATTTTAAACTAGAAGGAATTCCTTCCATTAAAAATCTAAAGTTTGCTCTTACTCCACTTTCTTCTGGAATTGTTATATTTAAAATAGGATGTAAAGAATATGAAACATACCCTTCTTTGTCTTTTAACTGTAACACTTTTTTTTCTGATAAATTAGCAAGTCTTACTCTTTCCTTTGATTTATTTTTTAATCCCACTTTTATCTCATAATATTTTGCAGTTTTTTCAACTGAAAGAATAGTACAGTCAATATATTCATTAAAAGCTTTTTGATCCAATATTATTATTGCTTCGTCAGTACTATTTCCTTCAACCCTTCCTTTGTCTATTCCTTTTTTCAATCCCTTTAATATATTTTTTCCTGTAGATACTGCTCCTGAAACAGCTTCTGTTACTCCATCAGTAACCAAAGATTCCTTTTTTTCTGTTGAATATCCACTAATAGACAATCCAATAAATAGAATTAATATTATTTTTTTCATAATCACTCCTCAGATGTTTTATTAAATTATTATAGCATTTATTTCTTATTTTAAAAAACAATAAATAATAATTTTTTATAATAAAAAATCAATTATTGTTTCTTATTTCAACCATTTTATTTAATAAAAAATAAAGTATATATTTTAAAATTTCATTGAACTTTTAAAACTATCAAAAAAACCTTACCAACCTCTAAGAGATATTTTTTCATATAACCTTTCACCTTTTTTCTTAAGCCTTTCTAAAAGATCTTTATTATGCTTTTCAACTTTTATTTTTAAAGCTTCTGAAACCTCTTGAAGATTTTTCAAATATTTTTTAAGTTTTAAATTGATATCAATTTTATTTTTTTTCAAAACAAATACTATCTCTCCTTCTTTTTTTATAATAGGTAATTTGAGTGGTTTTATTGAATCAGGAAAAGTTTCTAATAATTCATCATTTCCTGTAAATTTAAGATAAAATATTGCAACATCTTTTTTATCTATTTTTTTTATTTCCTCATATAAAAATTCAAGAGGTTCTATTTTATTTTTTTCATGTACCTCTTCTATAACTTCAGAAAATTTTTTTAACCCAGTTCTCATTTTTTTAGCTTCATCTTTTAAGTCTCTTAGTGCATAATTTCTCATCCTATTAAGATAACACTCACAACTAACTCCATTAAAAATAACAAATTTATCTCTCATGTCATCTTCTAACTCCTTATAATGTATTTTTTATGATCAATATATTTTTACATATTGTTTATATTATACCATACTTTTTAAATTTTTATTCGTTTTTAAATAAATAAAAGATTATTTATAAAAAATACATTATTTTTTGTTTTTTATTTTGAAAAAATAACAATATTTCATTTTATAGTATTCTCAATTATAAAAAAACTGTACCCAAAATCTTAAATACCTAAGATAGGGTACAGCATTTTATGTTTATAGTATTCCTGATTAAATAACAAGTATTGTAGTTCAATTTGTTAAATTAATATTAAGAGCTATATAGTTAAAACATCTTTTAATATTTATACTATACCACTTTTAAAATTTTCTTTAGCAAAGTTTTAAGTATAATTTATTTCATACTAAAATTGAATTTAGTCTGCCTATAACTCTTCAATTGAATAAATTAATGTTGTTCCTTTAACTTTTAGAGCTAAACTTTGTCCATTTTCTGCAAATTTATATGCATGTTCATTACTTGATTTTGTTTTTCCTAATTTTGTATGTACTTTTACCCAAACAGGAGCTCCTGCTGCTATAGTTCCTTTATATTCAGCTAAATCTATTGTTCTAGACTGTCCTACTGGAAAAGAGTCACTTGACCATAATTTTTTTCTTTTCCATCCTCTGCATACATAACATCAAAACTCATTACAAAAGCAGCACTGTTAACACATGATATTTTTTGAATTTCTTTTGACATTTTTATCACTCCTTGTTTTTAATTTAACATTAAAATATATATTCCGAGTATATGCTGTAAGTTGCCTTAAAAAACTTTATTTTTCTCTTTATCTATCCTTAATTTTAAATTATACTCTGATATTTTTGTTTGTCAATCTATAAATATACTTTATATATTTATAAAAATTTTATTAAAAAATAATTTTATTTTTAATTTAATAATATTTTCAAAACTATTATAAAATTATATTAAAAAGTATACATCAATGATTCTGAAACTTTAACTACTAAAAACAGTTAAATAAAATTAATTTTCAATATATCCTTTTAATATTTATTTTTCCTATTTTACTTTTAGTGCCAGCTCTTTATTAATAAAGTATATTTTCAGATTTAAACTGTAATAATATCATTTTCATGCACCATATAATAACTTAAAACATAAATAGCTGACCAAAATTCTGCTGGAAAGTCATCTGATGAGGAAATTTCTTGAGAATGAAAACTAAAGAAAGGTGAAATTTTTCCAATAACTTTATTTTTCGAAATAAATGAAATACTAAAATCTTTTTCTTGCACAGCTTTCCATTTACCATAAGGAGTGTTTATAATCATATATTCAACTTTAGGTGAATGAACAATTGAACTTTTTTCATCTTCCTTAAATTTTAATTCTGTTGTAGCTATTATTTCATTATCTTTATTTTTTATAATATATTTATCCTCTTTATTTTCAATAATTATATCTGTTTCATATACAATGGAATTATCTTTTAATATTAATCTTGCTGAATCCATAAAGTTTTTTGATTTTATGCAGTCTATTACAATCCCTTCATTGTTTTCAATTTTATATCCCATTAAAGTGCTTTTAACATATAAATTCATTACATCCCTCCCATAAAACCATATACAATTCCTCCAACAATACCACTTCCAATCATGACATAAGTTGGGTTTAATCTAAATTTTCTTAAAAAAAACATTCCCACAGCAAATAAAAATACAGAAAAATAATTCAAATGAATTTTTCCAATTTCTATTTCACTTTCACCAAAAAAAGCCAGCAAAACCATTGATACTCCAGCAGATGCTATCAAAGAAACCACAGCAGGTCTCAATCCATCTAAAATTCCATTTATAACAGTCAATTTTCTATATTTGAAATATACCATTGCTATTGATAAAACGATTATAAATGAAGGAGTTACACATCCTAATGTTGCTATTACAGCTCCCGGAAATCCTGCTATTTGTATCCCAACAAATGTAGCACTATTTATAGCGATTGGACCAGGTGTCATTTGAGAAATAGTTATTATATCTGCAAATTCTTTCATAGTAAGCCAGCTATGAATAGTGACGACTTCATTTTGTATAAGAGGCATAGCTGCATAACCACCACCTATACTGAACATTCCTATTTTGAAAAAACTTAAAAATAATTGTATATATATCATTTTATTTTCCCCTTTTTAATCTGAAATTACTATGAATAGCACCAACAATTCCACAAACTATTATAATTAGAATTATATTTATTTTAAGAAAATAAGTCGCAATAAAAACTAATATCATCATACTGATAGGAAGAAGTTTTTTTGATTTTACTACTTGTGAAGCCATTGAATAGACAACATCAATAATTACTGCTGCTACTCCAGCCTGCATGCCTTTCATCACTGCATTTACAATTAGATTTTCTTTGAAGGCTAAATAGAAGAGGGAGATTACTGAAAGGATTATTAATGGAGGTAAAACTGTGGCAACTGTGGCAATTACTGCCCCCATAATTCCGCTGAGACGATAACCTATTATTATTGAAGCATTTACAGCTATTGCTCCTGGAGAAGACTGTGCTATTGCTATTAGATCAAGCATTTGAGTATCCTTCATCCACTTGTATTCCTCAACAAATTTTTTTCTCATCAGGGGAATTATTACAAATCCTCCCCCAAAGGTGAAACTACTAATGTAAAATGTTGATAAAAATAATTTTCGATAAAAATTTTTTTCCTGATTTTTGGTAGACATTTTTTTCCTCCTTAAATTCTTATTTATTAAATTATACTCCTTGAAGATATATAAATAAAATAGTATAATCTTATATTATATATAAATGATTAGTTATCTATTTTGATTAGTTATAAAACTAAGGAGAAAAAATGACAGTACGACACATGAAAATATTTATAATGGTTTGTGAATGCAATAGTATCACTTTAGCTGCAAAAAAACTTTTTGTTGCACAGCCAGCAATAAGTTTTGCTATAAAAGAATTGGAAGAGTACTATGGAGTTAAATTTTTTGACAGAATATCTAAAAAACTATACATTACAGAAAAAGGAAAAGAGTTTTTCAGCTACTCTTCTCAAATAATAAATTTAGTTGAAGAAATGGAAAACAAAATAAAAAACAATGATACTCTAGGTATATTAAAGATAGGTTCAAGTCTGACTATTGGAAAATATTTTCTAAATGATTATCTAAAAAAATTTCAGCAAACATATCCACTTATTCAGACAAATATATGTGTTGAGAATTCAAATATAATAGAAGCTAGAATACTGGATAATCTTTTGGATATTGGTCTCATAGAAGGAATTGTTCACTCTGACAGCATTGTATCTGAAACATTTTTTGAAGATAGATTAGTTTTTATCTGCAATAAATCTCATCCCTATGCAAAAAAAGAAAAATTATTATTTAAAGATATTTTAAAAGAAAATTTTATACTGAGAGAAAAAGGAAGTGGAGTCAGAGAAATATTTAATAGTTTCATTACCTCTAAAGAGTTAGCAGTAAAACCTGGCTGGGAAAGTATAAGTACAGGAGTAATAATTAATGCAGTAAAAAACAATATGGGGGTCTCCCTCCTTTCATATCAGATGGTGAAGAAAGAAATAGAAGAGGGAAAATTAGCAATTTTAAATGTAAAAGATGTTGAATTGAAAAGAAAATTTAATATAATTTATCACAAAAATAAGTTTATAACACCATCAATAAAAAAATTTATTAATATATGTAAAAATATCTAGTTTATTTTAATATCCCTTAATTGCTTTTGTTTAATTTTTACTATATACTAACATTAGGTACTAATAAAATTTACTGGAGGAGAGATTATGACTAAGATGGAATTTTGGCAGTTAATGGATGTATTTAGAAAAGACAGCAATGGAGATAATGAAATATTTCTTCAATCTGCACAAGAATACCTAAGCAGTTGCAATATAGAAGATGTGTGTTACTTTGGAGGATATCTTGGAGCATACATGGAAGCTGTAAATGAATGTGTATGGGTAGATATGGCTTGTAAAGTAATCAATGGTTATGTAAGTGATGATACTGGATTATATTTTGCTCTATGGCTTATCTCTCAGGGAGAAGAGGTCCTAGTTAAATCTCTTATTGATCCTGATTCTTTAGCAGAAGTGCCAAATATTCCTTTTGGAAATGCTGAATTTGAAATGCTTATGAGTATTACTTATGAATTAATAGGTGAAGAAATGGATATTGATAAAGTTAGCTCTTTTCAAAGGGAATGCTTAGAAATAATAACTCCAGATATTCATTATAAAAACAATGATAAATATGGTAATTATGAATACTTTGAAGAGGCAATGGAAGATATTCCAAATGTTCTCCCTAGACTTATTGAAAGAGCAGCCTCAGAAAATTTTGACTGGAAAAACTTGTATGAATTTTAAATTTTCCTATTTTTTAAAATAAATGGTTTAATTTTTTCAGATAAAATTGCCAGAATATGAATATAATATAAAAACCTCAGATTTTATTCTGAGGTTTCTCTTTAACTGTTACCCTTTCAATTTTTCAAGTTCATCCATTAATTTTTTCATCTCTGTCTCTATCTCATTTATTCTTTCATTATTTCTATATCTAGTACTTTCTAAATTATTTTGAACTTGAAAATCTCCAACCCAAATGTCATTGCAAATGATAGTACTCATTTCTTCTAATAGTACATTATATACTCTAGTATCAGCTTCAACTTCAGCAATAATTTCTATACTTTCCAATTGATTTTCTCTTATAACTACTTTATCCAATGGATTTAGTTCTGTAAGTCTTTTATACCCTTTTTCTGTCATAATTGGATGATTAGATGTTGCTTTTAATATTATTCCATTCACCAGTTTTAGCTCATTGATCTTTTCTTCATATCCTGTATAAATATCTATAATTCTTTTAACCCTGGCATCTGGGACTGCTACCATATCACCTATTTTTACTTCTTCAATTCTTTGTTTGCTTCCATCAGCCATTGTAAGTATAGTTCCTTCTGCAAGACATCCGTTTAAGCATTTGCTTTTTAGGTTATTCATATATTCCTCCCTTTATAATGAAGATTATAAATTCATTATAACACCATCTATAAAAGAAAGATAGTCTATTACCGAATCAGCTCAAACCTTATCCATTCAATCCTTTAATATACTCATTATATTTTTTTCTCAAATCTTGCAGTTTTTGAGTTGTTTCTTTTATTTTTGTATCAACATCCTCTATATTTTTATCAAGTGATGTCAGCTTTATAATATATTCTTTTCCTTGTACTGAAGTACTTCCAACAGTATCAATATTTCTTCTCATTCTGTCTTGTTCTTTTATATAGTTTTCACATAAATCAGACATTTCTTTATGTTTCATTTGAATTTCTTCCATTTCACCATACATAGTTGCAGCTTTTACAAAAAACTCTCGAATATTGGGAGATATTTCTTTATTTGTTGAATAGTATACTAAGTTATCCTTAGAGAAATTGGCAATACTTGTACTAGTCAGCTTTAACACTTCTTCTTTTACAAGAATTTTTGCTTCACTACCATTTTTTATTTTCACATCAAAACGATATAAAGTACCAGTTTTATCCATATATTTTTGCGGTTCTATTAATTTTGAATTATTCATAATAGGATGCTCTACCACAATATTCTTATCTTTAGTACTATTATTTTTGAATGTATAGACTTTTTCATAAACATGTTTTATGCTTATATTTAAAACTCCTTTAACCACTGTTACAGTATCTGTTTTAGCTGCTTCTGAAGCTGATACTGTTCCAGTTACAGAAAGATCATCCCCATAAGATATCATTCTTTCAGCATTCTCAGGTAAAAATTCTAAAAGTGCATCTCCTACATATGTCCCATCATCATATATTGTAATAGGACCTGCTGGTAATTTCATTCCAGAATTATTTTTAAATTTCACTCCAAGTGCTGGATTAGAACTAACACCATATCCTGCATTTCTTCCATCAAATATAGATACTTTCTTTGCATCAAAATTAGTCTGTACTAATGGAATCATTGCACTTTGCTGTCTCTCCAAAGTAACAGGTTTTGGTGTAGTAAACACAAACATATCACCAGCGTTTCTAGTATTAGTTACTTCTTGATGAACATTCCCTGCAAAAGCCATAGGAGACTTCATCATTTTCCTTCCACTTATATTAATTTCTGAAGCAAGAACTTCCTTGCTCATCTCTATATTATCCTCTCCAACATAATATGTATCCAACATGCCGCTTTCATATGTCCTAGCTTGTGCAAATCCAGCAATTGACAGAGGAATAATAGGTCTATTTAGATGATATGGTGCATATAGTTCTTGTATAAATGATACAGGTTTTCCTGTGACAAGAGATAGTTCTACATTATCCCAGTCCATTTCGCCTACATTGTCCACTATTGCCCAACCTTGAAGATATGGTTTTTCACCAGCCAAATCAAATCTATAAGTAGCTTTCCATACAGGAGCTGCTATTACATAACTAAATTCTATATCTCTTTTTTTATCTCCAGAAAGATTGATATTTATATTTTTTATATTGCTATTTTTAGAATTCAATATTAGATCAAGTGCCCTGTTCATATCATCAGTTATTTTTGGATCTGTAAAACTATAGGATATAATTTCATCTGTTTTTATAGTTTGAATTTGACCTTCACTTAATATAGAAAGACTGGATATTTCTGCTACCTCATCTCCTATTTTTACTTTTTTAATTCTAGCTCCTATTATTTTTCCTGTTATTTCTCTAGTGGCTATAATCTTTACCTCTGCTCCTCTTAATGAATTTAATATCTCTTCAATAGAGGGATTATTATTAAGATCAATACTCAGGCTGGCAAGAGTCCTTTTCACAGTCTCTTCTGAAGGATAATTTATCACTGGTAAAGCAGTATTAGGATCATATATAATAATAGATTTTAATACATCATTTAAAGCACTTGTTTCAAATGGCAATGTTAATTTCGATGCATTTTCAATAGTTCCTTTGTGCTCAAAATATCCTACCCCTGATGAATATAATGTTACTTTCTTTATCGGTACATCTGCATTTTTTACTGTGTTATTAGCTTCTAGATTCATAGTTCCTCCTATTATTAGACCTGCTAAAATTAATAAAACCTTTGATTTCATTATACCTCCTATCATGTTATTACAACAGAGATTTTTTATGTGAAATTTTTTTAAAAATTTGATACAAAAAACCTTCTAAATAACAAACTAAAAATGTAACAACAAAAGCAAATGAAAGTATTTCTGTCATTTTTACTTCATTTGTATATCCTTGTTCAGAAAAAACTTTTGTCATAAATCCTATAGATTTTCCTGTTATAAAACTAATGATTACATATCCAAGAAAATATTTTATTTTAAAAGATTTATCTTTTAGTTTATATAAGAAAATAATAATGTAAAAAATAACATTTCCGTAATCTCTTATTTTATCTAAATCCACTTCTCCATAAAGTACTGAAAATAAAACACTTAAAACTAGTGCAATAATATTAAAGCTTACTCCACTCCAAAATACAAACATATCAATTTTTTTAAACACAAATTCCTCCTAAAGATTAACAAACTTTATTTATATAATATCCTATTTCACTCAAAACATCTACTATTATAATAATTTCAATAACTTAAAAAAGTATTTCTTTCAATCTTTAAGACTATGACACAATCAAAGTTAAATATAATAAAAACGAAATATATTAATTATTCCCTAAAACAGCAGCTAAAAATATAATATCTGAAAGAAAAATTTTAAAAATGAGAACTATTCCTTAATTTATTTTTTTGATTTTATAACTATCTCCTAGAAAAGTATATAAAAGATTATTCAGAAAAAAATAGAGGGATAGAATATGTTTATCAACTTCTTATTTTTAGAAGAAATTTAAAGTTGGGCGAAATATTTTATTTGAACCTATAAAAAAATGTTGATATCTTGCCTTTAATGGAATGGATGCAGAGTATATACGAATAAATTATTTAAAAAAAACCACAGATTTAATATCCGTGGTTTTTATAAAGAAAATTTATTTTTTATATACAGTACGTCCATCAGCTTGGAACATAGGAGTCATAACTATCTCTGGGATTTGTACATTATCAGGAAGATTACAGATATATGTAACTGTATCAGCTATATCATCTGGAGTAAGAGCTTCTATTCCTTTATATACCTTTTCAGCTTTATCCTTATCTCCTTTAAATCTTATTACACTGAAGTTAGTTTCAACTAATCCAGGTTTTATATTAGTTACTTTTACTTTTGTATCAACTAAATCTATTCTAAGTCCATCAGAAAGAGTTTTTACAGCTGCTTTAGAAGCACAATATACTGCTCCTCCTGCATATGCAGCATCTCCAGCTACTGATCCCATATTTATTACAAGAGCTGGTTTATCTCTTTCAATCATTCCAGGAACTACTTCTCTTATCATATAAAGCATAGCTTTTACATTTGTGTCTATAACTGCATCTATATCTTCTGCTGAATTAGAATACACTTTTTCCATACCTAGAGCAAGTCCTGCATTATTTACAAGAATGTCTATATTTTTCCATTCTCCTTCAAGAGCAGCTATCTTCTCAGCAACTTCATTATAGTTTCTTGCATCAAGTTGTACAGGCAATACTTTTACACCATATTTTTTTTCTATTTCATTTTTAACTTCATTTAATACTTCAGTTCTTCTTCCAGTAAGAATAAGGTCAACTCCCATTCCTGCAAGCTTTTCCGCACAAGATTTTCCTATCCCACTTGTAGCTCCAGTAATTAAAGCAAGCTTCCCCTTTAAACGATTTTCATTGCACATAAAAAATCCCTCCTTATTTTAACTGTTATAAATATAAGCTTCTTTTATCTTTTCCGCAGTATCGTACATATTACTTTCTACATCTATTCTCACACTGAAATCTGCTGATATTCTATAAAGTATTTCTCTTTTAGAATGAAGCTCCTTTATCTTCTCAAACATATCCTCTACATTGAGAAGAGGTCTTCCTTTACTATGTCTTACTCTTTCATATATACATTCAATCGTACAATCAAGATACACAATAAACGAAGTTTCCCTTAGAGTTTTGATATTTTCATTGTCTATTATGACTCCTCCACCAGTAGCAATAACTATATTATTATCTAAAGATTCCTCATAAACAATCTCTTTCTCTAATTTTCTGAAATAAGCTTCTCCCTTTTCCTCAAATATTTCAGGGATTGTTTTTTTCTCTCTTGCAGAGATCATTTTATCTATATCAATAAATTTCATATCTAAGTATTTGGCTAGAACTCTGCCTATAGTGCTTTTTCCACTTCCCATAAAACCAATTAGAGCTATATTATCCTTCATTCGTTCCTCCTTCGGTAATTATACCATTTCTTTAGTATAATTTAAAGTTTAAATCTGGAAATATTTTGAAATTATTTGTCTATTGTTTTTTTTCCGATTTATAAGTATAATTTAGGAAATAATATCAATTTTGTTTGGAGGAAAAAATGCTAGATAAAGTTTTGATTATCAACACTGGTGGAACTATTGGGATGGTAAATAGTGAAAAAGGGGATCCAAATAGTCCGTTAAGACCAGCTAATGACTGGAATGAAATTGCAAAAGAACACCCTATTCTTGAAAAATTCTCAACAGATTATTATCAGTTCTCTCCATTGATCGATTCATCAGATATGTCTCCAGAAGTATGGATTAAAATAGCTGGTATAATTGAAAAAAATTATGAAAACTACAGAGGTTTTGTTGTCCTACATGGAACTGATACTATGGCCTTTACAGCTTCTGCTCTCTCATTCATGCTTAAAAATCTTGACAAACCAGTGGTTCTTACTGGATCACAAGTACCTCTACAATTTCCAAGAAGTGACGCTCTTCAAAATCTTATCACAGCTATACAAATAGCAGGTAATGACCTGTATGGTGTAAAACTTGTTCCTGAAGTCTGTATTTTCTTTAGAGATACTCTAATGAGAGGAAACAGATCAAGAAAAATAGATGCTACTAATTATTTTGGATTCTCTTCTCCTAATTATCCAGCTATTGGAGAAATTGGGGGAGATATTAGAATAATAAAAGATAGAATTCTTGACAGACCAGCAAGTAAAAATTTTTATGTAGATGGAAAAATGAACAGCAAGGTTATTATTCTTGAATTATTCCCTGGGTTAAATCCACAATATTTAAAAAGTATATTTGAAAATACCAATGAAATAAAAGGAGTTATCTTAAAAACTTTTGGAAATGGAAACGCTCCTACTAGTGAAGAATTTTTGAATGTGCTTAAATATATTTCATCTAAAGGCATAGTTATAGTAGATATCACTCAGTGTACAAAAGGTTTTGTAAAAATGGGATTATATGAAGCAAGTGCAAAACTGACAGATGCTGGAGTAATAAGTGGTGTAGATCTGACTCCAGAAGCTGCTGTTACAAAATTGATGTACCTTATAGGAAAAGGATATGATCCTGAAGAAATAAAAAGACTTATGCAGATAGATATGTGTGGAGAACAAACTATCAGCCAGTATAATTTTGTTTTTGAAAATACTTCCTCTGCTCCTTCAGACAACTTTGAACTTGAAGTATCTATTCCAGATACATTAAGAGAAGAGGATCTATTTGAAGCAGTAGTGAGAATGAAAGAGATAGCAGACAGAGAATTTATTGATAAGGAATTAAATATTTCTGTTGCTATTGAGGGAAAAAATCATCATGAAAATGAAAAAATGCTAAAAATAAATAACAAAATAAGTAAAATAATTGCTGCTGATAAGAAAAGCCTTCATACAATTTTCAATCATTCTATAAAAAGTATTATCGATGAAAATGATACATTGAAGATAAAAATAAATAGCAATATGAAAATCAGTTGGAAAAAAATTAATTTTTCTGTTTACTCTGAATGCCTAAAATGATATAATAATTTTGTGACAAGATATTTTCATAACATTAAAAAAAAATATGTTTATTTTCATTTTTATTAAATAAATATATAATTATTTAATTGGTATATTCTTATGGCGAACTTCATATATTTTTTGAAGCTTTTTTTGGTACTTTCTATCTTGAAAAATATTCATTTACCCTGTATCATTATTGTGAGGATAAAATTTAGGAGGGGTAAGAATGATAAAATACAGATTAGAAAGTGATTCAATTGGAACTTTAGAGGTGCCAGCAGACGCATATTATGGCGTACAATCTCTTAGAGGACAAAATAACTTCCACATTACTGGTTACAAAGTAAGTGATACTTTTATAAAAGCATTAGCATATGTAAAAAAAGCAACATCAAAAGCAAACTATGAAGCTGGAGTTATCAGTCAAGAAGTAGAAGCTGCTATGATAAAAGCTGCTGATGAAATCATCGCTGGAGGATTCAGAGATCAATTCATCACTGACGTTATCCAAGGTGGAGCAGGAACTTCTATGAACATGAACATGAATGAAGTTATTGCTAACAGAGCTAATGAAATATTAGGTGGAGAACTTGGAAAATATGACAGATGTCATCCAAATGACCATGTAAACTATGGACAATCAACTAACGACGTTGTTCCAACTGCTGGAAAACTAACAGTTCAATTTATGATAAAAGATTTATTAGTTTCTTTACAAGAACTTTTCGATACATTACAAGCTAAAGGAGACGAATTCGACCATGTAATTAAAATGGGAAGAACTCACCTTCAAGATGCTGTACCTATTAGATTAGGACAAGAATTCAGAGCATTCTCTGGACCAGTAGCAAGAGATATCAAAAGAATCAAAGGAGCAGTAGAAGAGCTTACTTATGTAAATATGGGAGCAACTGCTGTTGGAACTGGTATCAATGCTGACGTTAACTATGTAGGAAACGTTGTAAGAATTCTTTCAGAAGTTTCTGGATTTGATTTCAAACAATCTCCAGACCTAGTTGATGGAACTAGAAACCTTGACAGTTTTGTATGGTTATCTTCTGCACTAAAAACTTGTGCTGTAAACCTATCAAAAACTGCTAACGATTTAAGACTTATGGCTTCTGGACCAAAAGCTGGACTAGCTGAAATCTCTTTACCTCAACAACAGCCTGGTTCTTCAATCATGCCTGGTAAAGTAAACCCAGTTATTCCTGAAGTATTAAACCAAGTATGTTTCCAAATATTCGGAAACGACATTACTATAGTAAAAGCTGCTGAAGCAGGACAATTAGAATTAAATGTATTTGAACCAGTTTTATTCTTCAACTTATTCCAATCAATAGAAATATTGAAAAATGGAATCAACACTTTCATAGAAAACTGTTTGAAAGGAATCACAGCTCAAGAAGAAAACTGTAAAGGTTGGGTAGATAGAAGTGTTGGTATCATCACAGCTCTTAACCCACATATTGGATATAAAAATGCAGCTGAAATAGCTAAATTATCTATAAAAACTGGAACTCCAGTTGCACAAATAGTTCTTGAAAGAGGATTATTAAGCAAAGAGGATCTAGATATTATTTTAAATCCGTTTGAAATGACTAAACCTGGAATCCCTGGAAAAGAACTTTTAAACAAAAACAAATAATAGCTCACAAACCGTCAATCATTCATAAAAAAAACTCCCTGTCCATGCAGGGAGTTTTTTTATTACCTCTATATTTTATTTGTTATTCTTATTCAATTACTTTTCTTCATTATTTTTCTATGGTTTGTGTATTTATAATATTTTTTTTATAACATTGGTAGGTTCTCATAATTAATTCACTCTCCATCTTTTATTCCTCACAGCACTTCATTTAACAAGCATTTCATAAAACAGCCAAATAATTAATAATAATTGTAGCATACAATTCTTATTACAATTTTTAATGGAACAACTCTTTCCTCAAAAAATATTTCGTCATAAAAAATAAATATTTATTTTTTATTTAACGGTTTATATCTGTACAAATAATATAGTTATAAAATATTTTCATATTATTTATTGACATATTTTAAGAAATATTATATTATAACCTTATAATTAATTCGTAACATAAATCAATTATTTTCAAGGAGATATTTTTATGAAAAAAAGACCTAATATTTTATTGATAACAAGTGATCAGCAGCACTTTGATACAATAGGTGCTTTTAATAAAGAGATTCTGACTCCTAATCTTGACAGATTAGTTAAGGAAGGAACTACTTTTGACAGAGCCTACTGCCCCAATCCTACTTGTACCCCTACCAGAGCATCTATTATCACAGGAAAATATCCAAGCCAGCATGGTGCATGGACTTTAGGAACTAAATTATCTGAAAATGAAACTACCATTGGAGATATACTCAAAGGAAATGGATACAAGAGTGCTCTAATAGGAAAAGCACATTTTCAGCCGCTGGCATCTACAGAGGAATTTCCATCTTTAGAAGCTTATCCATATTTACAAGACCTTGAGTTCTGGAAAAATTACAGAGATAGATTCTATGGATTCGACCATGTGGAGCTTGCAAGAAATCATACTAACGAATCTCATGTAGGACAGCATTATGCAATATGGCTTGAAGAAAAAGGGTGTAAAAACTGGAGAGATTATTACCTGAATCCTACTGGTAATATGAGCGAAGAAGAATATCCAAGATTAGAAATATTAGTAGAAAAAGAAGGAAACATTCTCAACAGCAAGAGAAACTGGGGAAAATGGGAAATTCCAGAAGAATATCACTATAATTCATGGATAGCTGAAAGATGCAGCAGTATGCTTGAAGATTACAAGAACAATGATGAAAATTTCTTTCTTTGGGCAAGTTTCTTTGATCCTCATCCTGAATATTTTGTACCTGAACCTTGGGCATCTATGTATGACCCAGAAAAACTCTCTATAGATGAAGAGACAATAAATGATGATCATAAATATAATCCACCACATTTTAGGAAAACACAGGAAGAAAATCCTGATTTCAGTGAATATAAAGAAACTGGATTTGGTATCCATGGTATGCACTCACATCTGCAAAAAAAAGAAGATATCAAAAAAGACCTTGCACTATATTATGGAATGGTATCTATGATGGATAAATATATTGGTAAAATTTTGGATAAACTGGAAGAATTAGGACTTGCTGAAGATACTATAATAGTATTTACAACAGATCATGGGCATTTTGTTGGACAGCATGGACTTATCAGAAAAGGTCCCTTCCATTATGAAGATCTCATCAAAATACCTTTTATTGTTAAGTATCCTAAAGTTGTTCCTGAAAACAAAGTTTCTCATTCTCTTCAATCATTGGTAGATCTTGCTCCTACTTTTTTAAGTATGTGTGGAATAAAAATACCATATGATATGACTGGAATTGATCAGACTAAAGCATGGGCAGATGAAAATGTAAAACTGAGAGATCATGTTATTTGTGAAAATCACCATGAACCTACTACTATACATTTAAAAACTTATGTTGACGAAAGATACAAATTAACTGTATATTACAATCAGACTTATGGAGAGCTTTTTGATTTAAAAGAAGATCCAAAGGAATTAAATAATTTATGGGATAATGAAAAATATAAAGAACTGAAAAGTGAGCTGCTTTTAAAATATATTTGGGCAGAACTAGGAAAAGAACCAATGTGGATGCCAAGAATAAAACAGGCATAGTAAAATATCTTAATAATACATATTCAAAAGGGGTGAAATATGAATCTATTAGCAGTGGTTACATTTATTTTTTTTACTGGATTGGTAGCAGTGATATCTTGGTATCTTACAAAAAATGAAAATCTTGATTCTAACAGTGGATATTTTTTAGGTGGAAGAAGTTTAAGTGGTGTCGTTATAGCAGGATCGTTATTACTTACTAACCTTTCTACAGAACAGTTAGTAGGAATGAATGGAAATGCTTTTATGGGAGGATTATCTGTAATCGGATATGAAGTGACATCAGGTATAACTTTGATATTTATGGGATTGTATTTCCTTCCAAGATATTTAACAAGCGGATTTACAACAGTTCCTCAGTTTCTTGAAGAAAGATATGATAAAGGTACAAGAAATATAGTGGCTGTTCTTTTTTTAATAAGTCTTGGGGTTATTTTTCTTCCAGTTGTGCTGTATTCTGGTGGAGTTGCTTTAAACTCTCTTTTCGACATATCAGCAATGTTTGGAATATCAGAGCAGGCTGCTCTTGTACTCACTATATGGGGAATAGGTATCATTGGTGGAATTTATGCTATATTCGGTGGGCTGAAAGCAGTTGCTGTTTCTGATACTATCAATGGTGTAGGACTTATAGCTGGTGGTATACTTATTCCAGTTCTTGGATTAAAAGCTTTAGGTGATGGAAGTTTTTCACAGGGAATAGAAAAATTAATTATAAATCATCCTGAAAAATTAAATGCAATAGGAGATGCTGCTACACCAGTTCCATTTTCTACTCTTTTTACAGGAATTATATTAATAAATACATTTTACTGGTGTACAAATCAGGCAATAGTACAGAGAGCATTTGGTGCTAAAAGCTTAGCAGAAGGGCAAAAGGGAGTTATCTATGCTGGATTTTTAAAAATATTTGCACCAATTATTCTTGCAATTCCCGGTATAATTGCTTTTCACTTATATGGAAGTGAAATAACTAAAGGAGACTTTGCTTATCCGATACTTGTAAATAAAGTTCTTCCTACTCCTTTAGTAGGGTTCTTTGGAGCAGTTCTTTTTGGAGCTATACTAAGTTCTTTCAACTCTGCTTTAAATTCAGCTTCTACATTATTCTGCTTAGATTTGTATAAGCCTATTGTCAATCCTGATATAGAAGATAAAAAACTGGTAACTGTTGGTAAAATATTTGGAACTGTCCTTGGTATCCTTGCCATCTTAGTAGCACCATATATAGTAAATGCACCAAATGGACTATTTGAGTTTATGAAAAAATTTATGGGATTCTTCAATGTTCCAACTCTTGTAATAGTATTTGTAGGTTTCTTCTCAAAAAAAATACCTGCTGTTGCAGCTAAAGTTGCCATCTTTGTATTTATGTTCCTTTATGGAATGATGCAGTTTGTGTACAAGGTAAATATAAGCTTCCTTCATGTATTAGGAATGCTCTTCCTTCTTTGTGTAATAATCATGGTTGCTATTGGATATATAGCTCCAATGAAGACTCCTTATGTACAGAGCAGAAAAGAGGAAATTTCTCTGGTACACTGGAGATATGCAAAGCCTATGAGTTCTCTTATAGCAACAACTACTGTCTATGTCTATGTTCTTCTTTCTCATAGAGGATTGGTTGGTCTTACAGAAAATATTGGAAGCAGATTTACTATGATAACAGCTATATATATTATCTTATCAGCGATATTATTTGTTATGGTAGATAAAATGGGAGTGGCAAAGAAAAAAGAGGTAATAAAACAGACTGTATAAAAATATGGACTGCAACAATTTCAAAATAATATTGTTATATAAAAGTTAAAATTACATATTACATAAAAGTTATCATATAAAAATTGAAGATACACATTACATAAAAATTATTATATAGAGTTCAAAGTTAGCTATTATACAAGAGAACATTTTATATAAAACTTGATAATAGTCATTATAAAAAATGCTGAAGTGAAGATTTAATTTCCTCATTTCAGCATTTTTTTATTAATTTTCTAATATATTTTTATGCTTTTATGTAAAAAGCAAAGAATAATTGATCAAAAAATAAAGCAGAATTTTCTTAAAACAACATCTTCAAAAATAGAGAAGTATAGATTTTAATAAAAGAACTTATATTTTTATATAAAAAAACTGAGAAACGAATGATTAAAAGTCAGATTAAGTTCCTGCTTATTAGTCAATCTTTTCACAGTTTTATTTTTTTACAATAGATAAAATTTCTCTTTCAATACTGAAAATATTGGGGCACATCTCTCTTCCTTTTCAGAAATGCTGCTCACTGATATTATCTTTTTAAAATCAAATATCTGCTTATTATGAATATATCCAAAAAGATAATTTATGAATACATCATTTTTGAAAATATTTCCACACAAAACAATTTTCTTTGGATAAAACAGTGTAAACATATTTAAAATAAGAATTGCCAGATAATCTGCTGCCTCCTGAAGAGTTTTAAGCACAGCTATCTCTCCTGACTCTCCTGCTTTTAGGATAATATCAAAAGAAATATTCTCCCTATCTCCAGATGTCAGAGAAAATATAATCGGAGTACTCTCTTTAGAATATATTTTTTCCATCTTCTCCAAAATAGCTCTTTCAGAATAGTTATTTTCAAAACATCCTTTTCTTTTACAGATAGGGCATATATTTTCATCATTATTGATTATTGAATGTCCTATCTCTCCACTTAATGAAGATTCTTTTTTAAAAAGTTCACTTTGAACAACCAGACTTCCTCCTACCCCTGTTCCATATTTCAGAAAAAAGAAATCTGAAAGCTCCTCTTCTAAAAACATTTGATAAATAGCCAAATTTTTTACATTATTATTTACATAAATTGGAATTCCCAATTTTTCTTCCATTATTTTTTTTAGAGGTACAGATTCATTCCAGAATCCAATAAAACTCATAGTAGAACCAGTATTAAAATCAACTGCTCCAACTATACTTATTCCTATTCCAAGAAGCTCTTTTTTATTTAGATTATTTTCATTTATAAAGCTTTTGATCTCCTTTATAAGCTCATCTAAAAAAATATATGCTTCAGAAGTATCCTTATCAAAATATTTTTGAGCCTCTACATCTCCCTTTAAATTAGTAAGAGTAAGAGAAAAAAAGTTGTTTTTTATATCTATCCCTATAATTTTTTTATAATCATAATTTATAGATAAAAGCACTTTTTTTCTTCCCGGCTTGTCACTGTTTACTTCCCCAAGCTCCTTTATTATCCCCTGCTCCAGCAAATCAGAGCATATTTCTGTCAAAGTACTGGGAGCAAGATTTATAATCTCAGAAAGATCTTTTTTAGATATGCTGTTACTTTTCCTTAGTGCATTTAAGATTTTAGAAATATTTCTTTTCTTTATATCTTTTATTTTCATTGAAACCACCCTTTTATAATGCTAATATATTATATCACAGAGAAAGGGATTAGTGTAAAATAAAAATTAAGCTCAATTTAAAAAAGTTTCAACAATTTAGTGTTTTTCTTCGTCTAATATATTGTTGTAAAAAAGGATTCGCTTTATAACTTATTAATATAAATAATAGAAACACTCAACAAGGAGGCATCATGGAAAATCTAAAAGAACAAATTGAAATTGAAAGAGAGAATATTATCTCTCTGAAGAAAGAAATTGAAAAAAAGATAATTGGACAAGAGGATATGGTAAGAAAAATACTTATTGGTATTCTTACTGGCAACCACATCCTTCTGGAAGGACTTCCAGGATTAGCAAAATCTCTAACTGTAAATACTTTAGCTCAAACTTTGGGTTTAAAGTTTGCAAGAATACAGTTCACACCAGATTTACTTCCCAGTGACATTATAGGAACTGAAATATATAATGAAAAAACTGGGGACTTCTATACTAAGAAAGGGCCTATCTTTGCAAATATAGTACTTGCAGATGAAATAAACAGGGCTCCTGCCAAAGTACAGTCAGCATTGCTTGAAGCTATGCAGGAAAAACAAATCACAATAGCCAGTGAAACATTTAAGCTGGACAGACCATTTATTGTTCTTGCTACACAAAACCCTATTGAACAGGATGGAACTTATCCTCTTCCTGAAGCACAGCAGGATAGATTTTTAATGAAAGTAAAAATTGAATATCCTACAAAAGCAGAGGAAAAAGATATGCTTAAACTTCTTACTTCTGTATCTGATTTTGATTCTATTCAGATAAATGAAATATTAAACAAGGATAAAATAGAAAAAATCAAACAGATTATAAGAGAAATTCATATAGATGAAAAGCTTATGGACTATATCCTTGATATTGTATTTAAAACTAGAGAAACTAATAACTATATTGCCTGTGGAGCATCTCCAAGAGCTTCTATAGCCCTTGTCGTATCTGCCAAAGCAAATGCTTTTCTGGAAGGAAGAGATTATGTCATCCCTCAGGATATAAAAAGAGTCATCTTTGATGTACTTCGTCACAGAATGATACTTACATATGAGGCAGAAGCTGAAGGGAAAAAAGCAGAAGATATCATTACAGATATACTTGAAATAGTTGAACTACCATAGTCTGAACAGGAGGAGTTATGAACAGAGCAGAAATTCTAAAAAAAATAAAAAAAATAGAAATAGCTTCTTCCATACTTGCTGATGAATTATTTGCAGGAAAATATCGTTCATATTTCAAGGGAAATGGAATGGAATTCTCTGATATAAGAAGATACGCCCCTGGAGATGATGTTAAGAAAATAGACTGGAAAGTTAGTGCAAGGCAGAGAAAAACTTATGTAAAGGAATTTACTGAAGAAAGAGAGCTTGCTATTTTCCTTCTTATTGACATTTCCAAGTCAAACAGCTTTTATGCTAAAAAAGATCTGTTGTGTCAATTAGTGGGAAGTCTTGCATTCAGTGCCAATAAAAATAGTGACAAGGTGGGAGCAGTTCTATTTACAGATAAAATAGAAAAGTTCATTCCTTTGAAAAAAGGGAGAAATCATTCTCTTGTCATACTGGATAATCTCCTTAGCTTTGAACCTCAAGGTAAAAGAACTGATATATCTAAAGCACTTGATTTTCTAAACAAAATAGCAAAAAGAAGAGCTATCGTATTTTTAATCTCTGACTTTATAGATAAAGGTTATGAAAAATCCATGGCTATTACAGCTCAAAAACATGATCTTATTCCTATAAGAATAGCAGATAGAAAATATGAAACACTTCCTAAGGGAGCTATATTCAATATGATAGATTCTGAAACGGGAGAAGAGATAGTAATAGAAAATTTTGATAAGGATATTGCACTTAATGAAGATATCCCTAAAAATATACTTAACATTTACACTGATGAAGACTATATTGTTACTCTTTCTAATTTTTTCAAGAGAAGGAGGTCATTATGAAAAAAATATTAGTCATTCTTTTTATAACATTATCCTTTGCACTCTCTGCAAAAGATATCAATATAGGAGACACAGTAACTTTACAGATAACAGGTGTATCTAAAGAAAAAATAATGGATTCATTTAAAAATACTGATTTTTCCATAGAGAGTATGAAAGATGGAAAAGATGGTGCAGTAATTCTTTCAGTAAAAGGATTTAAAACAGGTGAAAATATAATAAATATAGGAAATAAAGAGGTTGCTATTGATATAAAATCAGTTTTAACACCTGATGATAAAGAGATATTCATAAATCTTTCTGATGAAAGCGACAAAAACTTATTTCTTCACCAGTTTCCATATGGAGCTGTTATAAGTACAGCAGCTGGAATTGCAGCTCTTGTGATTATTCTTCTTGGAATAAAAATAAAAAAAGATAAAACTATACATCTGACTCCAGAAGAAAAATTTGAAAATGAAATGAATATGCTGTCTGAGGATAAATGGTTCTACGAAATGAGCTATGCTCTCAGAGAATATATAGACAAAAAATATGGTTCTCATTTTATCAATGGTATTTACTTTCCATTAAAAAATCTCAATGATGAGGATATCCAATTTATTGAGTGGCTGGATAATTATAAATTCTCTAAAGACAGGGATGACTACTTCCAGCAGAGTAAAGAAAAAGCTTTTGAAATATATGGAAAAATAAAGGAGGTAAAAGAATAATGTTTAAATTTGCAGCACCATACTTCCTTATTCTAATACCTGTTGTCCTTTTTCTTTTTCTGATGAAAAGAAAGAAGCAAGGTATTGAAGTTCCCGGAATAGAACCTATCAAAAACTTTAAATTAAAAACAAAAAAATATCTTATTGGAAAATATCTTATTCTTCTTTCATTGATACTGATGATAGTTGCTCTGGCAAGACCTCAGCTGTTATCAGAAAATAGAATTGTAAAGAAAGATGGAATTGATATTGCAATATCTTTGGACCTTTCACAATCTATGCTCCAAGAGGATTTTACTCCAAACCGTCTGGAAAAAGCTAAAGAGGTACTAAGTGAATTTATAGATAAAAGAACTGATGACAGACTTGCCCTTATTGTTTTTGGTGGGGATGCCTATACAAAAGTTCCCCTTACATTTGATCATAATGTAATAAAGGAAATGACAGGAAAGCTTACTGTTGATGATATAACAAGCAATACAAGAACTGCTATTGGTATGGGAATCGGAGTGGCCCTAAACAGATTAAAAGATTCTGAAGCTAAATCTAAGGTCATCATACTTTTGACAGATGGAGAAAACAACTCAGGTGAAATGAGCCCCTCTACTGCTGCTGATATAGCTAAGGAACTTGGTATAAAAATATACACAATCGGTATTGGAGCAAAGGAAATAAAAGTTCCTTCATTCTTTGGATACACAACAGTTAAAAATACAGAACTTGATGAAAATATGCTGAAAAGTATAGCTGAAACTACTGGAGGAGGATATTTCAGAGCCAGTGATAGCAAAGAGTTTAAAGAAATTTTTAATAAAATAGATGCCTTGGAAAAAACACAGATAGATGGAAGATCATTCTATGATAAACATGAGCTCTTTGAAAATTTATTAAAACTTTCTCTAATACTTTTAGTTTTGGGAATATTTTTTGAGTATGTTTTTTACATCAGAATACCATAATAAGAGGTGAATAACTTGGAATTTGGAAATATAAAGTACACAGTATATATAATAGTTCCTGCTCTCATCCTCTTCTTTATGATAATTGGTATGAGTAAAAGAAACAGGATACTTGATATACTTAAACTAAAAAAATATAATTTTGTACAGATAATTAAAGCTATCCTTATGACTTTAGGTGCATTTATGGTAGTTATAGCTCTCCTTTCTCCTCAAGAACTTTTGAATGAAGATACTGTTGAGGTAAAAGGATTGAATATATACGCCCTTATTGATACCTCTAGGTCTATGATGACAGAGGATGTTTATCCTAACAGGCTGGAGGTAGCAAAGAGAACTCTGGAAAATCTTCTTCAAGGTTTGAAAGGGGACAGAATCGGATTTATTCCTTTTTCTGACAGTGCATATATACAGATGCCTCTTACTGATGATTATTCCATTGGTAAAAACTACATCAATGCTCTGGACACTAATTTGATTTCTGGAGGAGGGACAGAACTTTATCAGGCTCTGGAACTTGCAGAGAAATCATTTAAAGAAATCAATAGTGACAACAAAACTATTATTGTCCTATCAGATGGAGGAGATTTTGATGATAAGTCTCTGAAATTTGTAAAAGATAATAAGATGAATGTTTTCTCAATAGGTATTGGTACTGATGAAGGAACTATAATTCCAGAATATGTCAATGGAAAAAAAGTCGGTTTCATAAAAGATCAAAAAGGATCAGCTGTTATAAGCAAACTTAACTCTGATTTCTTAAAAAAACTTTCTTCAGAAAGTAATGGAAAGTACTATGAAGTAAATAATCTGAAGGATGATACATTTAATTTCTTTAGAGATACTGCTAATCTGGAAAGAAAAAATCAAAGAAATGAAAGCATGAAAGTTTATAAAAAATACTTTCAAATACCTTTAGGTATTGGAATACTTCTTATCCTTCTTGGTTATTTCATAAGAGGAGGGGCAAAAGATGAAAAATAGAATAATATGCCTTGTTATCCTTATACTTTCGCTTGTTGCCTTTGCTGCTTCCTTTAACAGCACACAGGCTTATTATCACAACAGCAGAGGAAACTCTTTCTTTAAAGAGAAAAAATTTGATGAAGCTCGTGATGAATATAATAAATCTTTAAAAATAAAAGAAAGTAATGAAGTTAGAAATAATATTATAAAATCACTTTATGAAGAAAAAAAGTATAAAGAGATTACTGAAACTCCAAGTACAGAATATTTTATCAGAGGAAACTCATATGCTTTCCTTGGAGATGAAGCGGTACAGCAAAATCCTGAAGAAGCTATAAAAAATTACAAAGCTGCTCTTGAAGAATACAAGCTTGCTATGAAAACTTCTAGTGATATTAATATTAAAAAGAACTATGAGATAGTTTTGAAGAAGATAGAAGATTTGAATAGTCAGAACCAGCAGAATCAGGATAACCAAAAAGATAAGCAAGATCAAAACAAAGATCAAGATAATAAACAAGATCAACAAAACAAGGAAAATCAAGATAAGCAAAATGATAAGCAAGATCAACAGAATAACCAAAATCAACAAAACCAAGATAAACAAAATGATAAACAAGATCAGAACAAAGATCAAGATAATAAACAGGATCAACAGAATAACCAAAATCAAGATAAGCAAGACCAGAACAAAGATCAGGATAATAAACAGGATCAACAGAACAATCAAAATCAACAGAATCAAGACAAGCAAAATGATAAACAAGACCAGAACAAAGATCAAGATAATAAACAGGATCAGCAGAACAATCAAAATCAACAGAATCAAGATAAACAAAATGATAAGCAAGATCAAAACAAAGATCAGAATGATAAACAGAATAGTATTCCTCAAGGTGAGGTACAGCCTATAGACTCTAAAGATGATGTAAGAGAAGGAGAAGTCAGAGCTATTTTAAAAAGATTGGAAGGTAATGAGAAACAATCTTTTAAAAATAATGAAAGAGTCATAAATATAGATACTGGAAATTCAAATAATAGATGGTAGAGGTGAAAAATGAAAAAACTTTTTAATTTACTGCTGTTTTTATTTATCAGCAGTTTTACATTCTCTGAAATAATCTTAGATGTCAACAACAGTGATCCATCTATAAATGAACCTATATCTCTACAGGTAAAATTTTTAGACAGTGACAAAAAAGATTATACAATAGATGGAATAGAAAATTTTAAGATAGCTTCCAAAGGAAGTCAATCAAGCTATTCCATAGTAAATGGAAAATCTACAAGTTCAAAATCAGATATATATACTCTTATTCCTCTTAAAGAAGGAAACTTTACTTTAAAGGTGAATGGAAAAAAAGAAACATCAAATTCTATAAATATAAATGTTGCTAAAGAAGCAAAAGTCAATGTTGAAGGAAAAATGACTCTTCAGGATAACTTAAAAGAAAAAAATACTTTTTACTTTGGACAAAAAATTCCATTTGAAGAAAAATTATTAACAACTGTTCCTTTAAGAAATTTGCAATATATAGACAGACCAAACTTTGGTGATCTTTCTGTAAAAGATATAACTCCTGTAAATAACAGAGGGGGGTATACTGAGAAATATTTCACTGATGAAAACGGGAGAAGAGGATTAGAAGTAATTCTTTATCAAGGTATACTGCAAGCTAATTCTTCTGGAGATAAATCAATAAAAGGAGGATATGCTGCTGTAACAGAAAGTGGTCCTAATGACAACTTTGTATTTGGAAGTACTTCTACACCAGTATATTTAGGTTCTAAAGAGATGGAACTTACTATTCTTCCTCTTTCATCTGGTAAACCTGCTGGTTTTCAAGATGTTGTAGGAGAGCTAAAGGGAGACTATTCTTGGAATAATGATAAAGTAAAATTTGGAGAATCTGTGGTTCTTACTTTAAAACTTTCTGGAGATGTTAATTTAGATATGCTTGAAAAAGTAGTTTCTAATAATATTCCAGACTTTAATGTTTTTGAAAGTTCTAAAGAGAGCGGAGAAAAAATTGTAAATGGACAGTACTATACTGAAAAAACTTTTGATATAGCTTTTATTCCAAAAGTAACTGGTAAAGTAACTATTCCTGCTATTAAGATTCCATATTTCGATACAGCAGAGAAGAAATACAAAGAGTTTGAAGTCCCTGCAAAAGCAATAGAAGTAACAGGCACAGCTAATGGTGCAGTTATTCCACCAGCAATGACTACTGCTGCTCCACCTGTAAATAATACCATTACTGCTGTAACTGCTCCTTCTACACCAGCAGAAAAAATAGCAATCTCTTCTATTCCAGACTCACAGATAGAAGAAATTAATAAGGCTGATAACAGACTCATGATAGGAGTAATAATTCTTGCATTATTAGAGGCTGGTATTATTATATTCCTTATCTTAGATAAAAAAATATTAAAAAATTCTTCTAATCCTAAGTTAAAACAAATGAAAAAAGCAAAAGATGACAAGGAGTTTTATAATCTTTATTGTGAACTTATGAAAGAAAAATTTGATTTCAGTCCAAAAGCTCACTTAGAAGATAAGCTGGTAAAAAATGGAGCCAGTGAAAAAATTATTGAATTGAATAGAGATATAGAAAAGAAAATCTATGCTTTTGAATCATTAGATAGAAACGAAATATTAAAAACGCTTAAAAAGGAGTTAAAAGGATGAGACACAATTATCTTACAATGGATATAAATATTGCTTACAGTATGCTGAATATGAAGTTAAGGGATTTTTATTCATCTATTGATGCTTTGTGTGAAGATGAGGAAGTGGATAAAGAAGCTCTTATCGCACGCTTTAAAGATAATGGATTTATTTATAATAATTCTATAAATCAATTTACAAGTATATAAACCAAAAGAGGATAGCGGGGTGCTATCCTCTTTTTTAATCCATTGCTTTATCATCATAGAAATAAAAATGGTTCTTTCCATTCTTCTTAGCTATATACAATCCTCTGTCAGCACGTTCTACAGCTGTTAAATACTCATCATCACTCTCTGCAAAACAAGCTCCTCCTATAGAAACTGTGACATTATAGTTTTTTCCATCCACCACATATTCTATATCTTCCAGCCTTTTTAAAAGTTCATTTCCAAATTGAGTTATATCAATGTATGGAGAAATAGGACATATAAGTAAAAACTCATCTCCCCCTGTTCTAAACAGCATATCCTGACTTGATATACTGTTTTTTATTCCTTCCACTATTTTTTTTAATATATTATCTCCTAAATAATGACCATAAGTATCGTTTATCTTTTTAAAATTATCCACATCAATTACGAGAATCAATGGAGATTTTCTATTTATTTTATATCTTTCAAAAAGATCATTCATGTACTTTTCCATTCCTCTTCTGTTATGAGCCTCTGTAAGTACATCTATTTCCGTTTCTTCTTTTACCTTTTTAGATATTTTTTGATTATATATTGTCAACATACTGAATACTGCAAAGAAAAATAGAGATAAGGCAATAAGCATTTTAAAAGTCAGGTCCATATAAAAACTTTTATTTATATCATCTACTATAGCAGTATATTCATCTACCTCTTTTAGCGGACATCCCATTGAAATTATCCAGTTATAGTCCTTATACAGCTTTGCAAAAACAATTTTTTCAGATGCTATTTCGCTTTTCAGTTCTTTAAAATAATATTTGTAGAAAAATTCTCCTTTGCTGTTTATTCCATTCAATTCTATCTGATTCATTTTATTTCCATTGGAATCTAATATATTTGTAGATAATGGTATATCTTTTCCACTAATAAGATTATCAGGATGGATATGCTGAAGAGCATAATTTTCTCCCCCATTATAATTTAGTATTTCTTTTATCCCAATATATTGTCCACTGGCAAATTTTATCTGATGAATTTCATTTTTTATTTTTTCTTTAACTATTTCTTTCATTTCTATTTTGGAAATATCTGAAGTTATTTTAATCTCTTCTTCTATTTCAATAATTCTCTCAATTATTTTATTTACATTTTCTTTAAGAAAGTCTTGCTTTCTCTCTAAATATATTATTCTGCTGTTGCTATGATTAACATTCATAACTATTCTTATAGAATTATACAGAAACAAAGATATGGAAATAAATATAAATACGAAAATAAATATTACAAATCTCTTATACTGTGCAAGAAGCTTTTCCATACTTTCCCCTTTTCTAAAATTTTTAATCTGATTATCTCTTCCGCCCAAAGTTATTTAACGTCTTTAATACGTACTACTTAATTGTATTATTTAATATAAGATTAGTCAAGGATAAATTTAAAATTTTAATGTTATTTTAAGAATTAATATCCTTTAAATATATAATATATCATTGAATTTTTTATATTTTTCTGATATAATCCTACATTGAAATAAAGTTTAATATTTGTATATATTTATTCTTTATCCCTTCTTAATTTTTAACTTTTATATAGTTTTTAACAAAATAATATATATGAGGAGCTGAAAATGAGTAACTTAAACAATCAAAAAAACATTGAAAAAGATTCTGAATATTCTCTTTCTGCTGTTCCATCTTCAAAAAAAACACAGGGGTTATGGGCAGCAATGGTGGTATTAGTAGGATTTACATTCTTTACTCCTAGTATGACTGCTGGAGGAAATCTTGGTATTGGTATGAATATGATGAACTTTTTCACTGCCATGATTATTGGAAATGCATTTCTTGGGGTATACTGTGGAACTTTAGGGTATATTGGACAGAAAACCGGTCTCACTCTTGATCTTCTTGGACATCATTCTTTTGGTACAACTGGTTCTTTTTTATCTTCTGCACTTATTAGCTTTACACAAATAGGATGGTTTGGAGTAGGAGTTGCAATGTTTGCTATTCCTGTATCTGGACTTACTGGAATTCCTGTATGGCTTCTTATTGTCATTACTGGTATTGTTATGACTCTTACTGCATATTATGGTATAAAAGCTCTTGCAGTATTAGGTTCTATAGCTGTTCCGTTAATTGCACTACTTGGAGTTTTCTCATTAAATTGGGGAATAACAAAAGTAGGCGGATTTATGAATATCTTCCCTGAGAATCCTGCAACACCTTTGAGCCTTGCCACTGGTATAGCTATCGTTGTTGGTTCTTTTATCTCAGGAGGTACTGCAACACCTAACTTTACACGTTTTTCAAAAAGTGCTAAAATAGCTGTTATTGCAACTGTAGTTGCTTTCTTTGTTGGAAATTCTATTATGATGATATTTGGCGCTGTTGGGGGAGCTGTTACTGGAGTTGCTGATATTTTTGATATCCTTATTCTTCAAGGGCTGGCTATTCCTGCTGTAATAACTTTGGGACTTAATATCTGGACTACTAACAACAATGCTCTTTATACTGCTGGTCTTGGAGTTTCAAATATAACTAAAGTTCCAATGAAGCCAATGGTGCTTTTAGGGGGAGTAGTAGGAACTGTAACTGCTGTATGGCTGTATTATAATTTTGTTGGATTCCTTAATCTATTGAGTGGTATGATTCCACCAGTTGGAGCAGTTATTATTCTTCATTATTTCACTCATAAAGATGAATATACAGATAAAAATTATAAATACAAAGACTTCAACTTTGCTGGTATCTTAGCTGTTGTATGTGGAGCGTTAATTGGAATATTTGTTCCTTGGGGAATAAAACCTTTAAACTCTCTTGTATCTTCTGGTATAATATTTATAATCCTTGATAACATGCTTAACAAAAAAGAAAAGTAATTAGACGAATCAAATTCATCTATAACAATGTGAAAAGAAGAAAATTGGGAAGAAAATTTTAATAGAGAAATGAAAAATAAAGAAAATGAAAGATAAAATTAAGATCTATTGATTTGAGAGAAGTATTTCAATTAACAGAAATTATTATTATACTAGGAGGTAATCAATGCTTATCAAAAATATATTTATTGAAAATAGTAAAACTGCTTCTGATATCCGTGTAAAAGATGGAATATTCAAAACTATTGCTCCATCTCTTGAAGCTCTTCCAGGAGAAGAGGTCATAGACTGCACAGGTAAATCAGCCTTTCCTCCATTTATAGAAAGCCATGTACATCTTGATACATGTCTTACAGCTGGAGATCCAGTATGGAATATGTCTGGAACTTTATTTGAAGGAATAGAATGCTGGTCTAAGAGAAAAGAGAAACTAAGCAAAGAAGATGTAAAAGATCGTGCTCGTCGTGCTATAAAAATGCAGGCTTCAAATGGTATCCAACATGTACGTACTCATGTGGATGTTACAGATCCTACTCTTATTGCAATGGAAGGTATGCTGGAACTTAAAGAAGAACTTAAAGATTTTGTAAATCTGCAAATAGTTGCTTTCCCACAAGAAGGAATTCTTAGTTATCCAAATGGAAAACAGCTTCTTGAAAATGCTGTAAAAATGGGTGCTGATTGTGTAGGAGCTATTCCTCATTTTGAATTTACTCGTGAATATGCTGTTGAAAGTGTAAATTTCTGTATGGAACTTGCTGAAAAATATGGACGTCTGGTGGATGTGCATTGTGATGAAATAGATGATGAGCAGTCAAAAGGACTGGAAGTATTAGCTTGCCGTGCTCTTGAAAGCGGCATGAAAGATATGGTAACTGCCAGCCATACTACTGCTATGCATAGCTACAACAATGCTTATTGCAGCAAATTATTCCGTCTTTTAGGAATGAGTGATATTAACTTTGTGTGTAATCCTCTTGTTAATACACATCTACAAGGTAGATTTGATACTTATCCAAAACGTCGTGGAGTTACTCGTGTGAAAGAACTTCTTGCCAACGGAAATAATGTTTCTATGGGACATGATGATATATTCGACTCTTGGTATCCTCTTGGAGATGGAAATATGATGACTGTGGTACATATGGGGCTTCATGTGTGTCAAATGATGGGATATGAAGAAATTCTTAACAGCTACAAGCTTATTACTCATAATGCAGCTCGTACTCTTCACCTTGGAAGTTCTTATGGTATCAAGGAAGGAAATCCTGCCAGCTTTATAGTATTAAATAATGATAACTTCTATAATGTACTAAATAAACAAAGTGAAGTATTATACAGTTTCAATCGTGGAAGACTTATAGCTTCTGCTGTTCCTGCTGTTAAGAAAATATTATTCTAAAATAAAATGAGGGTAACTACAATTAGATTAAATTTTAGAAACTTGGATGACTAAAAAGCTAGATTAGATTTTAAGAATTTGGAAATTAGAAACATTTGTGTAATTAATGAAGTGAGTAAAACGTAAAAAACAGTATGTTTGAGCAAAGCGAGTTTCCAGTAATTAAGCAGTTAGAATTTTAACTGCTATAATTATTGAGATGCAACAGTGTAACTGTTGTAATCCTTTAACTATTCTTTTATGTTTTAAGAACAAAATTAATAACAAATATTTCTACTGGAAAATTCTAAAATCATATGTCTATTTTTAAGTTGTCTAATTAAAAAGTCTAAAACTATATTTCTAATAAGAAGTTACCCTCATTTTTTATTTTACACCATATATAAATTCCTGACATGGATAGTCAAACACTGTTATAAGATCTCCCTCTGAGAACCCAGCCTTTTTATATAATTTTCTAGCTCCCTCCCCCTTTATATCTCCATCTCGATAAGTAATTACAGACAACTTTGTCCCTACCTCAAATAGAGAAGCAAATTTTTTTACAAGTTCTGTTCCTATATTTTCTTGTCTATATTCAGGGTGTACTGCTAAAAAGCTAAGTTCTTTTTCTTCATATGAAAAAGCTAGAGCTCCTACCACCTTTTCTCCATCCTTCACTACCAGAGTTTCTTTCTTTTCTATTTTTTCAATCAATACATCTTTATAGCATTTCAAATCTAAGCCTGGGAAATTGCCGCTCACAAGTTTAACAAGCTCTATCCAGCTTTCAAAATCTTCCTTTTCTCCAAATACAGCTCTCATAACATCCCTCCTCTGCCACTAAAGACTAATGTATAAAAGAGAGAATTTAAAAATCAATGATTTCCTTATTCTCTCTTCCAGACTTTATTATATATTTTGATTATTTCTTAATATTTACCCTTATTTTTTCATTATCTCTTCAATTTCATTGTAATATTTAGGCATTTTATCTCCTAATCTTCTAGCACCATCAGCAGTGATAACAAAGTCTCCTTCATATCTCATTCCACCAAATCCGAAATATTCTTCTATTTTCTCATAGTTTAAATATTCCATGAATTTTCCTGCTGCTTTCCATCTTTTTACTAATTCAGGAATGAAATAAATTCCCGGTTCAATAGTAAATACATATCCCTCTTTTAATACTCTTGCAAGTCTTAAAGATTTTAGTCCAAACTGCATATCTCTAGGGAAGCTTTCATATCCTACTAAATCTTCTCCTAGATTTTCCATATCATGTACATCTAATCCCAGCATATGCCCTAATCCATGTGGGAAAAATACAGCATGAGCTCCAGCTTTCACTGCTTCATCTGCATTTCCTTTCATCAATCCTCTTTTTTTCATACCTTCAGTCAGTACTTTTGCCACAGCTAAATGTACATCTTTGTAGTTTATTCCCGGTCTTACCATTTCTTCAGCTTTCTCAAACATCTCTATCAATAAAGAATACATATCTTTTTGCTTATCACTGTATTTTCCATTTACAGGAAAAGCAGTTGTCATGTCTCCACAATATCCCTCTCTGCTCTTTGCTCCACAGTCAAGGACAATCATGTCTCCATCTTCTACAGTGTTATCATATCCATGATTATGAAGTATATGTCCATTTTTAGTAAATATAGTAAAGAATGAAGTTGATCCATAATATTTCTTTGCCACAGCTTCAATAGCAGCTACCACTTCATATTCTTTCATTCCTGCCTTTACAGTTTTCATAGCAGTAAGATGCATCTCTTTTGTAATATTTACAGCTTTTTCCAGTTCATCTATCTCTAACTGTGATTTTACATTTCTTTGTTCTATAATAGCTTTTATCAAGTCTAAAGATGTATGCTCATCATACTTAAATGGATCTAGTCCTAAAGCTTTACTTAATTTCATTACATTGTCTGCTCTATATTGAGGTATTAACAAAAACTCTCTTTTATCTGCTTTTAATTGAGCTGCAAATTTTTCAAATTCTGACATTTCAATAAAATTTTCTACTCCAGCCTCTTCTGCATAAGATTTAAGAAGTTTCTGTTCTCCCATCCACACTATGTCATCCAGTGTAAAATCTGTTCCAAATATATATTCCTTATTATTATCTATATCTATTACTCCAACAAGGCTTGGAATATCCATTCCAAAATAATAAAGGAATGTAGAATCCTGATCAAAAGAATAACAGTTATCTTTATAATTTCTAGGTGATTCATTATTTCCTGGAAGAATCACAACTCCTTTTCCTAATTTTTTCTTAAGTACTTCTCTTCTTTGAACATAAATTTCTCTTCCCAGCATTTTTCCCCCTTGGTATCTTTTATTTTTTTAATATCTTATTCTATAATACACCATTCCAATGTATTCTTTCAAGAGTATTCCTAATTTTTTAAAATTAGTGTATTCAGGGATGTAGTCAAAGAAGTTCTCAGCTTCTTTTTTAGCCATGAAATCACAAGGAGCTGGATAAAATATTAATCCTCCCTCTCCATCATCAAAAGTTTTTACACTTCTTGGAATGTGAAATGCCGATGTAATTAAAACTGCTTTTTTCTCTTTTGATCCTTCCATCATCTTTCTTATATATAAAGCATTTTCTCTTGTATTTCTGCTTTTTTCCTCTATTACAATATTTTCAGATGGTATTCCTAAAGCTACCAGTTCTCTTTTATATACTGAGCTTTCACTCTCTTTATTTTGAAGAGGGCTTCCACCAGAGATATATATTTTTTTGGGATACTTATTATAAAACTGTGCAGTTTTAATTATTCTTGCATTGGCACCTTCTGATGGCACATTTCCTCCAGCACTATTGGGCACTATTCCCCCTCCTAAAAGGATGTATACATCTCCTTCCTGAAGCTTTACTGTGGAAATCGTCGAGTACTCGCTTTCCAATTTAAAAAGAAATCTATCTACAAAAAAGTCACTTGTACCTAAATAAGTTCCCACACCAATAAAAATTAAAAGAAATCCTGATTTTATCCTTCTATTTAGTATATTTTTTAATCCAATATAGATAAAAATTAAAATAAATGGTAATGGTGACAACAATGTTAATGAAATTATTTTTTCAAGAATAAACATACGCAGCTCCTTTATATCCGTGTTCTTTCTTAATATATTACTATAATTTATTAAAAAATAAAAGGATTTTTAAAATTTTGTCTAATAACTGTAAAGTGTAAGGGAAAATCAATTAATATATACTTTACAAGGAGAGAAAAATGAAAAAATATCTATTAATTTTCATCTTTCTTGGTATGTACTTAAATAGTTCTGCTGAAGAAAATGAAAGTATAACTAATTCGGAAACAATCTACAATGGTCTGGTGGGATCTAACCACACAAATATAATAAATACTGGAATAATTAAAAATGACGGCTCCCATGGAATAACAGGTTCCTCATTTTCAACGATACAGAATTTGGGAACGATAGAGAATAATGGTGATTATGGAATTGATGTCTCTGGCGATTCAGCAATAGTTAATGAAAAAACCGGAATAATTTCTAACAAAGGAAATTTTGGAATACGATTGATTGATGGAGAAAAGGTATCTAACTTCGGAAAAGTGGAAAACAAAGGAGACTATGGAATTTCTGCTTATTCTACTAAAGATGCAGTAAATGAAAAAAGTGGAGTAATCTCCAATGATGGAAATACAGGTTTCTATATACATAATAGTTATGGTACAAATGATGGAACTATTTCCAATAGTGGAAATTATGGATTCACAATAGACTCTAAAAGTCAGGGAATAAATAAAGGAATTATTGCTAACAAAGGAAGATTTGGAGTAGCTGTATACAACAGTACATTTACAAATTCACCTACTGGTGAAATAAGAAATGGTTCAAGCTATGGACTTGCAATACAAAATGGAGGACATGGAGTAAACTATGGTATAATTGCCAACAAGGGAAATGTTGGAGTCTCCGTAAGTAACTCATCATCTTTTGTGAATCACGGAACAATAGAACAAGATGGAAAAATAGCTATTCTCATGGGGAATGGTGACAATACTCTGGAACTTGGTACTGCTTCTAAAATAAAAGGAATAGTGGAAGGAAACAGAGGTACTGATACTCTTATTCTATCTAAAACACCAGTAACTGTAAATCCTATTTCAAATGGTACAATAGATTACACTATTAAGAATTTTTCTAATATAGCAGTAAAGGGTGGAACATGGAATCTAAATAAAGATATGGTTCTTGTAGCTCCTGATAAATTTAAAGACAACCCATCTTCTGTTTCTATGCCTCCAGTATCAAGAGATAAATTAGATGGAACTTTAATTATCAATCCAAATATAAAGCTGACATTAAATATTCAGGTAAGCGACCTTCTTACTCCTACATTGAGTACTAATAAGCTTGTGAACAATGGTATAATTAATGAAAATCCTATGGATTCTTTATATGTTACCAATGATACTGTAATTAAAATTCCTACACTATATATTAAAGATACAAACAACAGCAGTATTGGACAAGTAGATGTAAATAATGTGGCTGAAGGATGGCTGGGAAATTACGAATACGACAGAGATAATGGTATACTCTATCTCGTTCTAAATAAAAAACCTGATGATCCTGCCCCTAGCAATGATATAGTTGGTGGATTTTATGATTCTATATATAATTATCCAAAATCTAATATCCATGAAATAAATAATATGGAAGCCAGAGAAAAAAACTACTCTTTAAACAGAGAATTTAATTTAAACCCTAATTCAAACACACAATCTGGTGAACTTATTACATCTTATGGTAAATATTATGGAAATTCCTACCATCCAGCTTATTCATACAGATCATATGGTTTCAATGGCCAATCTATTTTCCCTTATAATAATTTTGCATTTGGTCTGAACTATGGATATATTGGAAGCAAAGTTGACTTTAAGGATAAAGGAAGCAGCAGAGAAGATATTGATTCGTTTACCCTTGTTGGAAGCGTCTCTTATCTGCATAATAACTGGCTGAATATTTTTCAGACAGGATTGGGATATTCTCGTCATGATCTGAAAAGAAGAATATTAGACAGAGAGGATAATTACAACAAAAGAGAAATAAAAGGAGATTTCAATTCTTTCCTTACTTCTTTTGGATGGGAGACAGGATACATATTAGCAGGAGATAACAGAAAAAATTATGTATATCCTTATGCTGGATTGGACTATATCTGGAATAAAGATCAGGGATACAATGAGAAACAAGATACAACTACTGATGAAGATAACTATGCTTTAAATGTTAAAAAGAATACTTCTCCATCTCTTGTATCGAAAGCAGGGTTGAAATACAAATACAGCATTTCTGAAAATTGGAATATCAATGGAGATTTTACATGGTATCATTCAAGTAAAAGTCCTAGAAATACCCATGCTGACTTTATTTTCAAACCTGATGTACATTTTACAATTCCTCCATTGAAAGTATCAAAAGATACAGAGGTTATAAATCTTAATGCTTCATATACTACAAAAACTCTTTTAGAGTACAACATTGGACTTCATGGTTTAATCAATAGAAATCATTTTGAATCTTCTGTATCTCTGGGAGTAAAATATACATTCTAAATAAAAGGAGAGAATATCTGCAAGTAGAAATATAATTTTAGAACTTTTTCAATAGAAAATTGGGCTCTTTCTAATTTTCAAATCTCTAAAATATACTTATCTTGATTGTATTCTCTCTTTTTTTATTTACAGTATACATTCCATCTTTATATCTGCTTCTTCATATTTATTTTCATCATACTCTAAATCTACAAATCCATACTTTTTATACAAATGAAGTGCCGCTTTCAACTGATGATTAGAATAAAGCAGAAGTTTCTTTGCTCCTTCCTCTCTTGCCTTTTCAAAACATTTTTCCATAAGAAGACTTCCAATTCTTTTTCCATGATATTTATCTGAAACAGCAAGTTTTAATATTTCAAAATCTCCATTTTCTATTTTTCCCAATGAAACAGTCCCTACACACTCTCCATCTATTTCAGCAATATATACAAATCCACCTTCATCAATTATTTTTTCTTTAGGATTATTCAGCATCTCTTCATCTACAGGCTCTAGTAAATCATATTTTAAAAGCCACTCATATCCTAATTTCTTAAAATCGTTAAGGTGTCTTTCTTCAAAATCAACTATAAATACTTCTCCCATTTATCCCCTCCTTAAAAAAAGAGACCACTCAGCAAATTTCTTTACTGAAGATGGTCTCTGCTGTCACAATATTATGCCTTTCTGCTTTCAATTATCTTTTTAGCTAATACTTCTGGCACTTCCTCATATCTTGCAAATTCAAATCTATAATGTCCTCTTCCTTGAGTCATCGCTCTAAGATCAAGAGCATATTTCAATATTTCAGCCTGAGGCACTTCCACATTCAATACCTGTTCTCCATACTGATTAGGCTCCATTCCTAAAATTCTTCCTCTACGTTTGTTCATATCTCCCATTACATCTCCCATGTAACTTTCAGGAACTACAATTTCAAGCTTCATTATAGGTTCTAAAAGAACTGGTTTAGCCATTTCTATTCCTTTTTTGAATGCAAGTACAGCTGCCTGTTTAAAAGATATCTCGTTAGAGTCTACTGGATGGTAAGATCCATCAAATATAGTTGCCTTAAAGTTGATAACTGGATATCCCGCAAGGATTCCTTTTTCCTTTGCTTCAAGAAGTCCTTTTTCTACTGCTGGCATATATGTTTTAGGTACTACTCCACCTTTTACTTCATCTACAAATTCAAACTCTTTTTCAGATGGTTCAAATCTAATATGAACATCTCCATATTGTCCTGCTCCTCCAGATTGCTTCTTATGTTTTCCTTGAACTGAAGCTGTTCCTTTTATTGTTTCACGATAAGATACAACTGGGTCTGTAAGTACAGCATGAACTCCAAATTTATTTTTTATCTTACAAAGGATTACATATAGATGTTTTTCTCCCTGTCCACCTATCAGCAGCTGTTTAGTTTCAGCATTTCTATACATAACAAATGTAGGGTCTTCCTCCATCATTCTTTGAAGGCAAGTACTTAATTTTTCATCATCAGCCTTTTGTGCAGGCTCTACACTTGAATATAGACAAGCTTCTGGAAGTTCAATACTATCATATACTATAGGTTTATCTTTGTCGCATAATGTATCTCCAGTCTGTGTAAACTGAAGTTTAGTAGTAGCTCCAATATCTCCTGCTACAAGTTCCTGAGCTTCTTCCTGTTTATTTCCTCTCAGATATATAATCTGAGCTATTCTTTCTTTTTTATTCTTATTAGGATTTAATACTTCTGTATCTCTTTTCAATGTTCCTGAATTTATTTTAAATAATGATATTTTTCCAATAAACGGGTCAACAAGAGTTTTGAAAACTATAGCTGAGAAAGGCTCGTCTTTACATATTTTTCTAGCTTCAGGTTCTCCAGTTACTGGATTAGTTCCAACTCTTTCACCATTGAACATCTCAGTTGGTGTAGGCATATAGTCAGATATCATTTTAAATAAAGTATGAACCCCTATTCCCTGTATAGCTGATCCAACTATTACAGGAACTATATCTCCAGAAATTACACCTTTATGCAATCCAGTTTTTATCTCTTCAAGAGTAAATTCCTCACCATTAAAATATTTATCCATTAAAGCTTCGTCAGTTTCTGCCACAGCTTCAAGCAATAAATTTCTTACTTCTGATATATCTAAATCTTCAGGTATAGGTCCATCCACACATTCTACACCATTGAATATTCTTCCTATTAATTCCACTATATTTACAAATCCTGTAAATTCTTCTTTATCTCCAATTGGTACACAGAAAGGAGCAATTTTCTTTCCAAATTTTTCTTTCATTTCACGCAGCAATTTTTCATAATTAATATATCCCTTATCCATCTTGTTGATGAAAATTATTCTTGGAAGTTTCTTTTCTTCTAATATTCTCCATGCTTTTTCTGTTCCTACTTCTACTCCTGATGTAGCATCCATTACTATAACTGCACTTCCTGATACTCTGACAGCTGAGTATACCTCACCTGAAAAGTCAAAATAACCTGGAGTATCTAAAAAGTTGTATTTGCAGTCTCCATATTCTACAGGAACTATTGAAGTGTTTATCGAAAATAGTCTACGAGTTTCTTCCTTATCAAAGTCAGATACTGTTGTTCCTTCTTCTACAGATCCCATTTTGTTTGAAAATTTAGAAATATACAGCAAAGCTTCTGTAAGAGTAGTTTTTCCACTTCCTCTATGTCCTAAAAGAGATATATTTCTTATGTTGCATGTTTCAAAGTTTCTCATAATTATGCCCCCTTATTGTTTTGGAAAGTTCTTTCTGATATTTTGTTCCTAAATCATTGTACTATTGTATATAGCTAATAAATCTCAAATAGTCAATAGGTAAATTTAAATTTATTTTAAAAAGTCTCTTTCATATATCTCAAAAGTTTGTGAAAATTTATATTTTCAGAGGAAATGAATTATAATTTTTCTATATATATGATTTATATATTTTTTCAATACTTATGGCTTCAAATTGACTTTTACCATTGAGTTCGAGTATAATATATAAAATAAGTGTTATACTTACATTGTTCTTTCAGGAGGGAAAATGGAAAAATTTCAGACAAAGTTAGATGGATTTAGTATAAGGTTTGCAACTGAGGATGAGTGTCCTCTTATTTTAAAGTTTATAAAAGAGCTTGCAGATTATGAAAATCTTTTAAATGAAGTGGTAGCAACTGAAGAAGTACTTAGAGAATCTATATTTGTAAATAAAAAAGCTCAGGTAGTTTTTGGTGAGTTAAATGGAGAGCCTGTAAGTTTTGCTCTTTTCTTTAACAATTTTTCTACTTTCTTAGGAAGAGCAGGAGTATACCTTGAAGATCTTTATGTAAAGCCTGAATACAGAAATAAGGGAATAGGAAAAATCATGCTTTCTTTCTTAGGAAAAGTAGCAAAAGATAATAATTATGGAAGAGTAGAATGGTGGTGTCTTGACTGGAATAAATCATCTATTGAATTCTATAAGAAAATGGGGGCTGTTCCTATGGACGAATGGACAGTATTCAGAGTTACAGGAGAAAATTTAGATAAATTAGCAGGAGAATTTTAATGGAAATCAAAACAGCAGAAGAATTAATGAGAGCAAGATATAATGCCTATGTCACTGGTGATATAGAATTTATCAAAAGTACACATGACCCTGACCACATGGTTGGTATAGACTGGGCTGAGTGTGAAAAATGGTCTAAAGAATCTGAATGGATGGGACTTGAAATCGTAAATACTGATAAAGGAACTGAAACTGATGATGAGGGAATAGTTGAATTTAAAGCTACATACAAGGAAAAAGGAAAAACTGTAGTCCATCATGAGAAAAGCTATTTTGTAAAAAAAGATGGTACATGGTACTATCAAAAATGGCTTCCATTACAAGGAACTATAGTAAATGATAGTAAAGTAAGAAGAAATGATCCTTGTCCATGTGGAAGCGGAAAAAAATATAAAAAATGTTGTGGAAAATAAAGTTATATTATACATCTGGGGAAGATTATAATACACATAATTTTAAGGAGGAACCCAAAATGAAAAAAACACTATTAGGTATGTTCTGCCTTTTATCTGCAATGAGCTTTGCTGGAGATTTTGATAGAGAAGAGCATATATTAGCTGGTGAAATTTATAAAAATTTCCCTGTTCTTGAAGCTGGTAAAAAAATAACTTTAAAAGAAATAGACGTGGACATCGAAGATGACAGAGTTGTAGAAGTAGATGTAGAGTTTGCAGCTGGTTCAGAAGTAAATGTTGCAAATTATGATGCCTATGCAAAAAAAATCAGTGCTGAAATAAATAACAGCATCAAGTCTACAATAGGAGATAATTTCAAGCTTATTAAACTTGAAATAGATACTTCTGGTATCAAAAATGACAAAAAAATATATAGATACTAATCTTTCTTAAAAATGTATAAAAACAAAAAGGGGTAGGATATGAAAAAAATTGTATCACTTGTTTTTTTGTTTCTTTCAGCAGTTAGTTTTTCTGAAAGATTAGTAGTGAATCCCAATCTTTATATAGATTCCAGTATTATTTTCATAAAAGGAGAAGATAAAGCTTATACTGGAACCCTTGTAAATAAAGATGAAGAGGGGCGTTTATTAAATTCGGTAGATTATAAAAATGGCAGATTAAATGGACAGGCTGTTTTTTATTATCCCTCTGGCTGTATAGAATATCTTGGTATCTTCAAAGATGAAGAACCTCTTTGTATTACACTATATTATACAAATGGAAATATATTTCAGAAGAGATATATAAATCAAGATAATAGTGAAGTTTTAGAAGAATACTATCTCAATGGAGAAAAGGCTAAAGAGTATGTATCTCCATCAAAAAATGAAAATCTTATCTGGAATAATATCTATTATTCTGGAGGAAAAATCAAAAAAGATGAATTTACCGATCCAGAATTTGAGGTAGCTGAATAAAATGAAAATGAGGAAAACCAAGACTTGATTAATTTTAGAAGTTTGGTCTCCTCATTTTTTTATTTAATTATCTGTTTCTCTTTTAATACCTATATTTTTTCTCTTACTATCCTTGAACTTATTACAGGAAGAACTTCACATATATGAAGTCCTGTATCTTCTCTCACTTTTGATACATCAGAATACAGTGCCACATGATCTCCCTCTTTTATTGACTCATCCACTTCTATAAAAGTATTGTCCATAGTTACCAAGAGTATTTTGTATGATTTCCCATTTATCAAACAGCAGCTTTTTTCATTTGCTTTAGAAAACCCTTCTCCATATCCAATTTTTATCTTTGCTGCATAATTAAAATCATTCTCAGATAAAGCAGTTTTTAAATTGTAAGCTAAGTATTTTGATTTACTCACATCTCTTACTCCTGCTATTTTCCCCTCTAATTTAAATACCTGCTTTAATCCTTCTTGAAAAAAACCTTCTTCCTGCAACCCATAGATATATATCCCCGGTCTAAGATGCGTCATCATATCACAATTTCCATATAATAATATACCTACGCTATTTTGTATATGAATCATTTGAAATCTCTCTTTACCTAAATATTTTACTGTCTCTGAAAATTTTTCAATAAGCTCTGCTCCCTCATCATACTCCACTGCATAAAGATGTGAATATATCCCTTTGAAAGACAAGTTTTTTTCTCAATATATTTCTTTAAATTTTCAATATCCTCTTGAATTATTCCATTTCTTCCGAAGCCAAAGTCTATCTTTAATTGTATTCTATCTGGAGAGATTCCATTTTCTATAAATTCTTTTAATTCTGCCAGAGTATTGGCTGATATCTCTATGGTATTATTACTTTTTACAACATCAAAAAATTCTCTTCCAATACTTTCAAATACAAGTATTCTGCTGTCTGTAACTTTTTTATTTTGCAGTATTTTTTCAGCTTCATTTAAGCGAGCCACTGCAAATTCTCTGTATCCATTATCATAAAGTATTTCTGATACCATTTCTATACTATGCCCATAAGCATTAGCTTTAAGCACTGGAAGTATTTTCTTTGCATATTTCTTCTCTAAATACTTTATATTTTGAATGAGATTTTCTTCTGAAATCAGCATTTTTATAGAATTAACTGCCATTTTAAATACCATACTTTGCTTTTAATTTATCAATAGTTCCATCTTCCATCATTTCTTTTAAGACTTTATCAAATTTATCTTTCAATTCAACATCCTCTATATTAAAAGCCATTGCCTTATTTTCCCCTTCTACTGTTACTACTGTTTTCAAGTCTGGGTTATTTTCCAGATATTTTTTAGCTACTGTAGCATCTAACAGCATAGAATCTATTTTCCCTGATTTCAAAGCAAATAGAGCTGCTGTATGTCCTGAAAATGGTACTATTACTGCTCCAGGAACTTTCTTTACAATATCTTCTTCAGTTGTTCCTAATTCTATTCCAAATCTCTTATTTTCCAAATCTTCTATAGTTGTCATAGGACTAGTTTTCAGTGCTATATAGCACATTGCTGGTGAGATATATGGAGTAGAAAAATTAATATATTTTTTTCTCTCATCACTGATACTCATACCTGCTATTATAATATCCACTTTTCTAGTTTGTAATGCTGAAATCAACCCATCAAAATTCATATTCGCCCATTTATATTGAAATCCCATTCTTTTAGAAAATTCTTCCATAATATCTGGATCTAATCCAACTATCTTACTGTTTTCCAAATATTCAAATGGCGGATACTCTGCATTTGTTCCAATTACATAGACTTTCTCTGTAGTTTTTACCTCTTTTTCTTTTCCACACCCTACAAATACTACAACCATTACTACTGTTAATAAAGCTAAAATCTTTTTCATAAATCTTCCTCCTCGATTTTTATATAAAAAAAACACCAGCCCAAAAAAGACTGATGTTGATTACAAATAAAGACATCTTAATCTATAAATTAGTTAGATACAAAATGCTATTCAAACCACAAACTTTCTTTAAGGAACATATAATTATTATTTATTTTTAATCTGTTCCTTAATCTCCTTAGCATTCTGCTCTCCTCCTATGAAATAATTTTCTCAATTATATCCCTATCTCCTATTAAAGTCAATAATTTTTTAAAATATTTTTTTATTTTTTATATTTTTGAACTGTTTTTTTTAATTTTTTAGAATGCAATCATTCAGTAAGTATCTATTCCCTAAATTCCAATTCTAAATTCTGATTTTGAAGTTCCACCATTTTATAGTACATCCCTTTTATCTTCATCAGATTTTTCGGACTTCCCTGCTCTGCTATCTTTCCACCTTTTAATATTATTATCTTATCTGCTGATGCTGCTGTTCTCATACGATGAGCTATAAGGAGTACAGTTTTATTTTTTATCAATTTACCTAGAGCAGACTGTATCAGAGTTTCATTTTCAACATCCAGTGATGCAGTTGCTTCATCTAAGAGAATTATAGGTGCATCTTTTAATAATGCTCTTGCTATTGATATTCTCTGTCTTTCTCCCCCTGAAAGAGTTGAGCCGTTTTCTCCTATTACAGTATTATATCCCAGAGGGAACCTTTTTATAAATTCATCACATTGTGCTGCTTTAGCTGCCATATAGACTTCTTCATCAGATGCACCTCGTTTTCCTATCCTTATATTTTCCAATATAGTCCCATTGAATAATACTACATCTTGAAATACTATTGAGAATTTTTCAAGAAGTACCTCTGGGTCAACAGTGCTTATATCTACACCACCTAAAGTTATTTTTCCCTTTGTAACATCCCAGAATCTAGCTGCCAGTTTGACAGCAGTACTTTTCCCTCCTCCTGATTCTCCAGCTAATACAGTTATCTGCCCTTGTTCTGCTACAAAAGAGATTCCATTTAATACTTTTTCATTATTATTATATGCAAACTCTACATTTTCAAAAACAATATCATAGTTATCACAAGAAAATTCCTTTGCTCCCTCTTGAATCTTCTGTTCGTTTATATCCTTCATTCTTTTTATTGTAAGCAGAGAATTGAATATATCTCCAATCTGTATCAATACTACTGAGAGGGGATCATACAGCCTTGAGATTGTAAACAGATACATGAGGTATACCAGAAAATCTATCTCTCCATTTAAAAATAGTTTTATACCTGTAAGGGTTACTGCTGCAAAGCCTAATCTCAATATTCCCTGAGCTGATACTATCAAAGTTCCTGTTGTGAGCTCTGATATCAAAGAAGCTTTTATGATTTTAAAGAAACTATCATCTAAATCATTTAAATATTTCTCTTCTATATTATATGACTTTATCTCTCTAATATTTTCCAGATATTCCTGTACTTTGTCTGAAGCTGCCAGTTTTGCATCTATCTTCTTTTTCCCCATTTTATCCTGTAGAAATTTACTTCCAACAGTTATCATAATAGCTATTGGAAAAACAAATACTGCACTTAAAGCCATTTTCCAATTGACAATAAATAAGCCTATTCCAACTAAAGTCACTGAAATCAAGCTTCCAAAAAGCTGTGGAACCGAATGAGAGAAAGTATGCTCAAGGTCTGTACAGTCTCCCATAATTGTAATTGTTAATTCTGAAAGATCCTTCTTTCCAAAGAATGATAAAGGAAGTTTGCGAAGCTTTTCTGCCAATGCCACCCTTCTATCAGCACTTTCAGAATATGCTGAAAAATATGTACTGTCATATTGTATTCTGTGGGTAATTAATATAATGGCTGAAAATACCACTGAATACCCTGCATAAGCTAAAATATTTATATTATATGCACCATTCTTTTCTATATACATCATCAAATCTCTTATTGATAAAAGAAGTAATCCAGCTGGGAACAGCAAACTTATATTAGCTGCTGCACTAGCCAGTATCCCTTTTTTCAAATCCTTTTCCCCCTGATTGCTGAGAGCAAATATTTCTTTAAGCATTTTTCTCACTTCCCTTTTTAATATCCCATTTCACAGAAGTTTGATAATTTTTCCACATTTCTGCATAGATTCCCTTTTTCTCTACAAGAATATTATGCTTACCTCTTTCAGCTATTTCCCCATCTTTCAAAACTATTATCTGGTCTGCATTTTTTATTGTAGAAAGCCTGTGAGCTATCATCACCACTGTCTTATTTTTAGTAAGAACTTCCAATGCTCTCTGAATTTTATACTCATTTTCTGGGTCTGCAAAAGCTGTTGCCTCATCTAGTACTATTATAGGAGAATCTTTTAAAATAGCTCCTGCTATGGCTATTCTCTGCATCTCTCCACCTGAAAGATATACCCCTTTTGCTCCAATTACTGTTTCTATTCCATCAGGAAATTTTTTAATTATATCTTCGCATTGAGCAGCTTTTACTGCTTCCATTACTTTATCTATAGATGTTTCTGGCTTTGAGATGCGAATATTATCCAAAATACTTCTCTTAAAAAGATGAATATCCTGAAAAACAAAAGATACCATCTTCATCAATTCAGACATTTCTATCTCTTTAATATCCACTCCGCCTACAAAGATTTTTCCTTTTTCTATATCCCAGAATCTTGGAATCAATGCTCCTATTGTTGTCTTGCCGCTTCCTGATTCTCCCACCAGTGCTGTTGTTGTTCCCTGAGGAATAGTGAAGCTCACATTATTTACAGCTGATTTATCTTTTCCTTTATATGTAAAAGACACATTGGAAAATTCTATTCCATAATTATCTGGAAATTTAGCTTCCACTGGTTTTCCCAGTTTCTTCTCTTTCAGTAGAGAGGCAATACGTTTTACAGATTCATCTGCTACAGATTTAGCTTCCCCTATGTACATTATCTTATTTATCATCATTGAGCATAGCGGAATAAAAAGAATATAGAATATAAAGTTCTGTAGAAATTTTAAAGGATCATATGAACTTTTTATTAAAATTATTCCAGCTGGTATCAACAACACAAAAGTTCCATTAATCACAGTTGTAAATAAGGTCATTGGATTTTTAAATTCCTGACAGAATTTTATTACAAATTTCTTGTATTCCATAATAGTGTCATAAAAACTTTTAAAGGAATATACAGTCTGCTGAAATACTTTTACCACTGGAATCCCTCGTACATATTCCACTGCTTCATTGTTCATATTTTCAAGAGAATCCTGATACTGTCTTATATATTTTATAGAATCCCCCGTTATTGATTTATACTGTATAAAAAATCCCACTCCCATAGGAACCAGACAAATTATTCCCAGTCTCCAGTCAAATACGAGGAGTATCACAGGCATTACAGCAAAAGTCGTCACTGCTCCTGTTAGATCTGGAAGTAGATGAGCTATAAAGCTTTCTGTCATTTTTGAGTTTTCATCTATAATTTTTCTTAATTTTCCACTTGGATTATCTATAAAATAACCTAATGGAAGTTCTGACATGTGCCTCAATGCCTTTGATTTCATATTAAATGCAGTATAAAAAGCTGCCACATGAGTACACATGAGAGCTATAAAATATACAGCAAATCCTATCAATGCACTAAAAACTGCCCACTGCCCATATTTTATTACTGCTTCTCCATCAATTTTTGATACATCTGCTATCCCCTTTAATACTTCTTCTACTACTTTCCATAAAAGTATAAAGGGGCACATCATAATTAATGCACTTGCCCCTGATAATGTACACCCTGCAATTAATAAAAATCTATGCTTTCCCACAAAATACATCATACTCATTTTCTCTTCTTTGAACATATGTATACCTCTTTTCATTTATGATAATTCATTGTATTTTATTTCAAAATATCTTTCTACTCTGAAAAGTTTCCTATGCTCCAAAAAGACAATTATTTTTCCTCTCTACATATCCTTTTCTTAGCATATTGTATTATCTAAATTTCTTTGCAAGTTTCATAAATAAATTTAAATTTTATAATATAAAAAGGACTAGGTCGCAGCTCCTAGTCCCACAGTGTGACAGCTTATATAATAATAGTAATCTTACCTAATAGGTTTTATGTACTATCAGAAAAATAATATTCCATTTTCAAGTTCAAGAGCATATTTTGCAATAAGTTTTATATTATATCAATTCTATATAATCACTATTTATAATAATTCATCCTCATAAATTTTATCTTTATATAAATAATATTGTTTTGGAATTTTATGACTTGAAAACAAAAGCGGAGATAACGAATATGCATAACTTCCTGCATTAGTAATCTCAATAATATCTCCTATTTGTGCGTGATTTACTTCTGTATTTTCACGAATAACATCTAAGGCTGTACAGAGATTTCCTACAATATTAACCTTTTCTTTTTCAACTGACTCATTTAATACCTGAACACTAAACTCATCCTGACAAGTATATAGAGGTTCATAACCTGTAAGAATTTCTCCAACAGCTTTATAAATCAGATTCGCTATAGCTGGACGCATAAATCCATTCATTGCATTTTCTACAATTAAATATTTCTGCCCCAAAGATTCTTTTATATCTACAATTGGTGTATAATATTTTCCTGCATTACAAGTGATAAAACGCCCCGTTTCAATTAAAAGCTTTGCATTTAATACAACACAATTTTCTTCTGCAATTTCAGAAATCATATTGTTGAGTTTTTCTAAATCTACAGGCTTATCCTGTGTTTCTCTATATAAAGCACCTATTCCGCTTCCAAAATTAATAAATTCAATATTAACATTCTTCATAGAATGAATTTTTTTAGCAAGCTCAAAGCAGTTCTTATAATATTTTCCTAATATTTGAAAATCCAGTATTTGTGATTGAATATGGATATGAATACCAGTAATTTTAATGTTTGAATATTCTGCTAAAGTATCTTCTACCTTTAAAAGCTGTTCTATATCAATTCCAAATTTGCTGGAAGTTCCGCATTCATTCTTCATTGAAAAATTAGGATTCACACGAATTCCTATCTTTACAATTTCCTTGTGCTTGGCTGCTATCGCATTGATATGTCTAATCTCTGATATACTGTCAGCAATAATTGTACATTTTCCATAGCATATTTTAATGTCTTCTTCTGTTTTTCCTGGAGCAGAGTAAAATATCTTCTCAGATGCTATTCCGTTTTTCAAAGAAAGAAACACTTCCTCAGCAGAAGCTGCATCTGCACCAAACCCTTCTTTTGAAATATTTTGAATTATATGTGAAAAAGGATTTGTTTTAATGGAATATAGAAATTCAAAATCAGGAATTTCTCTTTTTAGTTTTTGGCATTGACTTGCAATCTGCTGTCCATTATAAATATAACATGGAGCATGACCCTTTAAAAAAGCTAGTAAATCCATCTTTCCCTCCCTAAAACTGCTGACTGTTAATTAAAGTATTCATTTGAATCCACAGGTGCTTCATCTCGTTCTTTGTCCGAATATTCCCTGATTACTAAGCAAACTGTAATCTTATATGATTCAAATAAATTATCTCTGCCTTCCTTCTGGCTCATACGATGCTCCATCACATTACGCCAACGCTCTACAGCTGTTTCATCTGTCCATACATTCATAGATAAGAGCTTCCCTTCTTCATTCAGACTGGCAAATCGTTCTGCTCTAATGAATCCTTCAAATCCTGACAGCATGGGTTTCAACATTGCTGCCAAATCTAAATATTTCTGCATACCTTCTTTAGTAGGTTTCACTTCAAATAAAACAATCACATCTGCCATCTATATATTCCTCCATTTTAAGTTACTGGGATTAAGGTAATATCAACTTTTGTTTTTTTATTTAAACTACTGAGATAATCATAACTATATTATAGTTTAATATCTCTGTTTATTCTGAATAATCCCACTGATATTTTTTCAAGTCTACATGAGTTTTATTTTTTAAAACAACACCCTCTTCCTCTAACAACAGCCTCTGTGCTCCCCAGCCGGGAACAAGTCGTCCAGCAGAATTAACTACTCTATGGCAAGGATACTCTCCATAATATTCTGCCATACTGAGAACTTTTCCCACAAGTCTTGAATTTTTATCTCTGCCGATTAACTTTGCAATCTGCCCATAAGTAGCAACACGACCTTCTGGGATCTCATCTACCACAGAAAGTATCTCATATATTAAATCTTCCTCCATAATATATCTCACCCCTCATTAATACTGCTCTTTACCAATACACCATAGATTATATTTTTTATGGATAAATTTCCAATGAAAAACCCCTTTATCAAATCTATCCAAAATGTTATCCATTCTCTTATAATACTACTATTATATCATAATTTCTATTTGAGGTCTTGTCATATTCGGACATGATATTTAATTTTTTATTAGACAAAATATATGATGAATTTTAATAGATAACTTCAGAATTTCAGTTAAATGCTATAGTTATTTTTTTCTATATTCAGAGGGAGAGCAGCCTATCACTTTTTTAAAAACAGATGCAAATTTACTTGGATTGTCATATCCCATCTTTCCTGATATTTCAGCTATTGTCATATCAGTTTCTTTCAGCATAGATGCAGCCTTATATATACGATATTCTCTTCTCCATACAGAGATAGATTTTCCATATATTCCCTTAAAGCATTTCTTCAAAGTAGTCAGTCCTATTTCATGCTCTTGTGCCAATTCTTGAAGTGTTACATTTTTCTCTAAATCATCTATTAAATGTTCTTTGATATGCTTTGCTTTTACCACTTGATTTTTAGGAAAATAGGGAGATAGAAGATTGGATTTTTCTATTGGAACTATACTGAAAAACAGCAGAAGCTCCAATACTTTTATTTTAAAATATCCCTTTTGTATTCTCTCATCTACATTATACAGCTCATGAAATATATGTTCTATCTCATCTGTTGCCCTGACTATAAAATAATCTTTATTTGAAAACAGCCTTTTCTTCATTTTGTCAAAGTCTATTTCTATCCCTTCCATTATTCCCCCAAGAAATTCTTTTGCTGTTTCTATATCAATCAATACTTCTACCCCTTCATAATATCCAAGAGGAAAACCAGAGGCTGCTCTTTGGATCTGGCAGCTGTTTACCTCTAAATCCCCTTCTCCAAGATATATATATGAATCATTTTTTATTTTACATTCAAATCTTCCCTTTCTGCAATGATTTATCTCTATAATATCTCTGGAAATATTTTCAGGTTCAAAGCAGTGAAATGTATTGAAATTATTGTAAATAATATCTATTCCGGGGAATACATGATGGCATATTATCTCCCCATCTCCATCTAGGCATTTTACTTTATATATGACCTTGTCTTTTGTTTTTTTTATTACCTTTAAATTATCTCTATATAGATTATTCTTTTCAATTACAGATTCCAAAGCTTTTCACCTCCAGCTGAATTTATTATTTTATATTTATACTTATATCATATTAATTTAGAATATCAAAATATTTCGAAATAAAATTTTATATATTGACATAAGTCTGATTTAATATTATTATTTATGTAGATATTAAAAAAAGGAGTTAGTCATGGTTAAGAAAAGATTATTATTTGTTTTAGGTTTTGTTTCATTGATATTGGGAATAGTAGGGGTCATACTTCCATTACTGCCAACTACCCCATTTTTACTGCTTAGTGCTTACTGTTTCAGCCGTTCTTTTGAAAAATTTCACAATTATATTTTGAACAACAAAGTTTTTGGACAATATATCAGGGATTACAATGAAAAAAAAGGAATAACATTAAAAAATAAAATAACTGCCATTTCCTTTTTGGTTTTAAGTATAGGATTTTCAATGTATAAAGTAGATCACTTTCATGTGAGAATAATGCTTGCTGTTGTGTTTATGGGTGTTAGTTTTCATATTTTAAAACTTAAAACATTAAGATAAAAAAAAGGATAATCTAAAATTTATCTTAACTTTTGTGTTTCCAGTAATTAAGCAGTTAGAATTTTAACTGCTATAATTACTGAGATGCAACAGTGGAATTGTTGGAATCCTTTTCTTCTTTATTTTTTAACTTTTAAAAGTTCTTCATAAAATTCTTCCACTAATTCAAAAATTCTAGGGGATCCTCTCAATATCTTATTAGAATCTACAATAAAGATATTATCTTTTTGTCCTGCTTTTATCTCTTTTATAGCTGGATTGCTGTTCTTAATATCATCAGTTGATTTTATGCTCATAGCCCCTGCTAAGAAATCTGGATTCTCCTTCAAAAGAAATTCCTGTGATATTATAGGTCTCTCTCCTGTCAGCTCATTAGTTATATTTTCAACTCCAAGAAGTTCAAGAACTTCTCCCGGAAGAGTCTTGCTGTTGAATCCCATCATTGGTGATACTGAATATAGGACAGTTCCTTTTAATCCAAGAGGTTTATCTTTAACTCTCTCTTTCAGCTCTTCTACTTTAGCCACACTTTCATTATACAGCTTTTCACTTTCAGATTTTTTTCCAACAATCTCTCCATAAGCCTTTATATTGTCCAGTATCTCTTCTATACTGCTGGCTTCAGTGATAAGATATGGTATTTTTAAACTTTTCAGAGTCTCTCCAGTCTTTGTTGACATTCCATTTAATATTACCAGATCAGGTGTATAAGATAGAATTTTTTCAAGACTTGGTTTTGCTATATTTCCTACACTTTCCAAATCTTTTGTTTTTTCTTCTGGGTATATCTTGCTCATTGCAGTTTTTCCAATGGCTGCTATCTTATCTTCTCCTCCCAGTAAATATATAGTTTCCACTACTGCTGGATCTAATACAATCAATTTATTGTATTCTTTGATTTCAATACTATTTCCATGATTGTCTTTTATATGATTTCCATCTATTTTTAAAGCAAGCATTTCCTGACTTGATATAAGCATCAATGCTGCTATTATTACCTTTTTTATCATTTTTTCCCTCCTTTTGATTTTGGGATTATATAAGGAATATCATCTTCTGTATAAAAAATACTGCATTCCAGTTCATAGATTTCCTTCAAATTAGCAGCTGTAAATGTCTCTTTAGGAGTTCCTTTACAGTAGACTTTTCCATTTTTCATCATGACTATTTCATCACAGAACATTGCTGCAAGGTTAAGATCATGGAGTACTGCCACTGCTGTTATTCCTTTTTCAGCTATTATTTTCTTTACTTTATCCATAAGATCGATAGCGTGGTTTAAGTCAAGAGCAGAAGTAGGCTCATCCAGAAGTATTATATCTGTTTCCTGTGTCAATGCTCTTGCTAAAAGCACTCTTTGAAATTCTCCCCCTGAAAGAGTAACTGCCTTTCTTTTTATAAAACTTTCAAGTTCCAGATGAGAGATACATCTATGAGCTGCTTCTTTATCTTTCTGAGTATATCCATCCCAACTATTCTGCAAATGAGGAAGCCTTCCCATAAGTACAAAGTCCTCTACATCCATAGCTGACATCAGCTGCGATTTCTGTGGAACTAGAGAAATACATTTTGCTTTTTCTTTTTGTGTATAGTCTTTGCTGTCTTTATCTAATATTTTTATCTTTCCTGAATCATTTTTCAAATATCCCAGAATATTTTTCAGCAATGTAGATTTACCACAGCCATTAGGTCCAAGTATTCCAGTAAGCTTTTTTGATTTGATATCTAAATCTATCTTTTTTAGTATCTGTTTATTTCCATAAGAGAAATCTAATTTTTCTACTTTTATTACATCCATTAAAACTCTCTCCTTTTATTTCTTAGAGCTAAATACAGAAAGAATGGTGCACCAAAAAATGCAGTTATTACTCCTATTGGAACTTCTACTGGAGCTAATACTATTCTTCCAAAAGTATCACAGATAAGGAGAAAGAAACCTCCTGCCAGTATAGTACTTGGAAGCATTTTAGTATTTGACGGCCCTACCAGCATTCTTATAGTATGCGGTATTATAAGTCCTACAAATCCTATCATTCCTGAAAAAGCAACTGAAAAAGCAACTATCAATGCAGATACCGTCAAAATCTTCACCTTTAGCCGATTTACATCTACTCCCAGCGAATGTGCCTCTTCATCTCCTGACAGAAGAGCATCCAGCTGATTTCTTTTAGAAAAAAAATAGCCCACTGAAAATATCAATGGTATCAATATGAAAATAACTCTTTTCCATGTTGCGTTTCCTAAATATCCCATCATCCACATTGTTATTTTGAAAGAATCTTCACCTATGAGATACATAGCAAAAGAAGTAAATGCCCCTAAGAATGATGAAACTGCTATTCCAACTATAAGAAGAGTTGCTACATTCACTTTATTTCCTTTTTTAGCCATTTTAAAAATCAACAGTGTACTTGTAAGGCAGGTAACAAATGCAATGACACCGTACATAAAATCCGGCATACCAAATACAAAAGCTATTACTGCTCCAAAAGTTGCACTTGCTGCTATCCCTATAATATATGGATCAGCCAATGGATTTTGAAATACTGTCTGAACTACAGCTCCGCTTGAAGAAAGCATCATCCCTATCAGAACTGCCATAACAATTCTTGGAAGTCTCAAATTAAATATTATTATTCTCATGTATTCTGGGGCTTTCTCTGGACTAAATATATATTCCAGAGGAACAGGAACACTTCCTAAAGGTATAGAAAGTATTCCTACTATAAAAATTCCTATTGTCAGCACTATAGGTAAAACTTTTTCCATTTTTATTTCCTCTCATATCTTTTATTTTATAAGCTGTATCTGAATCCTACATAATAATTTCTTTCAGATGCAGGGTCATATGTGAATACTCCTGTAGATTCTGTGTAATCTACATCTTCATAATATTTTTTATCAAATAAATTGTTTACTCCAGCATGCAGGCTCAAACCAAAATCAAAGTTATAATTTGCTCTGATATTTGTTACTACATGAGAATTCTTTTTTCCACCTAGATTTTTATTGTTCAAATAAACATCATCTATATATACAACTTCTCCACCTACATTGAACTTGTTAGTGAAAGCGTAGTTTGCTCCTATATTAAATTTATTTCTTGGAACATTTGCCACTCTGTTTCCAGATACATCTACACCTCTTACCTCTCCATCTTTAATCTTTGCATTGATATATGCATATGATTGAGATAAAGTAAGTTTATCTATATATTGTTCTGCTTTCAATTCAAATCCAACTCTTTCAGTTTTTCCAAGGTTGTAGTTATCAATAGTCATACTTGCACTTCCCATTGTTCCAGAAGTTTCACTTGTTATCTCGTCTTTAGTGATTGTATAGAATACTGAAGCATTTAAACTTGTAAATCCTATGTAATCTGATACTCCAATTTCAAAGTTATCATATTTTTCTGATTTAAGATCATTCAGATAATATCCAGCTGCATTTTTATTTGTCAATAATGCTGGAGGTGGTGATGTAAATCCTCTTTCATATCTGATGTAAGTTTTTCCTGTGTCTGAATACAGATAATTAGCTGATACTTCATATGCAAAGTTATCGTCATCAGTAGTTGTGTTTATTCCCGGACTTGTTGAGCTTGTTCTTTTTACTTTGTAGTCTGCTCTCTCATATCTTACTCCCTGAGCAAATTCAAAATTACCCCATACATAGTTATTCATTACAAATCCACTTATTGTTTCCTTGTTCAAATCATTTACAGTAAGGATATTGTTCATCATCGGAGGCATATTCATCAGACTTTTTCTCTTAGCATCATTATCAATATATTCCAATCCGAATATTACTGAACTTCCTTCACCATATCCATATCTTAATTTAGATTTTACCCCTTTTTTCTCATCTCTGAACAGAGCATCCTGTGTCATCCAAAGCTTCATAGGACCCATAGCTCCCTGATAACTTCTGCTTTTTATTTTCATTTCTGTTTCCTGTGAAAACAATACTAAGTTCAAATCAAGATTTTCACTAAGTTTGTTATTATATGTTAAAACATACTCATCTTTATCTGTTTTTGTTTTGCTGTGCTCTCCATCTATAAGTCCTGATTGTTTTCTGTCATCTTCCACCTGAGCTCTTGTCAACATTTCAGGATATGTCTCGTCAGCCTTATATTTTGAATATTTAAATCCTATGTTCTGTGTATCTGATATTCTATATCTGATATCCCCTTGGAAATAGTCAGAATCAGATTCATCATAATCTCTGTATCCTTCTCTGTCATTTTTTGTATAAGCAAGGTTTATATCAAAATTTCCAAAAGTTTCTCCTACAGCTACATTAGTCTTATTGCTTCCATAGCTGCCATGATCAAATCCTACAGAGGCTGTTCTTCCAGTTCCTCTTTTTGTGATGATATTTACCACTCCTCCAGAAGTTCCACTTCCATAAAGAACTGATCCTCCTCCAGGTAATACCTCGATTCTTTCGATATTATCTACAGCTATTGTATTGATAGGAGTAGCAGTCATTGATGTATCAAGTGAATTCATTTGTACCCCATCTACAAGTATTTGTACATTTTGTTTAGCCTTATCTCCCTGTCCTCTCAAGTCGATTATTGAATCTTTTCCTTGTTTTACAATATTGATACTTGGGATATCATTCAATATCTGATCAACAGTTTTGTAGTTTTTCTGTTGAATTTCTTTTGAAGTCATAACTGTTGGATTACTTGCTGTTTTTCTCATTTCAGTTTCAAATCCAGTAGTAGAATAAATAACACTTTTCCCTAAGTCTACACTTTGTTCTCCATATGCTGTTACTGCCAATACTGCCCAAAGCAAAGCTGTCTTCTTACTCATTTCTAGTATCTCCTTTTTAATGTTTTATATATATTTTTATTTATTAAAAATTTTTTCCATAACATAGATAATAACATCACCTGAAAGATTATTTCCCCAGAATACACCTTCTGTTGTCAGAGTATAGTTATCATCATTTTCTTTTACTAAACCTTTCTCTTCATATTCTCCCATTTTCTCAGCAAAATATTTAAGTTCTTCCTCTTTTAAAATATTTCTTAATGATTCTTTAGATATTACTGGGAACTGCATTATTCCAGATAGTTTTGAAAATCTCTCATGGTACTCTGTCTGTTGTGAATAAAAAGACATATCTTTATTCATTCTGTAGACTCCGATTCCATGCACCGATCCCCCTGCTCCTACTCCAATAGGGAATGTATCTCCACCTGTATTTCTGACTTTGATATATTTATAGTCATCTCCGCCATTTCTTGCTATCTTTGTAAGCTCAAGAATATGATATTCATCTCCCCTCAACATCTCATCTACAAAGTGTTGATATAGAAGATAATCTCTTTTCATATCCTCTTCCATTTTTACCTTTTCATCTTCAATATCTTTTGATAACTTTGAACCTTCATGTACCATCAAAGAATAGAAGCTTGCACTGCTTATTTCTAATTCTTTTACTATTTTTGCATCTTCTACTACATCTTCTATTTTCTGTTCAGGAAAATTATAGATAATATCTACACATACATCTCCCTTGAAGAAAGCTTTTAACTTTTTAAGTCTTTCTATAGTTTCTTCTTTTCCATAAGTCCTGTTGTAGAATTTTCTTCCCTCATCAGAAAATGTCTGTATTCCCACACTAAGTCTATTTACTCCATACTTCATCATAACTTCAAGCTTTTCCTCTGTAAGATTATGCAGCGTAGTTTCAAATGTAAATTCATAATCCTCAGCTAATGTTACATTTCTTTTTATGCTTTCAAGTATTATTTCCAACTGATGTGGTTTGTACACTGTAGGTGTTCCCCCACCAAAAAAGACTACATCAAAGATTCCCTTTTTAAAATATTCAGTTTGTCCATATTTATCAAATTCATCAGCTATATACTGAGCATATGAATCTAAACTTCCATCTATTTGCTTTCTGTTAAGGTTGCAGAAAGAGCATATCTTATCGCAATATGGTGTATGTACATATATTGCTTTTCTTCTGTCATCTGGAATCTCTCTCAACATGGCTTCAAAAATATCTTTATCTGCCTTCTTCCCAGAAATATATTTGTTAATCAAACTATTGCTATCATGATGTGATTTCAATCTTTTATCAAATAGCATTAAATTTTTCGTCATTCTTTCCTCCTAAATTTCACACTTTAGAACTTCATTTCTTCCTACTGAAAGCATACTTTATTCCAATAGAAAAAAATTCGTACCTGTGGTTATATTAATATTTATTTTTTTTATTGTCAAGAACAAAAAATCATAAAAGCTAAATTAAAGAATTTAAAATATTTTGTATATAAAATTTAATTTGATTATTGTTATCTATAAGATTAGAATTTATAAAAATAAGAAAAATTTTGATTACAAAAAATAATTTTAAAAATAATAAAAAAAAATCATCACAACATTTTTCTCAATGTATGATGATAAACAACTATTTATATATGTAATTTTTAATTAGATTTAAACAATAAAAAAAGATGCTCTTAAAGAGAATTCTAATTTTAGAATTTCTCTTTTCACATCCTTTTTTCATTTATTTTTCTATTTTCAATAATTCAGAATAAAATTCTTCTACTGCCTCAAATATTCTTGGGGAACCTCTTAATATTTTACTTGAATCTACAATAAAAAAGTTTCCTTTTTTTCCAGCTGTTGTTTCTTTTACTGCTGGATTACCATTCCCTATATCTTTAGGTGATTTTATACTCATAGCTCCAGCGAGAAAATCTGGATTTTTCTGCAATAAAATCTCTTGTGATATTATAGGTCTTTCTCCTATAAGGTTATCAGCTATATTTTCTACTCCCAGCATATCCAGTATCTCTCCTGGAAGTGATTTGCTGTTGAATCCCATCATTGGAGATACTGAATATAGTACTGTTCCTTTTAGATTCAAAGGATTACTTTTCGTCTTTTCCTTTAAGTCATTTAATTTCTTTTCACTTTCAAGATAAAGTTTTTCAGCTTCAGATTTTTTCTCTGTTATATCTCCATATACTTTGATATTTGATAATATTTCTGGAATGTTTCCAGCTGTATTTATAATAAAAGGTACTTTTAGAGCTTTCAGATTTTCTCCAGTAGATGCTGCCATTCCTGTAATAATAACCAGATCTGGAGTATATGAAAGTATCTTTTCTATACTTGGTTTTGTAATAGTTCCTACACTTGCCAGATCCTTTGTTTTTTCTGCTGGATAAATTTCGCTCATAGCAGTTTTTCCTATAGCTGCTATCTTCTCTTCTCCTCCCAGCATATAGAATGTTTCCACTACAGCAGGATCAAGTATCACTATTTTATTATATTCTTTCTGTTCTATACTGTTTCCATAATTATCTATTATTCTTCCATCTTTTATTTCCAGAGAATATGTATTTATCCCCAGCATAAAAGTGAAAAGTCCAATGACAACTGTTCTTATTTTTTTCATCTCTTCTCCTTCTTAACTTTTGGAATTATATATGGTATCCCCTCTTCTGTATAAAATATTTCAGATTCCAAATCATATATTTTTTTTAGATTCTCTTTAGTCAGAGTTTCTTTAGGAGTTCCTTTGCAGTATACTTTCCCATCTTTCAGCATTACTATTTCATCGCAAAACATAGCTGCAAGATTAAGATCGTGAAGAACTGCAACTGCTGTTTTTCCTTTTTTCTTTATTATATCCTTTACTTTCTCCATAAGTTCCAGAGCATGATTCAAATCAAGAGCAGATGTAGGCTCGTCCAGCAGTATTATATCTGTATCCTGTGTAATAGCCCTTGCTAACAGGACTCTCTGAAATTCTCCCCCAGACAATGTCACTGCCGTTCTTCTACAGAACTTTTCAAGTCCAAGCTCCTTTAGAGAATCTTCAGCTATTTCTCTGTCCTTTTTAGTATAACCGCTCCAGTTGTTTTCTAAATGAGGCAGCCTTCCCATCAAAACAAAATCTTCTACATCCATAGTTGACATTAGCTGAGATTTCTGTGGGACTAGAGAGATACATTTTGATTTTTCCTTTTGAGTGTATTTTCTACTGTTTCTATTCAAGATTTCAATGTCTCCTGAATTACTGTGGAGATATCCAAGTATATTTTTTAAAAGAGTTGTTTTTCCACACCCATTAGGACCTAATATCCCTGTAAGTTTTCTATCAGTTATACTTAAATCTACACCATTTAATATTTTTCTTTCTCCATAGGAGAAATTCAGTTTTTCTATTTTTATTACTTCCATTAGAATTCTCTCCTTTTGTTTCTAAGTGCCAGATACAAGAAAAATGGTGCACCAAAGAATGCTGTAATGACTCCTATTGGAACTTCTGTAGGAGCCAATATCAGTCTTCCAAAAGTATCACATATGAGAAGGAAAAAACCTCCAGCTAATATAGTACTTGGAAGAAGTTTTGAATTAGATGGACCTAAAAGCATTCTCATTGTATGAGGTACTATTAGTCCTACAAATCCTATCATTCCTGAAAAAGCTACTGAAAAGGCAACTACCAGAGCTGCAACTGTCAATGTTTTTACTTTTAATTTATTAACATTTATTCCCAGTGAATGTGCTTCCTCATCTCCTGACAGCAAAGCATCCAGTTGATTTCTCTTAGAATAAAAATAACTCACAGAAAAAACAAGAGGTACTGCCAGAAAAGCAACTCTGCTCCATGTAGCATTTCCCAAGTATCCCATCATCCACATAGTTATTTTAAAAGAATCTTCTCCTATCATATACATAGCAAAAGATGTAAATGCTCCTAGGAACGAAGATACAGCTATTCCAACTATAAGAAGAGTAGCCACATTGACTTTATTCCCTTTCTTTGCCATTTTGAATATGAGAAGTGTACTTGCCAGACAAGTAAAAAATGCAATAACTCCATACATGTAGTCAGGCATATCAAAAACAAAAGCTATAACAGCACCAAATGTAGCACTAGCTGCTATTCCTATGATATATGGATCAGCTAATGGATTTTGAAATACTGTCTGTACTACTACTCCACTGGAAGAAAGCATCATCCCTACGAGAATTGACATCATTATTCTAGGCAGTCTTAAATTAAATATTATAATTTTTATATATTCAGGAGCTTTCTCTGGATTAAATATATATTCCAGAGGAATTGGAACACTCCCTAAAGGTATAGAGAGTATTCCTACTGCTAAAGTTCCTATTATTAACAATAAAGGTAAAACTTTTTCCATTTTTATTCCTCACAATTTTATTTTATAGGCTATATCTGAAACCTACATAGTAGTTTCTTTCTGCTGCTGGGTCATATGTATATCCTGTACTTGCACTATAATCTACATCTTCATAATATTTTTCATTAAATAAGTTGTTGATTCCAGCATATAAACTCAAACCAAAGTTAAAGTTGTAGTTTGCTCTGACATTAGCTACAGTATGAGAGTTAGTTTTTCCTCCCAAGTTTTGGTTATTTAAGTATACATCATCTACATATACTACTTCTGCACCTAAATTGAAGTTATCAGTAAATCTGTAGTTAGCTCCAATATTGAATTTATTTCTTGGTACATTAGCTATTCTGTTACCTGATAAATCTGCTGCCCCTGTCTTATTTCCATTACTATCATACACACCTTTTTCTCCATCTTTAATTTTTGCATTAATATATGCATAAGATTGAGATAAAGTTAATTTTCCAAGATATTGTTCAGCTTTTAATTCAAATCCAAGTCTTTCTGTTTTTCCTAAGTTGTAGTTATTTATCCATGCTGGCGGCATACCAGAAGCCATTTCATTTGTTATTTCATCTTTAGTTATTGTATAAAATACAGAAGCATTAAAGCTTGTAAATCCTATATAATCTGATACTCCAATTTCAAAGTTATCATATTTTTCAGATTTTAAATCATTCAAGTAATATTCCGCAACACCAGCTTGTGTAACCTTATTTGTCAATAAAGCTGGTGGTGGAGAAGTAAATCCTCTTTCATATCTGATATATGTTTTCCCTGTATCTGAATAAAGATAGTTAGCAGACAATTCATAAGCAAAATTATCTTCATCACTTGTTACTGAAACTCCTTCATTTTTTCCACTACTTCTTATTGTTTTTCTACCAACATCATAGTTAGCTCTTTCATATCTAATCCCTTGAGCAAATTCAAAATTTCCCCATACATAATTATTCATTACATATCCACTAATAGTTTCTTTTTCTAAATCATTAGTTGTTTCACTTAAAGAAGTCTTCCCACTCATAAGAGTTGTTGTTCCACTATATCTTGTTGCTTTATTATTTATATAATCCATTCCAAAAATAAGATTACTTCCCTCTCCATATGAATATCTTAATTTAGGCTTAACTCCCCATTTTTTATCTTCAAATTTCCCATCTTGCCATACAGATACATCCATCATTGCACTTTCTGCAAATGAAGACATTTTGGTATCCATAGTTGTTTTTTGATAAAATCCAGTTAAATTAAAATCTAAATTTTCGGAAAATTTATTATTATAAGTTAAAGTATATTCGTCTTTATCTGTATCTGTTGTCCCTATTTCTTTTCCTAATTTTCCTGAATACATCCCAGTTTGTTTTCTATCTTCATTTACTTGTTCCTTAGTCAGCATAGATGGATAAGTTTCATCTGCTTCATATCTTGAATATTTAAATCCAATATCTTGTGTATCAGATATTCTGTATTTGATATCCCCTTGGAAATAATCAGAATCAGATTTATCATAATCTCTATATCCTTTTGCATTATTTTTAGTATATGCAAGATTTACATCAAAGTTTCCAAAGCTTTCTCCTACAGCTACATTAGTTTTATTACTTCCATATTGTCCATGGTCAAATCCTACTGTTGCTTTTCTTCCAGTTCCTTTTTTAGTAATGATGTTTACTATTCCCCCAGAAGTTCCGCTTCCATAAAGAACTGAACCTCCTCCCGGAAGTACTTCTATTCTTTCAATACTATCAGGTGATATTGTATTGATAGGAGTAGCTGTCATTGATGTATCCAGAGAGTTCATTTGTACTCCATCTACAAGTATCTGTACATTCTGCTTTGCTTTATCCCCTTGTCCTCTCAAATCAATTATTGAATCTTTCCCTTGTTTTACAATGTTAACACTAGGAATATCAGCTAATATTTCATCTACTGTCTTGTAATTTTTCTCTTCAATTTCTTTAGCTGTAACTATACTTGGGTTGCTTGCTGTTTTTCTCATTTCTGTTTCAAATCCAGTTGTTGAATAAACAACACTTTTCCCTAAGTCTACCTCCTGTTGTCCATATGCTGCAACTGCTAGAGCCGCCCAGATTAAACCTATTGATTTCTTGCTCATTTTGTTCTCCTTTCAAGTCTGTTTTATATAGATTTTTATTAAAAACTTATTTATTGAAAAGCTGTTCCATTACATAGATTATGATATCACTTGAAATATTATTTCCCCAGAATATCCCATCTTGCGTAAGTACAAATGAATCTTCTTTTTCATTAAGCAGTCCCTTGCTTTGGTAATCTCTCATTTTTTCAGCAAAATGTTTATACTCTTCCTCAGATAAAATATCTTTTACATCTGCCTTATTTATTACTGGAAACTGCATAAATCCAGAAAGCCTTGAGAATCTCTCATGATAATCAGTTTGTTTTGAGTAGAACGACATCTCTTTATTCATTCTGTAAACTCCAACACCATTTACTGATCCCCCTGCTCCAACACCTATTGGGAATGTATCTCCCCCTGTATTTCTAACTTTGATGTATTTATAGTTATCTCCATCATTTTTAGCTATTTTAGTCAGTTCTAAAACATGATATTTATCTTCTCTCAACATCTCATCTACAAAGTGTTGATACAGAAGATAATCTTTTTTCATATCTTCTTCTAATTTTACTTTTTCTGCCTCAATATCTTTAGATAGTTTTGAGCCATCATGTACCATCAAAGAATAGAAACTTGCACTGCTCAGTTCCAATTCTTTTACAATTCTTGCATCTTCTATCACTTCTTCCAAAGTTTCATCAGGGAAATTATATATAATATCCACACATACATCTCCCTTAAAAAATGCTTTTAGCTTTTTAAGTCTTTCTACAACTTCTTCTTTTCCATAAGTTCTGTTATAGAATACCCTTCCTCTGTCAGAAAATGTCTGAATTCCTACACTTAATCTATTTACTCCATATTTCATCATAACTTCCAGCTTTTCTTCAGTAAGGTTATGCAGTGTAGTTTCAAATGTAAACTCATAGTCTTCAGCTAAAGTAACATTTTTCTTTATACTTTCAAGTATTATTTCAAGTTGATGTGGTTTATACACAGTAGGTGTTCCCCCACCAAAAAATATTACTTCAAATTCACTCTTTTTAAAATAATTAGTCTGTCCATATTTATCAAATTCATCAGCTATGTATTGAGCGTATGAATCCAGACTCCCATCTATTTGCTTTCTGTTAAGATTACAGAAAGAACATATCTTATCGCAATATGGTGTATGTACATAAATAGCCTTTTTTCTGCTGTCAGGTTCCTCCTGTAACATCAGTTCAAAGCTTTCTTTATCAGCTCTTTCACTTTTGATATATTTGTTAATCAAACTATTACTGTCGTGATGAGATTTTAATCTTTTATCAAACAGCAGTAAATTTTTTTTCATGTATTCCTCCCTGATATTTTTTTCTGTACTTTAAGTAGTACGGGCATTTGTTTTCTTCAATCCTATTTTTCTTTCAACGTTTTTATATTAATATTAATTTGTTTTCTTGTCAAGTAAAAAATTATTCAATACAAAAATATAGTTTTTGAAATTATTTGACTTTAAAAGTATTTTTTGGTATAACTTATGTGATGATAAAATTTTTAGGAGGTTTTTTTAATGAAAACACTTGTTACTTATTCTACAAAAACTGGTAATACAAAAAAAGTTGCTGAATCTATTGCTAAAGCTATAGATAATGCTGAAATAAAAGATATTGCAGAAGTAAGCAATCTGGATTACGACTTGATTATTGTAGGAACTTGGATAGATAAAGGAACAGCAGATGCGAAGGCTCTTAACTTTATAAAGACTATCAAAAATAAAAATACAGCCTTTTTCTTCACATTGGGAGCTTATCCTGATTCTCAACATGCTTTGGACTGTGTTGAAAACATAACAAAACTTTTCACTGAAAATGACAATAAAGTATTAGGACATTTCCTATGTCAAGGGGCTATTGATCCTAAACTTATAGAAATGATGCAGACTAAATTTGGCCCTGAGCATCCTCATGGACCAAATCCTGAAAGAATAAAAAGATGGGCTGATGCAAGTCTTCATCCAGATGAAACTGATTTGAACAATGCATATACATATTTTAAAGACCTTATAGCAAAACTTTAATTAAATTTTTAGGAGGAACATACTGAAATGATGTACTATTTTAAAGTGGGAGGTCCACTGATGTGGATACTTTTCATACTATCTCTTATCTCTACCACTGTTATAATTGAAAGATTATTCTTTTTCTTTAAAAAAGAAAAAACTATGAACAGAAATTTTAGAAAAGAAGTAATACTAGCTGTTTCTAACAGAGATATGTGTAGAATAATTGAAATTTGTGACAAAGAGAGAAATTCTGTTGGATGTACAGTGAAAAAATTCCTTTGCAGATGCAATATATGTGATACTAATCTAAAAGATTTTCACCAGTTCGACCAGATAATAAAAGAAATTGAGATGGATGAAATAAGTCCTCTGGAAAAAAGACTTCATATCTTGGGAATAATAGCTCATGTGGCTCCTATGCTTGGACTTTTAGGAACTGTTACTGGAATGATTGATGCTTTTAAAGATCTTTCTAAATTTGGGGCAGGAGATCCTACTATTGTAGCTGACAGTATATCAAAAGCATTAATAACTACAGCAGCAGGGCTTTCTATCGCTATTCCAGCATTAGTGGTGTACAATTTGTTAAATAAGAGAATCGAAGAAATTGAAGAGGAAATAGATAAAATAACAACTAATGTTATTAATATTGTGAGGGGATAAGAATGGCTAGATACAAAAAAAAGAGAGCGCTTCTCACTCCTGATCTTACACCGCTTATAGATGTGGTATTTCTGCTTTTAATATTTTTCATAGTTTCTACAACTTTTAACAAATATGGTAATATTGATATCGATCTTCCAACTTCTACTTTAGCCAGTGAAGAGACTAAAGACAAGAATCTGGAAATTATTATTGATAAAGACAACAGATATTTTATTACTCTTGGGGATAAGAAAAATGTAGAAATAACTTTTGAGGAACTCGACAGTTATTTGAACGGAGTAGAAAGTGTCTCTGTAACTGGAGATAAAGAATTAAAATATCAATATATTATAGATATCATAACTAAAGTAAAACAACATGGCATAGAAAATTTAGGAATAAATTTTTATGAGTAAAGAATAAGAGGTTTAATATGAAGAGATACTTTATTATAGCACTTCTACTGCATGGAATGCTCTTTTTTAAATTGAGTCTTCCCACTGTTACAAAAGATTTAGATACCAAAGAAAATTCTTTGAAACAAAGTGTACCAGTTACTTTTACACAAGTGAGCAAGGCTGCTCCTATAGCAGCAGCTCCACCTCAACCTGTTGCAGAACCTCCAAAACCAAAGGAGATTCCTAAGAAAGAGGTAAAACCTGAGACGCCTAAACCTGTTCCAAAGAAAACAATTCCTAAAAAGGATATACCTAAAAAAGAAACAGTAAAAGAACCAGAAGCAAAAGAAGTAAAAGAAGCAAAAGAAGTAAAAAAAGCTTCTGAAACCTCAGAAAGTTCTGCTTCCAATACAAGTACTGGTGATCACAATTCTTCTATTCCTAGTATAAACAGCTTACTTACAGCTAATGCTGATGGTACTTACAATGCTGTTTCCAATCATGGAATAAAATACAAGATAACTAGAGAAATTACTCCTACATATCCTAAACAGGCTGAAAATATCAGATACAGGAAAAAAGTAATAGTAAAAGCTAAATTCCTTGTAGATCAGTCTGGTAATGTGAAAAATATATCTATTATTGATTCTCACAGTAAATTAGGATTCGATCAGGCTGTAATAGATGCTCTAGGAAAATGGAAGTTTTCACCTATTGTATTTAATGGGAAAGTTATCAGTGTGTATTTCCAAAAAGAATTTGTTTTTGAACCAAAATCATAAAACTATATGGGGAAAAATATAAAAAATGGTGTAGTCTTCTACACCATTTTTTCATTTATCTTTTAAATTATTATACTAATTTTTTTAATTCTGTTGCAACAAACTCAACTTCAGGACCAACTATTACTTGAACAGCTGACTTACTTGGTTTTAGTACACCAGGAACTAATTTTTTAATTTCTTTATCTTTTATTACAGCACTGTCAATTACTTCAAGTCTTAATCTAGTAGTACAGTTATCAATATTGATTATGTTTTCTTTTCCACCTAAAAGAGGTAGTAAAGCAGTAGCTAATTCTGTATTAGAAGTAACTTTAACTGTCTCTTTAGTTTCAGATACATCATCATCTTCTCTACCAGGAGTTTTAAGATTGAATTTCTCAATAGCAAACTTAAATACTACATAGTAGATTACAAAGAATACAAGTCCTTGTATTATAAGCATATACCAACCTTGAGCCAGTGGATTTCTTGTTGAAAGAACTAAATCTATAAATCCAGCTGAGAATCCAAATCCTGCCATCCAGTGCATAGAAGCTGCAATGAATACAGATATACCAGTTAATACAGCATGTATTAAATATAATCCAGGAGCAACGAACATGAATGCAAATTCGATAGGTTCTGTAACTCCAGTAAAGAAACTTGCAAATCCAGCTGCTAGCATGATAGAAGATATTTTTGCTCTGTTTTCAGGTTTAGCAGTTTTAACAAATGCAAGACAAGCTCCTAATAATCCAAACATCATAATAGGGAAGAATCCAGCTTGATACATTCCAGTTTTTCCTATTACAGCAGTTCCTTCAGCGATAGATTTTGCTCCACCTAGAAAGTTAGGGATATCATTGATACCAGCAACATCAAACCAGAATACCGAGTTCAATGCATGGTGTAATCCAACAGGTATTAATAATCTGTTAAAGAATCCATATATTCCTGCTCCAAGTGGTCCTAATTTACTGATTCCTTCTCCAAATGATACCAGTCCAGAGTAAACTGCTGGCCAGATGTACATAAGTATGAAAGAAACCAACATCATAACAAATGATGAAATAATTGGAACAAGTCTTTTTCCACTAAAGAAAGATAAGAACTTAGGCAATTCTACTTCACTGAATCTATTATAAAGTGCTGAAGATATAACCCCGCAAAGAATTCCAGTAAATTGGTTGTTTATCTTAGAGAATCCAGCAGGTACTTCATTTGCAGGAATCCCTTTAATCATTCCTACTGCACCTGGAGATAATAAAGTAGTTACAACTAAGAAAGAAACTAATCCAGCAAGAGCTGCTGATCCGTTTTTGTCCTTAGACATACCAAAAGCTACACCGATAGCAAACAGAATAGGCATATTATCAATTATTGCCCCTCCTGATTTAATAAAGAAAGCTGCTAGTACACTTTCTCCACCCCATCCTACAGGGTCGATCCAATATCCTAAACCTAACAATATTGCAGCCGCAGGTAGAACAGCAACTGGCACCATAAGTGCTTTACCTATTTTTTGAAGATAACTAAACATAACTTTCCCTCCTTATAAAAATTTTTTTAAATTATTTTTTAGCATTTTTTACTTCGTTGAGAATTTATAATTCATTTGACCTCATTATAGCATAATAAAAAAATTATTTCTACTATATTTTTTTCAAAACGATGTTCTTTTTTAGTGTTAAATACATTGAATAAAATACACTTAGTCTCCTATGCTGAATATTCTACCTTCGCAATAGATTGAGTTAATATATTGTTCTGTAATTTTTTCTTGATTCCTTTAAAAAATTATGAATTATTTTTTCAAAGTTAATAAAAGGAAATAACTTTTAATAGATAATATATTATATAGTAACAGTTTATATATTTTCTTTAAATTCATCATTTAAAATAATTTTGGAGGTAAAAATGAAAAAAATAATAACATTAATAGGTACTCTGCTTATAACTATTTCAGCTTTCTCGGCTTCTACAGTTGATTTTGAAGCTCAAATGAAGTCTCTGGAAAAAGAATATCAGCTTCTTTTAAAGAAAGAAGACCAAAGATATGCTCAAGAAAGGCAAATAGCAGAAACAGCATCTAGTGTCCTTACAGGGCAAAAAGATCTTTATCAAAGTGTAAATGCCAGTCTTAATGAATTACAGCAAATGGGAAAATATGTTTTTTATAAAGATGAATACAATCAGCTTGTAGCAAAATACCAGACTATATTATCAGATATACAAAAATCTATGAATGATCAGCAAATGATAATTGATAATTTTAAACAAATTCAACTGGAAAAAGAAGGAAATAAATAAGTCAAATGACACTCTCTATTTGAGAGTGTTTAGTTTTAGCTAGACAAAGAGATATCAGAAAATGACCCTGTGAAATAATTCCTATAATTATTTTTAACTCTATAAAAATTATTTCACAGGGTTGAAAGAATAGATAATAATAACTAAATTGCTTATTACACTTATTGAATAAATTAATTTTTTATTATTTTAAAGATGAATAAATTATTTCAGCTTCATAATTTCTGTCTGTGAGTTTACAGCTTTCTTTAATATTTTTTTCATCAACTGTTTTAATAAAATTAAAATAATAATCTTTATAAATTTTTATTAATTCAAAAATCTGATCTGATCTAGTTCTATATAATTTAGTAAGATGCCAGATTAGATTCAATTTATTATAATCTTCCAGAGGTCTTCTTGGAATATTCCATAAATTTTCTTTATCTTTATAAATTCTTGAATAACTGACTCTGGAAAAATCAAAATATCTGCCATCTTCATCTGGAGTAGAAAATGGATCAATGAGAATAGAAGCATATCTCACATACAGCAAATATTCTTTTTTTAATTGAGGAAATCCTAAATAATCTTCTATATCATTTTTTGAAATAGAATTTTCTGGTACAGGATAACTATCATTTAAAAATTTTAAAAGATTAAATTCAGGAAGGTTTACTGCACTATATAATTCTAATATTTCTTGATAGAGATTAACCATTTTATGAATTACAGTCATAGTTATTGGTCCTTCAGGATAAAGTTTATACAAAAATCTCTTTGTTTTATCAATATCAAAAACTTGATCTAAACTTACTTTATTTAATAAAAATGGAGAATGTACAAATAAAGTAATATTTTTCGATTCAGCTTCTAACTGATTTTTACAGCAGATGCTGTTTATTTTAAATTCACCAAGAAAATCTGCTATTTTTCTAACAAACAAACTATTTTCACAGGTACTTCCTATATATACATTTTTTTTAAGAGCATTGGTTATAACTAAACAATGATTATCATCAGAAAAATTACTTGCTCCAAAGTAATTTGAAAAGCTTATAAATTCAATTGTTTTATCATCTTTAAGAAAGCTTTTTAATATTAGACTTGAACCAAATTCAGGAGAAATTAATACTATTTTTTTTATTCGGGTTAATTTTTTTAAGTTTAAATCTTTCAATACTGAAAGGTAGGCATCACAGGGAGTACAAAGAATCAGAACATCCCATTCATTAATGAGTTCTTCAGAATTTATATACAAGTTTTCTAAAAGGCATTTACCACTTATTGAATTAATTTCATTAACTGAAACAGTACTTTCTATAAGATTGTTATTACTTTTTAAATTTTTTAAAAATAATTCACTATTTTTACTATTCCTAATTTTTAACCCTACTTTTTCAGCATATCCTTTATTAAAATTTATATATAAGTTGACTCCTACTGGACCAGAACCTGCAATTAATACATTATCAAAGTAGTTTTTTAACATTTTACATCCTTTCTAGCAGTAAAGTATCATATATAAAGCTTTTATCTCTAATTACAGTCTTGGTAAAATCGTTTATCTCTTTTATACACAACGGAAAATTAAAAGCTTCCTTGATTTCATTGCCATATCTCAAAATGATTTTTGCATCATTATTTATTTTTTGAGATACATAATCTACTAATTCACATTTTTTTTGAACTAAAGAAGCTATAATTATATGAGAAAATTTTTCTATTTCTACAGCCTCTATATCTCCTTCAAAATAAACTCCTTGAATCCCTAATTTGTCTGTAACTTTTTTAGATAAATTAAGAGCTTCTGAATCTATATCAACACATGTAATGTGAGCTGCTGTTTCCTTAAAAATAGTATAAGCTGTTATGGGCATTGCACCAGAACCTATTAATAAAACTTTTGAAGATTCTAAAATTTTGTAATCTTCAATCTCACGTTTTACAGCTAAAGCCAGTTCATCTCCATATTTAAATGCAGTATTTTCTTCATTTAAAATATTTTTTGCCTCTATTTTTTCCAAAATTCCCAAAGCCTCAGCTGCTCTGTCTCTGATATCTCTTATGAGGTTTTTTATTAAATTGTTTTCAGAACTTAAAATAAAATCCATGTAATTTTTTTCATTTAAGATGAAAGAACATAGATCTTCAATACATTCTTTTAAAAAATTATCTTTCTCTCCAGTCTTTTCATATAATTTTAAGGCCTCTGATATTTTAAATCTTATAACTTTTAATTGAAATATTAAATTATTATTCATGTTCTTTTTTCCTTTCTGTACAATTCTCAAATAATAAAATATATTATTTATCTTTCTGAGTTTTTGATAATAAGATTGTTGATATTACTATAATGGTACCTCCAATAATAGATTGCAGTGTAATTGTTTCTTTAAAAATAATAAATCCCCATAAATTATTTATAAAAATTCCTATATATCTCACAAATTCAACAATAACTGCATTTTGATGTGAGAATGCACCTGTTAAAAATATTTGTGCAATAAAAGAAACACCCCCAATTATGATTAAAATAATAAGTTCTTTGGTATTGGGAATTATAAAATTTGAGTACATCAATGGAATAGCAACTATTGTTGATATAAAGAGGAAAAAAAACATAATTTCATAATTATGGTGCAATCCTGATCTAGCTAAATATCTTATTGTAATAGATGCTGCTCCAGAAAAAGCTGCTGCTAATATGCCAAATATTGCATATTGGGAATATGAAGAAAATTTTAAAGGATTTATAATTATACAGGTTCCAATAATTATAGCAAGAATAAAAATATATGTTTTAGGCTGTAGCTTCTCTTTAAGAAAAATTGAAGAAAAGATTACAACAAAAACTCCAGATAATTGAACTAGTATAGATACATCTCCTAATTTCAATTTTGATATGGCATAGAAGTATGTCAGCATATAAATTCCACCTAGTAATCCCCGTAAATATAATATTTTATTTTCCTTATTGGAAAATTTTACTTTTTGAACTTTCATAAATATTAAGACAAGAATAGTACCAATTAGACCTCTAAAAAATGTAATTTCAGAAGAGGGAATTCTTGTACTTACTAATTTTACTAAAACATTCATAATACTGAAAGTAAGTGATGACATAACTGCCATTGTTATTCCTTTATTCATTGTATTCCTCCATTCACTTTGTTTTTATTGGGGTTATAGAAATAAACCCTCTGGAGCTTTTGGAAATGTCAAGTTCAACTCCATATATTTCTTCTAACAATTCTTCCTTCAAAACATCTTCAGGAATTCCCTGTTGTATAGAATACCCCTCATGTAAAAGTAGTATTTCATCACTATATCTAGCTGCTAATGCTATATCATGCAAAACAATAACTGTTATAGAGCCTGTTTTTTTTGTATATTTTTTTGCTGTTTCCATAATCTGGAGCTGATGTTTTAAATCCAAGGCACTTGTAGGTTCATCTAATAATAAAATTTTAGGTTTTGAAACCATTGCCTGTGCCATTATAACCATTTGTTTTTGTCCTCCACTTAAACTTGAGAATTTACTGTAGCTTAAATGACTTAAATTTAATTCATCAAGTATTTCAGCTACAGCATTTAAATGAATTTTTTCAATTTTCCATGTTAAATCTCTTACTCTTCCCAATAAAACTATTTCAAAAACAGTTAAATTAATATTATTAACAGACATCTGGGGAACATATGTAAAACTATCTCTAAAATTTTTATAACCATTTTCCCCAATAACGTTGATATCTCCTTCATATTTTATTAAGTGGGCAATAGCTTTCAGCAATGTAGTTTTTCCAGTTCCATTAGGTCCAATTAGTGAAATTACATTTCCACCATGAAATTCGGCTTTTATATTTTTTATAATATTACTTTTACCATAGCTTATTTTTATGTCTGTAAGATTCATTTTTAGCATATGTCATACCCCTTTCTTTAGAATTAAGAAAATTAAGAATGGAACACCAATAAGAGATGTTACTATTCCAATTGGAATAATTATTCCAGGAATAATTATTTTAGCTAAAATTGAAGCACATGCAATTAATAATACTCCGAAAAGAGAAGCCATAGGGGCTAGATATCTTTGATCCTCTCCTGCAAAATATCTTGAAAAGTGTGGAGCTACCAGTCCTATAAAACCTATAGTTCCCACAAATGCTACAGCACCAGCTGTAAGCAGTGAACTTAATAAAAATACATGTAACCTTACTTTATCTGTATCTATTCCCAGACTTTTAGCTCTTTCTTCTCCAGCAGCTATTGCAGTCAATTTCCAAGCATATCTGGATAACAATATACTGCAAATTAAAAATATAACTCCACTTACTACGACTCCCGTCCAAGTTGATTTAAGTAGACTTCCAAACATCCAGTAGACAATTTGACCTGCTACCTCAGGAGTAGAACGAAATTGTACTAGAGATAGTAATGCTTGAAAGAAGAAATGTGTAACTATTCCAAAAAGTACCATAGATTGTGCTTTCATACCTTTTAGTTTTCCTAAAAAGTAAATCGCCATTGTACCCAGCAAAGTCATAGCAAATGCCATAAAAGGAGCATTTAGCCATGGTATTCCTTTAAATGGAAATCCAGATATAAAAGCTATTGCTGCTCCAAAACCAGCAGCAGAGGATACTCCTAAAGTATATGGACTTGCCAGCGGATTAGAAAGTATAGTTTGCATCTGTGTACCTGCTAAACCTAATGATGCACCAACTGTCAGACATATAAGAGTCATAGGAAGCCTGATATTCCATATAATAGCAGCTTCTATACTTTCAGAAGACGGACCTGCTAAAAGAGCTTTTATTGTATCTTCTAAAGTCATCCCTGAAGAACCTGTCATGAGGTCAAAGAGCAGCATTATAATTATTGCAGCTAAAGAAATATAAAAGGCCATTTGCCGTTTTTTATTTATTTTTTTATATACTTCTTCTCCATTAATTTTTTTATTCATTTTCATCACTCCTTAGGCAACTGCTATTTTTCATTGTATTTTGTCATAAAAGTTCCTTCTGGAGTGATTGGAAGATATTTTTTATAAAAATTCTTTAAATTTTCTTTAGGTTCAATATCTTTAAACAATTCAGGATATAAGGACTTTGCTATATACTGCACATATACATAATCATAAATAGAACGAAGTCCACCATGATTTACAGCATATATTTCACCATTTTTTATGGCATTTAATTTTTTCCAGCCAGTTCTTTTTGTATATGGAGCAAGCCTTTTCCATGTTTGCCCAGGCGAAACATTAAATCCAATTAAAACCCTGTCACCAGCATCATTAGCCCAGTTTGCTCCAGCAAAGAATATTGCATCAGGGTTAGATGTTAAAATATATTCTGGACTTAATGGGCCATAACTATCAATTTTATTTTCTGCTATATTATTTCCTCCAGCTAATTTTATAAGACTTCCCCATAAATAATTACCATAACTGTTACCTATTTGATCAGCACCTAAATTTCCTAATTCTACATATACTCTTTTTCTGTTTTTAATATTTTCTACTCTTTCCTTTACTTCAATTAAAGCATTTTCATAATTTCTTATTAGTTCTTCAGCTCTATTTTCATTTCCAGTAATTTTCCCTAAAATTTTTGTACTTTTTATATGGTTTTCTAAAGTCTGAGAATTATAGTCAATTACAATAACTTTTATTCCTGATTTTTCTAATTTATCTATATTTTCAGCCAGAGTTTCATATTGGAAAGGAGCAACTATAGCCACCTGTGGTTTAGAGTTTAATAAAGTCTCCATACTGAAAGAGCCTTTATATATAGACCCTGTATCTATGATTTTATCTAATTCAGGTATCTGTTTTTCATAGGCATTGTACTGGTCATTAAAAAAATCTGCCCATTCTCCTTTAGATATACTTACTACTTTATTAAAATTTTCTGCAACTGCCAAATAAGATTCTTCATAAAAACCTAAAAAAATTCTATTAATAGGGCCATCAATTTCAATTTTCCTATTAGAAAGATCAGTGATGGTGATCTTGTTATTCTTTTCTTGCTGTTGAAGTTCATTAGAATATGTATTTTTTTCTAAGAAAACCAGGCTAAAAAATAAACATATTATAAATAATCTAAAAAAATTTTTTTTAATCATTGTTTTACCTCCATTAATTATTTTTTATAAAAGCGCTTTGAGGTTATTATACTCTTTTTAATTTTAAAATCAAAATATTTTTTAATCAAAGTTTATTCA